>Ga0272446_1004137_pt1 | contig 17452 bp, 14 predicted proteins | sample YNPCB0061_FD_194587 | JGI IMG/M metagenome (GOLD analysis project Ga0272446, IMG submission 194587) | Hot spring microbial mat communities from Yellowstone National Park, WY, United States - YNP-CB-006-1 | ecosystem: Environmental > Aquatic > Thermal springs > Hot (42-90C) > Sediment | place... | reverse complement strand
GCGGCCACGTTGGATCATTGTGTCTCCGAGATTCGCCAGATTCAGCAGGAGGCTCGCTCAACGGGTGTAGCAACTCGCCCCCGGTGGCCAATGATTGTGCTGCGGACTCCCAAGGGTTGGACCTGTCCCAGTGAGATTGATGGTCATAAGGTAGAGGGCTTCTGGCGATCGCACCAGGTACCCATGGGGGCGATGCACAACAACCCCGATCACATGCGCATTTTAGAAGCATGGATGCGCAGCTACGGTCCTGATGAGCTGTTTGATGCCAACGGTACCCTACTGGCTGAAATTAAGGACATGGCTCCTAAGGGGCGGAAGCGGTTAGGGGACACCTACTACGCCAACGGCGGTCTGATTCGCAAAGATCTGAAAATGCCAGACTTTCGCACGTATGGCATTGCTGTTGATAAGCCAGGTCAGGTTGAGGCCATGAATACCAAGCCCCTAGGGATTTTCCTACGGGATGTCATGAAGTGCAACATGAATAGCTTTCGGGTGTTTGGGCCAGACGAAAACACCTCAAATAAGCTAGACGCTATCTATGAGGTCAGCAAAAAGTTCTGGATTGCGGAGTTTTTGCCGGAGGATCTGGATGGCAGTGAGCTATCTACTGATGGGCGGGTGATGGAGTACCTGAGTGAGCACACCTTGGAAGGTTGGCTGGAAGGCTATCTCCTCACTGGGCGGCATGGGTTCTTTTCTACCTATGAATCTTTTGCTCATGTCATTGACTCCATGGTGAATCAGCACGCCAAGTGGTTGGAGATTTGTAACCACATCGACTGGCGGGAGGAAGTTTCTTCTCTCAATATCCTGATTACTTCTACGGTTTGGCGGCAAGACCATAATGGTTTTACTCACCAAGATCCGGGCTTCCTGGATGTCATTGTGAACAAGAGTCCAGATGTCGTGCGGATTTATCTGCCTCCTGATGTCAACTCGCTGCTGTCTGTTGCGGATCACTGCTTGCGCAGCAAAAACTATGTGAATGTGATTGTGTCAGATAAGCAATCGCATTTGCAGTATCACGATATGGAGTCTGCCATTAGGAACTGCACCAAGGGCATTGACATTTGGGAGTGGGCTAGCACAGATGCGGGAGAAGAACCCGATGTAGTGTTGGCGACAGCAGGTGATATTCCTACGAAGGAATCTCTGGCGGCATCGGTGATGTTGCGTGAAAACTTCCCTGACTTAAAGATTCGCTTTGTGAATGTGATTGATCTGTTCAAGTTGCAGCCGGAAACGGAGCATCCCCACGGGTTGAGCGATCGCGACTTTGATAGCCTCTTCACTGAAGATAAGCCTATTATCTTTAACTTTCACGGCTATCCCTGGCTGGTTCACCGCTTGTCCTATCGCCGAAAGAACCACCACAATCTGCATGTGCGCGGTTACAAGGAAAAGGGCAACATCAATACGCCACTGGAGCTAGCAATTTGCAACCAAATCGACCGCTTTAGCATTGCTATTGATGTGATTGATCGGGTGCCTCGTCTTAAAACGAGAGGTGCCCATGTGAAGGAGATGCTGAAGGATGAAATTATCTCCTGCCGTCAGTATGCCTATGAACATGGCACGGATCGCCCTGATATTGTCAATTGGAAGTGGCCCTACTAGGATGCTATCTCTCTAAATTGAGCCAACCAGTCTGATGAGGAAAGCAGGGGCTTACATCTCTCTGACCCTCTAGAATAGAGAACCGGGTTTCTATAGAAGCCCGGTTCTTTTAAGACTGAGCAAAACAGCCTAACGTTATGAGGATCGGCACATGCTGGTATGGTTCATGCATGGAGCATCCGTTCGCCAGATTGAATATGCAGACCCGATGCGATCGCGGCTGATTGCGACCTTTAGTGAACGGGGCTTACCCACTCCCGACTTTTATTCGAGTTTCTGGGGCGATGCGTTGGGGGATCAAAATGAACTGTGGGATTGGGTGCAGCAGGATTTAGAAGCCTTTCAGTGGGATTATCCGCAAATCGACCTGGATGATATCTTTCACTATCGTCAGCGTCGTCAACAACTGATTACGGGCTTTTTTGCTGATATTTTTACCTATCTCAACAGCCGCAAAGGCAGGGAGGTTCGCAAAGTCATTGCCACCCAATTTCTCAACTTTCTCACAGGTGCCACGCCGGGCGAAGATCTGCACATTGTTGCCCATTCCTTGGGGGCTGTGATTTTGTGGGATATTCTCTTCTCCGATAAGCATGCGAGCAAAGACCCGGCCCACTACATTCGTTACGTCATTCAAGGGTTGAGTGCAACCGGGCGAGGCCGGGTGACCTTACGCAGCATCACGACCATGGGTTCACCGTTGCTGTTCTTTAACCAGTGGCTGGATGTTGAAGATACTTATCTTAAAACTTTTGCCCGCCAATATGTTGGTAACCCCCTGCGCTGGATCAACATCATCAATGCCTCTGATATTTTTGCTTACCCCATTCGTGCCAGCCTCGATTTGCCCGATGATAGCCTTTACGTGCGCGACAAATATTTGGGCGATCGCAACTTTCTCAAAAAAGGGTTAGGCGATGTCACCATGGCATTGGGCATGGTTTCTGACCACAGCAGCTACTGGCGCAGTCGTCGCGCTGCCCAACTGGTTGCCGCCAATCTGCTCGAAGACTTTGCTAGCCTGGAGGGAATCAGTCGCATTCTCGAATTTGGTGAAACCGATAGTTAGGACTTCTCAGGACAGTTGCATATCCAGCTGATTGGGGTTTCTCTACTGGAGACACCAAGCGTTTCATGTCGCTCTGCGCCACGACTTGGCTCAGCCCTCAGCCGACCCATTGATCAAGTGGGATGTGCAGTGGACGCTTGTCAGGCAAGCTCCACTCATCGACTGATAATGCCTCTGGGTAGTAATGCCTCTGGGTAGGGAATGGATCTCGTCCGTACCGACCATCGAGCTATTCTGCTTGATCCTCTGCCCTGTGGGATAGGTTACTACGCAACCGTGTTAGAACCTTTGGGTAAAAAGGGGCTGGGGGAGCTTCCGCCCCAGACGGGGGTAAAACTTCTGCACTCCGTCCTAATCTTAGTTCGTATGGCTGTTACTCTGTTATGACCATCTGGGATATTGATCTTTATCGCCGCCCTGTCCAAGATTCGGAGGGTCAGGTTCTTTGGGAATTAGCTGTGTGTGACCCTTTCGGGCAATGGCAAGTAGCCATTTTGGCTCCCCAAAATCAGGTTAATACGGCCTGGTTAAGTCAACAACTGCAGCAACTGGCAGCCCAAACCAAGGGCTTGCCAGATCAAATTCGCAGCTTTCGACCTCAGAGTGTCAATTTGCTAGAGCCTGTTTGTTCTGATTTGGGGATTCTCCTTACCCCTACGCGCCACACCCTGGCTTTGAAGCAATGGCTCAAGCAGAAATGGCAGCAACCTAACTTTGACCCTCTGGCGCTTGATCGACCTGCTCCTGTGCCGATGCCAGAGCAACTCTGGGGCAAGCAGTGGCAGTTTGCGGCCCTACCGGCGGTCGATCTCGTTGAGACCTTTCGCGATCGCCCAATTCCGGTGCTAGACATTCCCCAGGCGTATCAACCGCTCTCATTGGGGCTGGCCTCGACGCTGCCAATTCCAGGAGTCATGATTGAAGCAGGGCGATCGGCCTTGCAACTGGTTCTCTGGCTACAGTCGATACAGCCTGTTTCTCTACACTTTATCGCTGGGGCACCCGATGGGCTGATTTTAGAGGCGGAGTTAGTCAATCGCTGGGTTCTGGCCACCTTTGAAGATGCAGAAGTGGAAGTTGCCGCTGTAAAATTTGAACAGCGTAAACAAGCAGCCCAGGGCTTGCATTTTCTGCTGGTGCAACCCGATGCATCTGGCATCACCCAGACGGGCTTTTGGCTGTTGCGTCAAGAGGAGACTTAGAGTTGTGGGTTGAAGCAAGCCGCTGAGCGGGCAGGTTAAATCAAAGCCGCTGATTGGCCTGATCAGGCGATCGCCTCTAGCTCATGTTCTTGCAGATGGGCACGAAACTTGGGACTAAATTGCACAATGTAAGGAAAATTTGCACTCACCGGTCTACCCTGCCACTCGCGGAGAATGCTAATCACTTCACCTTCTTGCCCTTTGAGGTCAAAGGGTTGGTTACGGTGCTCTGGGTTATGATAAACCACCACAGAGGCAATGACCCGAACCCGACTTCCGACCGAAAATGCTTCACTACCTTGCATATGTCTCCGCTTCTCTAGGGCTGACCTTACTCGCGGCCAATTGCCAACATCAGGATCAATTCGACAATTTTCTATCTTGACACAAGAGGGGAATTTACCGAAGGGCAGAATGTTCTGGGTTTAGATTACCCGGCAAAGTTCCTTGGGGGCACCACGCATACACCAGGGTGGCAATGAGCCTGTTGCTTAGGAAGCTTGAAACACTCACGCACTGGGAATGTTGCACGTTGCACTGAGCATTTTGAATTCTATGTGTTCTATGTAGTGTTTCTAGGGACTTGCCGGTGGCGACTGTTCCTGGCGTGGCGCTTGGCTATTCATTTCTCGCCATACGACGGCTCCAACGCCAGCTATTAAGAGGCCGAGGGTCAGCACTGCTAAAATCAATAATCCTTTGCCTGAGCGCGGGGGGGGTGCCGTCTCTGGTTCTGAGGCGGTCGGAGGTTCTGCTAACGCAGAGGAGGCTTCGGACCAGCGTGAGATAGGCGGCTCCATACTGGGTAAGTTAACCACTGGCACAGGTGTCGAAACCCGGACATGGAGAAGGGCCAAGGAAGTGTTGTCATGACCATTTTTCTGATTAGCCAGATCGATCCAGGCATGGGCAATCTCTAGCAGAGTCCGTTTACCCAAAAAGAAGGGATCGGTGATTTCTGGCCAGTATTGCTCAACCAGATGGTGATCGCTCAAGCCATCGGAGCAGAGCAGCAAAATGCCATCTTCCTCGAGAATGAAGCGCTGCACCGTCGGACGCAGATAGTCACTGTCGCGGGTTCCCAGGGCCTGAGTGAGTGCCCCAGCATCAGGACGCTGCAAAGCCTCGCGGTAGAGCGATCGCCCCATGCGCACTTCGCGGGTAGCGACATCGTCATCCACTGTTAGTTGTTGACAATAGCGGGGTGTAATCCAATAGGCGCGGCTATCACCTACACTCACCAGATATAGTTCATGGCTATTCTCAAAGGTGCCCGTTGGGGTCGGCAATCGCTGGGGAACTTGCAATGCCATTATCAGCGTTGTCCCCATGCGGCGGCGGTCTTCCCGGCCTTGGTCATTATTTTGGGTCGCGATCAAATTATTCACAACCCGCACGCTCGCCTCTAGTTGCTCACTCAACAAATGAGGGGAAACCAACTCCGATTGCTGGAGGACTTCTGCTAAAAAGGCCTGGGCCTGGAGCTTGAACGACTGTACCGCTAACTGACTGGCCACTTCTCCACCCTCATGGCCACCAATGCCATCACAGACAATCGCTACCCGAGGAAATAGCCCGTCATTGGGTAAGATGCTGGTACCGAGGGGGTAACAACTGTCCTCATTGTGGGAGCGATCGCGCCCTGCATCGGTTAACCCTACCAGATTCAGGTGCAGTGGCAGTTGGGCAGCTTGCTGCAGCAACCGTTGGTTGAGTTGGGTAGAGATCGTAGTGACAGTTGCTCCTTCCTGCTGCATGGCTTGGCAGATCTGCTGCAGAGGTTGGCGCAGGTCTGGATGCGCCCGCTCTACCCATCCCAACCACAAACTGGCCAGGTCAGCCAGGGTCAGTTCTGGTGCACTCAGAGGCAACACCTCCGCATCCCGATAAAGCTGACACAGACGAACTCGCCAGCCCTCCACCCGCAGGTTATCGGGCGCAAACAGACTCGCAGCGACCCCTTCGGTTTGCAACGGAGTCCACAACTCCAACAATTGCCATAACCAGTAAACCTGCCGCACCGGATGGGCCCCTACCCATGCTTGCGACAGCACTGGGTAGAGCAAATTAGAGCGATCCAGCGGAATATTTTCAAGTAGAAAAATCTCACCCTGGGGTGACACCTTTGGATCAAGACAAAACCCATAGACTTCGGGCAGATGCAAACGTTTAGGATAGAGCCGCAAATAGGGAGCGATCGCCTCTTCTGGCCAGGTGTCTGGTATATCCGGTGGTAAAGCGGGTTGGGTATCTAGCCACAGGCGGGGAGCAGTCACATAATAGCGCCCGCTGCCCACAGAAGCACCCACTGCCACCTGTGCCGCTGCCGGCCCAACTGCCCAGAGATAACGATAAACCAGCGCAGTGCCGCAGGTTTGACAAGTATTTTTGCCCAACGTATTCAAGGGTGCGCTACAAGCAGGGTTGGGGCAGTAGAGGTGAGGGCCGGGCTGATTCATGGGATAAAGCAGCAAATAGCTCGCAGGATGATGACAGCAGACGTTGCAGATGGGCGTACCCCCAGGAACTGGAATCAACTGACAGGGGGCGATCGCATTTGGTAAGGTTCGTTGAGTTTTCGAGTGACATCTACCCAAGTCGCTAGACTAGTAGAAGAAGTGGGTTGACGCATTCCAACAAAGCCTTTCCTTTGCAGGGTAAGTATACGGCTAATTGATTCCTCCTGGTCTTAAAGTTACGCATCTCCTTGGGTCAACCAACTTTTACAGGGATTTGATGCTCATCGGAGTTTAGAAGGGAACTCTCCTATTAGAGTTTTAAGGTTGCGCTTTGAAGTTGCGCTGATTGAGAAATTTGCGCAGCCCCTATCCGAAGTTTGACATCCTGCAAGTGAAGCTATTTATTGCGTCGCCCCGATTGAATCACTATTGAAACAGTCGATATGACCCTCAATCCAACAATTATCTGGCTGTCTGTAGGGTTTGCCTTCTGCGTTGCAGAAGCTTTTTTACCCTCTGGTTTTATTGAGTTTGCGATGGGCATTAGTGCCCTTTTAGTTGCCGTCACTTCCCTGTTTTTACCGCTGAATCTGCAGGTACTCCTGTGGATGGTGCTATCGGGTGCGTTGATCTGGTTTTCTCGCCGCTTTGTCCATGACCGTGCTGGTCGAGAACTGGACTCCACCGAAGCTGAAACCCTCACGGAAATTCGGGCTGGAGAGGTGGGTCGGGTACTCTACGAGGGCAACTCCTGGGCTGCCCGTTGCGATGATGTGCAAATGAGTATTGCCTCTCAACAAAAGGTGTACGTGGTGGGTCGGCAGGGGACAACGTTGATTGTGATGCCCCAGCACCTATTACATTCCTGAATCGGTGAAGACTTGAAGCCGCCAGAGGCTCGCTTAGCGCCGTGTTGTCAAGCTGGGGCACCTATGGGGTTGAGCTAATCGTCAGGGGCGATCGCGACCTTCAGCCATGACCCGTTTGAACAAGTGGTAGAGGCCCGAAGATTTATATTTCTTTAATGGAGGAAAGATTTATGTGGCAGTGGTTTGCAGCAGCAGCAGTGGGGATTGCGGTCGTTTCCAGGCCGCTGAGAATTATTCAGCAGGGGAACGAAGCTCTGGTTGAGCGGTTAGGTAAATATGATCGCAAACTCAAACCTGGGTTAAGTCTGGTGATTCCGGGTTTAGAGAATGTGGCCTACATCGAAACCATTCGAGAGAAGGTGTTAGATATTCCTCCCCAACCCTGTATTACCCGCGACAACGTCTCCATTACCGTGGATGCAGTGGTCTACTGGCGAATTGTGGATATGGAGAAAGCCTACTACAAGGTGCAAAATCTACAAGCCGCCATGGAGAACATGGTGCGTACCCAAATTCGGGCTGAAATGGGACGCCTGGAATTGGATGAAACCTTCACCGCGCGATCGCAAATCAACGAGATTTTGCTACGCGAATTAGACAACGCTACCGATCCTTGGGGCGTTAAGGTGACCCGGGTAGAATTGCGCGATATCATGCCCTCCCATGCCGTACAAGAATCGATGGAACTGCAAATGTCTGCTGAGCGGAAAAAACGGGCGGCAATCCTCACCTCAGAGGGAGAACGAGACTCTGCTGTGAACTCAGCCCGTGGTAAAGCAGAAGCCCAGGTGCTGGACGCGGAAGCAAAGCAAAAAGCAACCATATTGCAGGCCGAAGCCGAACAAAAGGCAACAATTCTTAAGGCCCAGGCCGATCGTCAAAAGCAAGTGCTACAAGCCCAGGCCACTGCAGAAGCGATTAAGATTGTGCAGCAAGCCCTGCAGAATGACCCAACGGCAGCGGATGCCGGTAAACTCTTGTTGGCTCTGGGCTACCTCGATATGGGAGCCACCATTGGTAAGAGCGACAGTAGCAAGGTCATGTTTATTGACCCAGCCAGCATTCCCGCGACGGTACAGGGCATGTTGTCGATGGTGCAAAAGCACTAGAGTCGTGGATTGAAAAACTGAAAACCTCAGCAGTTTACCCTAGAGGCATGGAGAACACAGGCATTTCTTCATGTCCTAGGCCCTCTGAGTAGGCTTCACCACCATTCCCTCGACAACTTTTATCCTAAAACAACCTTTACACTAAAAGGGCGTGGCTCAGGCTGCGCCTTTTTGCTGCTTGGCCTCCTACACGTTTTTGCTTGTGTCTGACTCCTCCTCTGCTCCTCTGATTCTTGGCATTACTGGTGCCTCTGGGTTGATTTATGCGGTGCGTGCCCTCCGCTTTTTGTTGGCCGCAGACTATGCCATTGAGCTAGTGGCCTCTAAATCGGTGTACATGGTCTGGCAAGCTGAGCAAGATCGGCGGATGCCAGCAGAACCGGTGCAGCAAGAACACTTTTGGCGATCGCAGGCGGGGGTAGAAACTGCAGGCAAGCTCACCTGCCATCCCTGGAGCGATGTCGGAGCCAACATTGCCAGCGGCTCTTTTCGTACCTTGGGGATGCTGGTGTTGCCCTGTAGCATGAGCACTGTCGCAAAGCTAGCGGCAGGCTTAAGTTCTGACTTGTTAGAGCGGGCCGCAGATGTACAACTAAAAGAGGGCCGTAAACTGGTGCTAGTGCCACGCGAAACCCCCTTTAGCCTGATTCATCTCCGAAATCTGACAGCCCTTGCCGAAGCTGGAGCGCGAATTGTGCCAGCGATTCCAGCTTGGTACCACAATCCCCAGACGGTGGAAGACCTCGTAGATTTTGTCGTTGCTCGCGCCCTCGATCAATTCGCGATCGACTGTGTTCCCATTCAGCGCTGGCAAGGGCATTAAACGCAATCAAAATTTCCCCTTCCCCACTCTGTTATGGCTGCTGCCAAAACAGTTAGGCCATTGAAAATAGAGAGGGGTGTGGGGGCTGTGCCCCCAGCCAGGGGTTCCCCCTTGTATCCTGTCTTAACTAAGATGACTATGGCTATAGTTGTAGACCTTCAGCGTCAGATAAGGCACTCAGGGTAAGGCTGGCGAAAGCGTCGTCATTTCTGTCCGCTCTCCCCAAGAGAGAAAGCTAGCGGTCGTTTGCTTGCTAGAAACTTGCGAACAAACTCTTTCGTCTTGACCCGGAGCAACCACATGGAGTTTAACCCGCTGACTTTGCCAGAATTCGTTTCAGTTGAGTGCAGGTCTGCTCAATCTTTTCAATACTGCCAGGGTTTACCATGCCGTAGTAGTCTAAAACATGTACCTGTTGGGTCTGGGTTGCTTTTAGTTGTTTCCAGAAGGGCAGCGACTTTAACTGCTCAACCACCCCTGGCTCTGTATCAACCAAAATCATCACATCCGGATTGGCCTGCAACACTCGCTCTGCCGAAAGGGTGATGTAACCGCGCGTCGGACTTTCACCCTGGAGATCTGCTGCTACATTTTGGGCATTGAACTGGGTGAGTAAATCCCCGGCCCAGCTTGTTTTGTTAGGCGCAAGAATTGGCTGCTGGCTAACGAGTACCAGGGTTGAGGGTGATTGGGTCGGGGCATTGGCCTTACAGGCTTGCAGACGCTGCAAAAGGGGAGTAGGATCTGCTGCGATCGCCGCTGCCAAGTCTCGCGTTTGCTGTTCCAAATCTGCCCAACTGCCCACTTGCGTAGCTAGGGTGTTGATGCCCAATTCCTTGAGCCGTGCCAGAGTGCGGTCATGAAATCCCGTCGCTCCAATCACTAGGTCAGGTTTAAGGGCAGTGATCTTCTCTAGATTCGGTGGGGTGCGCCCCTGGCTGACAATAGGCAATCCCTGAAAGCGAGGATCTTGAGCAAATAGGCGGCTGCCAGTGATCCCCACCAGCTTGGAGGCATCCAAGTAGCCGATTATATCAGCCGAGAGAGAAGTAAGGGCCACAACACGATTCGCTTGTGCCTGTGAAATCGGTTTTTCTGGAGGGTTTGGAGGGGCCTCCGATGAAGCAGGCACGGACTGTTGCAGGGTAGGAGCACACGCCATCAGGGTAAGGCAGAGGAGGATTAGAGGGAGAGGGTTGAAGTAGTGCATAAGGGGGAGTCAATGGGTAAGGAAGGAGAAGAGTGAAGCCATTAGCAAATCGCCAATGGCTAACCGTCAACCGCCAAGTTTTACCTAAAAGCGCCACGTCAAGCCGACCCGCAGGCTGATTCCTGGTTGGGCAAAGCGAGCCAGATCAGCAGGAGCGGGGGCGTTGATCAACGGCTGAACATCGGAGTAGAGAAAGTATTGGTTGTTGAATAAGTTAAAAACGCCGATGTTAAGGGTGATTAACGGGGTGATATTGTAATAGCCAATTAAATCGACAACAGTGTAACCCTCTGGCGTGTAGGAACCTGATGGGCGATCGCCTAAGCGGGGTCTACCCACAAAGCTGGTGATAAAATCGGCCCCCCAACGGTCTTCGGGAGCGCGGTAGCGGAGTCCCACGACGGCCCTCAATGGCTGCACACTCACCAACGGTTCATTTTGCGTAAGATCATCGCCAACGGTATAGCCCAGGCTAGCAAGCAGGCTAAACCCATGCTTGGCGGGACTAAAGCGATACTGGCCGCTGGCTTCGACCCCATAAATCCTGGCTCTGGAGACATTTTGGGACTGAAACAGTTGCACCGGGAACCCTGGCACAATCGTAAAATCAGTGCCTGCGGCGGCAAACCGCTCGATAAAGTCGCGATAAGAATTGTAAAAACCTGTCACCCCAAAATTAAACTGGCGGAAATTACCCCGCACACCTAGCTCAAAACCATTACTGGTTTCAGGTTTGAGGTCGGGATTCGTTAGGGTTTTGTAACGAAAGAAGGGACTGGTCAGGTTAGTGAACCCAGCGTTGATTTCACTATAGAGGGGCGCGCGAAAGCCGCGGGCATAGCGACCCACGATCGCGATTTCAGGAGTGGCTTGCCAGACAAAGCCAACACTCGGTGAAACAGCCGTGGAGTCAAAGTCGGCGGCTTCTGCACCGGGATTCCGCTGATACAGCTCATCTGGGTCGGTGCTAAGCCGGTAACTATCAAACCGTAGCCCCGGAATCAGAGTAAAGGTGTTGCCAAACTCGATCTCGTTTTGCACATAAAGTCCTAACCGAAAGGTATCCGAATCAGGAAAATCCTTGACGGCAAAGTTATCTGCCCCGATTAGGCTTGTGGTTAAAATCAAGTTTCCAGCAGCATTGAAGCGGCGTTCAATGCCATCGCGAATTCGCTCGTTGCGAGTGGTGGAAATGTCTAGCCCGTAGGTCAGGCGATTCGAGACGTTGCCAATTTTGAACTGGCTTTGCAATTGGATTTCGCCCCCCAATACCTTGTCAGAAAACAAGTTGGCCAGATTGCGCAGACGCCGGCGATCGACTCCTGTATTGCGGATAAAGTCCTGGGTGCGTTCCTCAGTGATTTCTGCATCTTGATAGTAGAAGAAGAGACGGGCACCACTGAGCCATCCAGTACTGTTAGGGTCAACAAAGTCGTAGCTCAGGCTAAACCGCGATCGCCGGGTCACGGTTTCCAGAGTTTCGCCCGCCCCCCGAAATCCTGCAGGGCCGAGTAATGCACCAACAAGACGATCGTTCACGCGAAAGTCGTCTTCATTTTTGAAGTATTCTGCTGTAAAGTTCAGGCTGCTAGTGTCGTTGATTCGATAAATTAGCTTACCCAGGTAGTTAAACCGGCTGGTAACTCTGGGGTCAACAAACTCATTGCCCTTAGGCACTTTTGCCTCAAATCCATCCCGGCGGGTGTAGCTCAATAGAGCCTCTAGATTTCCCGCCCGCCCTGCAAACTGGGCCGTATTCACCCATCCGCGATCGCTACTGTCATAGTTGGTTGAGAGACTAAGTAAAGCATTTTCTTTGCCATAGCGATTGAGCAAATATGCTGGATCGACGGTTCTAAAGGTAACGACCCCACCCAATGCATCACTGCCATAGAGGGCAGAAGCAGGGCCTTTAAAGATTTCTACCCGTTGCAGCGTTTCTAGCTCGACATAGTCGCGCCCCAGGGAAGGAGTCCCAAAGATAAACTGGGTTGGCACCCGAATGCCATCGGTCTGGATCAGCACGCGGTTGCCACCAAGGCCTCGAATATTGATGTCTTGCAGGCCATAGCGGCGATTGTTGCCTACGGAAACATTGGGTTCATAGCGCAGCAAATCCCGCAGATCCCGCACCAGATTGACATCAATGGTATTGTCATCAATTACGGTGACACTTCCAGGAAATAACCGCACTGGGCGGGGAGTGCGGGTACCCGTGATGGTAATTTCTGTTTCATCCTCATCCTCATCTTGCTCAGTTTCGGGACTGGGTGTTGCCTCTAAGGAGGCGTCAGACTCTACCTGAACCAGATTCTGAGCCTGGGTGTTGAGTCGAGGCTGTTCCTGCAACCGAGGAATCTGGGTCTCGGTTACGGGAATGTTCTCTTGAGCCTCTGGGGTAACTGTGGAAACAGCATGGGGTGGTTCTTCAGTAGGGTTAACTTCGGCCTGGGCGATCGCCGCAAATAGGGAAACAATTCCAACGGGGAGGAAGCTCAACAGCAACGTGTTGAACAAATGCAAATTAGGTTTCATACTGGTTTGACGTAGACTACTTGGGGCAAGTTGGCGCTTGCCCTTTTTTTAACGAGCGAGATCAAGTCCAGCTTGCAATTCGTTGATTCTTCACCAGCGATGCAACAGGTCTGGACTGAAAGGCGACTTAAACAACCGGGCCTGCGGACAAAACGCCCGGGCTGGCGCGGTTTGGTGGCGGAGCAGGAGCAAGCGGGCAAATCTGTAAACCAACCGGTGTGTGGACTGGCACAGCCTCAATCTCAAATACCTGGCGCAGGTTATCGGGGGTCAAAACGGTTTCTGGCGGGCCTAGTGCCCATAGGCTACCCTGGCAAAGCATGGCAATGCGATCGCTGTACCGGGCGGCCAGGTTAATGTCGTGCAGTACGGTGATTAATGTCAAACCCTGCTGACGATTCAAACTTTTGAGTAATTCCAATAGTTCTAACTGATAGCGTAAATCCAGGTAGGTCGTGGGTTCATCCAACAGCAGTACCTTCGGGGCTTGGGCCAAAGCCAGGGCCAAAAAAGCCCGCTGGCGCTCTCCACCAGAAAGCTGCTCGAGGGGGCGATCGCTCAAATTCTGTAGTTGCGTTTGGGCCAAGGCCCACTCTACCTGGTGACGACCCTCCGTATCTAGATCCCATTGCCACCAGGGTTGATGGGGCGTGCGTCCCCAACTGACTAGTTGCTGTACGGTTAAGCCCTGGGGAACTGGCGATTGTTGCGGCAACATTGCCATCTGCCGCGCCACAGCCTGCGTCGGCTGGGTATGAATGGTTTTGCCATTCAATAAAACAACTCCCTGGATCGGCGCAAGCATACGGCAAAGCAGCTTCAGCAGAGTAGATTTACCAGAGCCATTGGCCCCTACGAGACTCAGCCATTCACCTGGCTGCAAGTGCAAATGCAGATTTTGAATGATGGGGCGATCGCTGTAACCGCCAGTCAGGTTATGGGTTTCGAGGGACATAGGCTTAGGAGGTGAATGGGGAATGGGGTGAAGGAGTCAAGAAGCAAGGTCAACCAAAAGTCAAAGTTAGGGAAGGGAAAAAGAAGGGTGAAGGGATGAGGTGTGAAGGGATGGGGGGACAGTGATTAATGACCTAACGTTTGCCGCGCTGGTAAAGTAATGCGATGAATAGGGGCGCACCCAGAAGGGCCGTGACAGCACCGACGGGGAGTTCAACGGGGGTGAGGCGGGCCAATAAATCGGCAGCGGTGAGCATCCAGGCTCCCCCCAGGGCGGAGAGGGGTAAGACCCAGCGATAGTCGCTACCAACAAAAAGGCGGACTCCGTTGGGAATGAGGAGGCCAACAAAGCCAACCAACCCAGCAATGCTGACGGCACCAGCCGTGAGCAGGGTAGCGAGGGCGGTAATGTAAAGCCGCGATCGCTGCAGTGAAATGCCTAAACTCACGGCAATGTCATCCCCCAGAGTGAGGCAATTTAGCGATCGTCCCAGGAGACAGCCTGCCACCAGGGCGATCGCCAGATAGGGAAATGCCATAGAAACTTCCCGCCACCCTCGCCCGTTCAGACTGCCTGCGAGCCAGACTAGGGCAGCTTGCACGCGCCCTTCTTCAGCCAACAGCAAAAAAACAGTTTGAACCGCAAACAGCAAAGAACTGACGGCGACTCCACCTAAAATTAAACGCTCTACCGCTACGCCATTCGAGGTGCGACCCAGAGCATAAACCACAAAGGCGGCGGTCACGGCACCCACCCAGGCGGCCAGAGGCACCCAGGTTTGTAAGACCCCCAGGGTGATCAAAATAATAGCCACAATGCCCGCCCCAGCGGAGACACCCAGCAGATAAGGCTCAGCCAGACCATTGCGCAACATCCCCTGGAGCAATGCCCCTGATAGGCCCAGGGCTGCCCCCACCAGCACACCCGCTAAAATCCGTGGGAGCCGTAGATCCCACACAATTACTTGATGGGTAGCATCGCCGCGATGCCAGAGTGCCTGCCAAACCTCGCTAGGGGTCAGCGGTACCGCCCCTTGCATGAGAGCAATCAGCATGGTGAATAGTAGGATGCCAATCAGCAATAGCAGAACCAGCGGGTTGCTGATTGTAATCAGCCAAATTGATCGCCTTGACCGGGTCTGAGCACTTTCCATAAAACCCCACTCCAGTCTAGAAAAATTCTCAATTAAAAATCTATAAAGAACTATTTGCAATAAGGGGAAGAACCTAAGGGCGGCGAGTAGACATAGCCACCCGTGTCCCTGGTATTTTGCGCAGCTCATCCATAACGGCAATCACGCGATCGTGGGTAACGGCTCCATCCGCATTTAAAACCACTGTCAAATCCTGGCCAGGCGGCCTTTGTTTTGTGAGTGCCATTTCGAGTTGTTCCAGGGCGATCGCCTCCCGGTTCAAAAACAACTGCCCCTGACGGTCAATCGTTACGGTAGCGCGGCTTGACTTTTGGGGGGTGGCCGTCTGGGCCGTGGGCAAATTGACCAAAAGCCCTTCCTGGCGGGTCAAAAACAACGTGGACATGATAAAAAAGGCGAGAATCGCAAAAATCACATCAATCATCGGCACGATATTGATCTGAGGGGAACCTTCCGGTTCATCAATAACTCGTCGCTGCCGCATGGCGGGCCTCCTTTTGCTTGTAGCGACGGCGATAAAGTAGCTCAATAGCAGCCGCATATTCCTGAATGCGGGCTAGCTGGCGCAGATAAAACCCACGAAAGGTATTAGCAAAAAACAGAGTGACTAAAGCAACCACTAGCCCTAAAGCGGTCGAAGTTAAAGCTTCACTAATGCCGGAGGTAACACCGACCGTTCGGTTGCCACTCAAATCTCCTAAATTTAGCGATGCAAAGGATTGAATCAACCCCAAGACCGTACCCAATAACCCCAGCAGCGGTGACAGGCTCACAATGGTATCGAAGACATTGCTGAACCGTTTCAATATCGGAACTTCCGCTTGAATCGCCCCCTCCATCGCCAAGCAAAACTCCTCTGGTTCCGCATCCTCCAGCGACAGGGCTTCTAGAAAGATACGGGCAACCGGCAAATCCACCGATCGTTTTAGCTTCTTGATCGCCAAATCAGGATCTTCACGATACAGTTCCATGACTTGTCGCAGCGTCTCATCCTGCCGTCGCAAAATGCGCGCCCAAAAAACAATACGCTCTACGATAAGGGCGATCGCCACCACCGAAAAAATCAACAATGGCCAAGCAACAATTCCTGCCGCTATTAGAATCTCACCGAGTCGAACCATAGCTTTTAACAAGAAGTACTAGGAACTGGTCAAATCAAAATCAAGGGTTACTTACCAGGAGATCTGTAGAATCGCCCTTGGGCTTTACTCAATGCCCCAAAAGCTTGAAAAATCTTAGGAACCTTAAAAGTAAGCCTCAAAGACATACCACAACGACACTCTGTCGATAAAGTGCATCACGAAGTCGGTTTCTGCACTTGCCCGACTCAGATGCAAAAACAGCAGAAATGCAGAAAGTTCAAAGAAGATCCTGCGTTTCTCATCTCACAGGAGCAGGCTCGAATCAAACGAACTATACACTTATTTGAGAATTTATAGCAAGAAACTGGCACGCCTGAAAATCGCATTACGGATCAACGGAGTGTCCTCAGAATCACCTGAAAGCCTGAAACCCCCTTCAGATAAGCAACTTTTTGATTTCTTGCAAGCTCAGCCTGATTTGATTCAACCAGTCTTTTTAAGACGTTATCGAGCCATGCAAAGCTTATTGCGTAATACTTGCAATAAATTTAATGAATACTCTATTATTGGGTTTCAGCACCAGTCGCTGGTAAATCCCTACATATGAAACCGATTTCACTCACCCAATTTCAGCGAGCCAAAGAGCGCCATACTCTGCGCTTGTTTCTAGCTTGGAGTTTAACGGGTTCAGCACTGATGCATGCGATCGCGCTCTATGCTCATGTTCGAACCGACTGGAGCGAATTTCCCTCTGATCAGGAAATTGAAATCATTGTGGCTGAACCGGAAAATGAGGTGGCAATGGCCAAATCAGAGACTGCCACCAATTCCCAACCAGTGGCCGCAGCAGCCGCCGAGGGAAATGCGGGTGGTGATGGCCAAATTGAGCTAGCGACCTTAACCGCTGCGGCAGCGCCGGTTCTCCCACCTCAAGCGTTACAGCCAGAGGTAACACCACCGCCTGAGCCAGAAATAGTGGAGGAACAGGTCGAACCAGAGCCTGTAGAAACCCAAAAGCCGGAAACCCAAAAGCCAGAAACTCAAAAGCCGGAAACAGAAGTAAAAAAACAGCCGCCATCTGCATCAGATACCCCCACCAATTCCCAGAATCAGGCGGCGCTCAATCCAGCAACCCCAGCGAACCAAGTCAACGGCCACTCCACTCAACGGGGCATCTTTAAAGAGTCGGGGTTGGGGCTAAACTTTGGCCCCGGTCAGGGAAAAACGGGAGAACCCGGTAGTGGCAAAATGGAAGGCGCCAGTCAAACGGGCGATCGCAAACAGCCAGAACCAAAGTCTGAGCCAGTTGCAACCAGGGAAGCCCCAAAATCTGCCCCCAAACGCCCTAGCTGTATCAGTTGCC
>Ga0272446_1004136_pt1 | contig 17458 bp, 10 predicted proteins | sample YNPCB0061_FD_194587 | JGI IMG/M metagenome (GOLD analysis project Ga0272446, IMG submission 194587) | Hot spring microbial mat communities from Yellowstone National Park, WY, United States - YNP-CB-006-1 | ecosystem: Environmental > Aquatic > Thermal springs > Hot (42-90C) > Sediment | place... | reverse complement strand
CATTTCACAATACCATATGTCAGATTTGCCATAACCACCACTTCGATGGTCAGCAGAAAAATATAAGTATTTGCCATCGGGTGATAATGTAGGGTCCCATTCGCTTCTATTAGTATTTACATTATTTCCTAAATTTCTAACAGTAATCCCTTCTAATGGTCTATTGATTATTTCCGCTAATTTTTCAAATTTATATTTTGTATTAGGAAATAATACTTTATATGTATCAATTATTGTAAGAGCAGAGTCCCAATCTCTCTTTTTTATATATTTATCTAATAATCTTTGAACTGCCACAAAAGCATTATCAGACGGTGCATTTTCAAAAATAAAATTATGATAAATAAATCTCATATCATCTGTAGGGCTTTGCGATAGCATTACTTGTTCGCAATTCCTAATTTGAGTATCAAACATAGATTTGTAATTTGGGAACAAATCTCTATATTTTTCGAAAATATATTTAGCAACGGCAGCTCTCTGTAGCTGGAAATGCCTCTGTGCCCAAGCAAATACTACATTAAAAGCACTATCACTTGGAGCATATTTGGTAATATATTCATCCCATTTTTTTACAGTTTCGGTGGTGAGCATTTCATTTAAATTAATACTTCTCTGCGAAAATGAACTTATTGTAAATAGTATTATAAAATTAAAAAACAAAAATATTTTTTTCATAAATTTTAACATTAAAAAATCGTTTATATAATAATTATATATAAAACGGTTAATTTATGCATAAATTAATTTTCTTCCTATTTTTTATAGAATTTGTTATTAATAATTATGAATTATATTCTGCTCAGATTATCTTAAATGGACGTATTATAGAAGAAAACACTCAAAAACCTATAGGAGTTAATATAGAATTAAGGGATGAAAATGGCAAAAAAAATAAATCTCAATCTAACTCATTAACAGGCGAGTTTCAATTTGTTGTAGAATCTAACAAAACTTATAATGTAATTCTAAATAGTGATGAAATACTAAGACGAGATTTTAAATTTAAGACATTAGATACTAATACTTATGCCGAACAGACTGTAGAATGGTACGTTTTTAAACCAAAAATTGGTAATAGAATTTTTAAAGGGAATATTTTTAAAATTAATACATGGCAATTAACTAACGAAGGCGAAGAAATTTTAGAAGAAATAAAAATGACTTTAAGATTTAATAGAAATTTGTTTGTAAATTTTAATATATCTGCCGAAAATATAATAACTGATAAAAAAGGTAAAAAAACAATTAAAACTGACGAAAAATTATTAGAACAAAGAAAAAATGTTTTAATTTCGATAGTTGATACTTGGACAAAAGAAAAAAATAGAATAAGAATTAACGAAAGTAATGATAATAATTACGACTTTATAGTGCAAATTTCTGATTTAAAAAATTATTTAGATTAATATAAAGGTGCTAAAATGTTGTTTGATTTAGAAATGATAAAGAATCTTTATCAAGAATTACCAAATAAAATAAAAAAAATAAGAAGTATTTTAAATAAACCATTGACATTAGCAGAAAAAATTCTCTATTCACACTTGGATGAGCAAGAAAATCCAATAAGAAATTTTGAAAGAGGTAAAGATTACGTATATTTCAGACCTGATAGAGTGGCTATGCAAGATGCTACTGCACAAATGGCTTTACTTCAATTTATGCAAGCAGGAAGACCAAAAGTAGCCGTACCATCTACAGTGCATTGCGATCATTTAATCTTAGCAAAAGAAGGCGCTACTAAAGATTTACAAAATTCTTTAGAAACTAACAAAGAAGTATTTGATTTTTTATCGTCGGTATCAAATAAGTACGGAATAGGTTTTTGGAAACCTGGTGCAGGAATAATTCATCAAGTAATATTAGAAAATTACGCTTTCCCAGGCGGAATGATGATTGGAACAGATTCTCATACTGTAAATGCAGGTGGATTAGGAATGATTGCCATTGGAGTAGGCGGAGCAGATGCCGTAGATGTAATGGCTGGATTTCCTTGGGAGCTTAAATTCCCTAAATTAATCGGTGTAAAATTAACAGGAAAGATGAACGGTTGGACTTCTGCAAAAGATGTTATATTAAAAGTAGCAGGAATATTAACCGTAAAAGGTGGAACAGGCTATATATTAGAATACTTCGGCGAAGGAGCAAATACGATTTCGTGTACAGGCAAAGGTACAATTTGTAATATGGGTGCAGAAATCGGAGCAACAACCTCATTATTTGGATATGATGACAAAATGTTTAATTATTTAATTGCAACCGAAAGGAAAGAAGTAGCAGAATTAGCAAATCAAATTAAAGAACATCTAATTGGTGATAAAGAAGTATATTTAGAACCCGAAAAATATTTTGACCAAATTATAGAAATTAATTTATCAGAATTAGAACCACATATTAATGGACCTTTTACACCTGATCTAGCTACTCCAATTTCAAAAATAAAAGAAGTTGTAGAACAAAATGGATGGCCCGAGAAGATTGAAGTTGGTTTAATTGGTTCTTGTACTAATTCTTCTTATGAAGATATATCGCGATCTGCATCTATAGCAAAGCAAGCAGTTGATAAAAAACTAAAAGTAAAATCTGAATTTACAATTACTCCTGGCTCTGAAATGATAAGATATACAATCGAAAGAGATGGATTTATTGACATTTTTGAAAAAATTGGTGGAGTAGTTCTTGCAAATGCTTGCGGACCTTGTATTGGTCAATGGGCAAGACACGGAGCAGATAAAAAAGAAAAGAATACAATTATTACATCATTTAATCGAAATTTTGCAAAAAGAAATGATGGGAACCCAAATACACACGGATTCGTAGCTTCTCCAGAAATTGTTACAGCTATGACTATTGCTGGTACTCTTAAATTTAATCCTCTAACAGATAAATTAATCAATGAAGATGGTATAGAAGTAAAATTAGAACCACCAGTAGGCGAAGAACTCCCAATTAGAGGTTTCGATGTTAAAGATCCTGGATATCAAGCGCCCGCAGAAGATGGCAGTAATATAGAAATAATTGTAGATCCCAATTCAAATCGTTTACAGCTGCTCGAATCATTTCCAGAATGGGATGGTAAAGATTTTATCGGATTAAGATTATTGATTAAAGTAAAAGGAAAATGTACAACAGACCATATTTCTATGGCTGGTCCTTGGCTTAGATTTAGAGGTCATTTAGATAATATTTCTAATAATACTTTAACGGGTGCAATTAATTACTTTAATGATACTGCTAATTTAGTCAAAAATACAATCACAGGAGAATACGCAGAAGTACCTGCTGTACAAAGATTTTATAAACAACAAGGAATAGGAACAATAGTTGTAGGAGACGAAAACTATGGAGAAGGCTCATCACGCGAGCATGCTGCTATGCAACCAAGGCACTTAGGAGTAAAAGCAATTTTAGTTAAGTCTTTTGCAAGAATACACGAAACAAACCTTAAAAAACAGGGTATGTTAGCTTTAACATTTGCAGATAAAAATGATTATGACAAAATTCAAGAAGATGATATTATTGATATAGTAGGATTAAATGAGTTTACTCCCGAAAAACCATTGACTATAATATTACATCATGCTGATGGAACTAATGAAACAATATATGCTAATCATTCTTATAATTGGCAACAGATAGAATGGTTTAAAGCTGGTGCAGCATTAAATATTATTAAAAAGCAGTTTGCTGATAATTAAAAATTTAAATTTAATTATCAATTTTTTAAAGGGAAGATTTAAAATCTTCCTTTTTTTATAACTTATTTTAAATTATATCGTATTAAATAAATAATATTATTTGGAGTTTTTTATGAAATCATTCTTACTTTATTTTATTTTTTTATCTTTTTTATCTTTTTCCTACTCACAAGAATATATAAATGATGAAGATTATGAATATGTTTTCGAAAATTTTAGTTTTAAAAATAACAACCCTTTTATTGACTTAAGTATAGGTAATACCCAAAATAATATTGATAAATCAATTATTAATTCTAATATCCTAAAATCTGGTAGTTTTGATGCAAAATTTGGCTTTATTAGATTAAAAAAATTATTTAAGGAACTCTATGTAATGAAAGGAACAAATAAGTATTTAGGAATACAAGCTAATAATAATTCTTTAAATTTAAGTAAAGAAGATTTAGATGGGATTAAATATGATAGTTGGAGAATTTCTATAGGAAGTGATGGATTTTATGGTTATAAAATTAATGAAAACATTAATTTGTTATTATGTAATGATGGAAATTTAGGTCTAATGTGGTTAGATTTTAATAAATTATCTCTTGATAGTATCGAAAATAATTATTTAAATTATTTATCTGATGGTCCAAGATGGTCTAAAGAAGTAGCTAACAACATTAAAATTTATTTTTTTGATAATGTTGGTATTAATATTGGATTCTCTCGAACAGTAGTGTATACTCGCTTAATGTTTTGGTATTTTTTAGGAAGCGAAATATTATATGGTTTGGGCAATAATGCAGTAGATTGGTTTGTAAAGGAAATATCTAAGAGCAGTCCTTATTCTGCACCAATTATTTATTTTGCATTAAATACTGCTTATAATTATGCGATGTACGAACTAAGAAAAAGCAGAATGAATTGGCCATTTGATACATCGAAACCATTGATTTATGATAATTTTAAAATAGGTTTAACTTTTAAATTTTAGATAAGAATCAGTAATAATTTCTTTAAAAATATTAATATCTATATCTTTTAATTTGGAAATATATAAACACGATTTTCCTGTTTTATATTTACCTAATTTCTGAAAAATTTCATTTTCAAAATTATTTACATTTAAATATATTGATATTTTTCCTTTGCGTGGTGAAAATCCTACTTTAAAAAAATCTCCTTCTCTGCCTGAATCATACTTATAATGGTATTCTCCAAAACCTATAATTGAATCACCCCACATTTTTGGCTCTTGATTAGTAATATTCTTCATTAATTCAATAATTGTATAGCAATCATTTCTTTGGGACTCATCTTTTATAGAGTCTAAAAAAATTCTACTGGATTATCATTCTTAGTAGTTTTATTATTTTTACTCATTAATTTTAACGAATTTTTTAAAATAAAAATTTCCGTCTACATCAATTATAATATTATAAGTACCATTCAATAATTTATTTATATCAATTTCTTTTCCAATACCTTCTATTACTAAATTACCCAATAAATCTGTTATCTTATACTTGATGTTTTCATTTGGAATATTATTACAATCAATATTCAATTTATTGATTGCTGGAATTGGGAAAATAGATACTTCATTATAATTATTATCTAAATTATATAGTTCAGCAATTAAAATTTGATTTGACTTAAAATTAAAATTCTCTATGTTTTTATTATTAATAGTTTTGAATGTCATTTTAAAATCTTTAATTTCTATTTTAATTTTTGAACAATAAATAGAAGCTGAAATTTCTTCTTCTTCATCTAAAAGATTATTAATATTAGCTATTTCATCATTGCCCCAAATTGTTACAACAGAAATACCATCATAAAATTTAGATGTACCACATAAATTACCAAATTTATTATAAAATGCAATTTCACTATTATTTTCTAATAGTGGAGCATTCACAATAATAGTCATATTATTAGGTGTATTATAATTTAATTGAGGGAAGTATTCAGTTTCAAGAAAATTTATATTTGGATTAATAGAAATTTGTTTCCCGCTAAATTCATTAGATGGATAAATTAAGGTATCTGTAGAATTTAAATACATTTGATATCCAACTGATGGCTTCATATTCCCAATAGTATTAATATTGAAAGAAGGTATAAAAACTTGTCCGGCTAAATTTTTAACAATCACTAATCTTCCTTTATTTGCAATATTTGCCAAGGCTAATTCAGCATTTAATTGATTTTTTCTAAGATAAGATACATAATTCCAGCCATTATTTAATCTAATGATTTTTTCTTCGGGTTTTACATATTCTCCAATCACTTTCAAAACTGTTGATTTGTTAGCATAAACTAAATAGGCTTCGTTTAAATTCCAAAAACCAATTGTATTAATCATATAATTTGGAATAAATACTTGACCTTTTGAATTTTTTACTATAGAAATATCGTTAAATATGTTCGAAAATATATTCTCTAATGAATTGCTAATTGGTTGTAAATTGATAGAAATCAAATTCCAGCCGAATTGCAAATTAATATTTAAAGTATCGTAAACAAATGGGAATTTACTTACAATAGAAGTATCACCATTAGAAAATTTGCCTGTTCCATAACTATATCTAACTTCTGTTACATACTCAATTCCTGTATCAGAATCCCAAGCAATAAAATTATACGGTTCATTATTTGCCATACCATCTTTGATTAATGTATTTACGTTATCGCCTGATACATTAATTATAATATCTTCCCCATTATATATAGAGTAACCCGCAGGATAATAATTAGAATTTCTAATATAAAAAACGCCTATTGCATCGCCATTTTTAATAGGTCTATTGTTGATTGTTGGTTGTATATTTATTGGGATAGTAACTATTGAATTAGAATTAGCATTAGAAGAGAAATTCCATTTTCTTTGGATTGGTTCAATTCCATAATGAGCAATATAGATATTTTCGTTTAAAGAATACTTTTCTGTTAAATTTAAATTAGAAAATTTTATATTTCCTACAAAATTTCCAACTAAATATCTTAAATTATTGTTTATAATATGATACTTACTGTTTTTAGAGATATTATTTCCTTTATCATCGAAATAGCTATTTATATTGCCATTTAAATCATATTCAATTACAAAAGTATTAATAATTCCAGAGGGATTCAGATTTAATCCAAAGTTTGATATAACATTGGAATAAACTCCTGTAAGATAAATTTTATTATTTTTAAACATTAGTGAATTTGGTAAATCTACTCCACTGCTTCCAAAATATTTAATCCAGGATAAATTTCCATTACTAAGAAATTTAGCGAGTAATATATCATTTTCTCCGTATGGAATTAAAAAATTACCTTGATATTCTAATAAATCTCTATAAGTTGCAGCCAAATAAATATTCCCACTATTGTCAGTAGTCAATGAATTGCCATATTCCAAGAAATAAGATGTGCCTAAACTTTTTGCCCAATTCCAATTAACTGAAGTATTCACTCGAGCTATAAAAATATCATTACCACCACTACTTGCTAAAACTGTGGATCCAAAAGTTGCATTACCTTCGAAAGAACCAGTAACATATATTGAACCATCAGGTGAAGCAACAATTTTTTTAACATCATCAAAGTCGCCTCCACCAGCTTTTAGAGTATTTATAATTACTCCATTTGTATCTGATGAAAAAATTAATATATCATCGAACCCATTAGAAACAATGTTATTAGAATTTATTGTTAATGTTCCCTGAAAATTTGCACCATAAAAAATTCTACCATTATTCCTAACTGCTATAGTATTAATAGAATTATATTTATCATTTCCTAATGATTTAAACCATAAAATATTTCCATTATTTTTAGATACTCGGGCATAAAATATATCTTTAGGACCTATAACATTTTTGCTAAAATTTAATTCATTAATATTACCCTCGAAATATCCCCCAATAATAATATTTCCTGTTGAATCTATTGCTAAAGCATTAATTTCGTCATTTTTGCTACTTCCAAATCTTTTTACCCAATTAAAACCATTTAAAAGTGAATAGCTTGAAATGAATGCATCTTTTAATCCATTTGAAACTATAGTATCATTTCCAAATACAACTTTACCATAGAAATAACCAGCAGTAATTAGATTGCCATTTTTATCGATTTCTGAATCATTATGACACACTATTCCACGAAATGCTCCAAAAACATCAAAATATATATAATTATAATTACTATCTAATGTAATACTGTAGAAATCACTATCACCTTTAGATATAAATTCAATAGAATTTAAAATAATCTTATCAAAAAATTGACCTGTCAGATATATTCTATTATTATTATCTATACAAATTGAGTAACAATCATTTGTTGAATTTCCGTTTAAGGAATTTGCATATTGATAATTCCCATTTTCATCTAAAATAGCATAAAAACTTCGACGAATAGATGAACCAGTAAGATTAATAGTCCCAAAATAGAGTTCGGTTTCGAAACCACCACTTACATAAATTTTATTATTTTTAGCAAATATTTTATATACATTATCATTGCCATTACCATTAGCAGTTTTTACCCAAATCCAATTACCATTACTACTTAGTTTAGCAAACCATAAGTCTCTATTAGTAGTATTAGTTAGATTAAATGTATCAATAGAAAATGATTTGGAATAATAACCTGCTACATAAATATATCCATTAGTAGATACACATAATGATGAAATCTCATCATTTACATTACTGCCAGCTCTTTTTGCAAACAGCCAATTACCATTAGTATCTAAAGATGCAACTAATGCATCTCTACCACCTGCAGAACTAAGATTTATGCTTCCAAATGAAGCATTATCGCTAAAATATCCACCTATTAAGATATTGTTGTTATTAAAAGCAATAGAGTAACTATCATCTGAAGACGAACTTCCCCCTTTTACAGCCCATATCCAGTTACCATCTTTATCAATCTTTGCTACAAATATATCTCTTGAACCATTAGATGTTAGAGTAATAGTTCCAAAATTTATTGTTTCTTCGAAATTACCAGTAATATAGCAAAATCCATTTTTATAAACAATTGAATTTGCTCTATCGAATCCACCTTGAGTAGCAATATTTGCCCACAACCAGTTGCCATTAGAGTCTAGTTTAGCTACAAATAACTCTGAATTATTCTGGCAATTTAGAGTTATACTACCAAATTTAACTTGATTATAAACATAACCTACTATATAAATATCATTATCTTCGGTTACAATTATATCTCTTGAGTAATCAGAATTAGAGCCACCAGCAGAATTAGCCCAAATCCATTCACCCATAGAATTCTTTTTAGCAACAAATATATCTCTATTTCCATTAGAAACTAAAGTATCATTACCAAAAATTAATACACCATCGTAATAACCCGTATAATAAGAATTTCCATTTTGGTCTGTTGATACCGCTATAGATTGGTCGAATGTAGAATAACCCGAACCATCATTTATAATTTGGGGTGATTTTAGATCAAACCAGCTCTGAGCAAAAATTAATTTTGCACTCAAAAAAAACAAAAGAAAATATATTTTTATAATTTTCATATATCAATTTAACAAAATAAATTGTTATCAAATAACGATTTAGTATTATTTTATTTATTTTTTTATTTTAATTATAAATATTATTTTAGTAATATGCGATAGTAGCTCAGATGGTAGAGTATCAGTTTCCCAAACTGAGGGTCGCGGGTTCGAGCCCCGTCTATCGCTCTAATAAATACATTAAATACTGTGCCAAAATTAAAAAGTAGTAAAAATATTTTTTGACAAAACAAAATAATTAAAATATTCATTTCATTTATTTAGAATAAACTTTAAGTTGTTTAAATTTATTACTTTTGTGTTATGTGAAATTTATAACATATTATAATTGAGGTTGTTATGATTATAACATTAAATGGTAAAGATTTAACTATAGAAAAAATGGTAGATATTTCCCGAAATTATGCTAAAGTAGAACTCTCTGAGGAATCTGTTGAATTAATAAAAAAATGTAGAAAATTATTAGAAGATAAAATCGAAAAAAGAGAAATTATGTACGGAGTAAATACCGGAATAGGTGAATTTTCAGAAATAGTATTAAATGATGAACAAATAAAAGATTTTCAAAAATATTTAATTTATAATCATTCAGCTGGTATCGGAGAGCCGATGCCTATTGAATTTGTGCGTGGAGCTATGGCTTCGAGAATAAATGTTCACGCACACGGTAATTCGGGATGTAGACCAGAAATTACTCAAACCTATGTAGAAATGCTTAATAAAGGTGTTACTCCCGTAGTATGCCAAAAAGGATCTGTAGGTGCTTGCGGTGATTTATCTCCTATGTCGCAAATTGCTTTGTCGCTGATGGGCGAAGGAGAATCATATTTCAATGGCGAAAGAATGCCTACTATGAAAGCAATGGAATTAGCAGGCATTGCTATACCTGGATTAAAAGCAAGAGATGGACTTGCTGCAATTAATGGTTCTAATTTTATTACTGCTATATCAAGTCTTCAGATTTATGATATTAATAAAATATTAAAAATGGCAGAAATTGCTGCTGCAATGTCTTTGGAAGCTCTTTTAGCTAATTTAAAACCATATGATGAGCGACTTCACCAATTAAGAGGATTCAAAGGAGCAATAAGAAGCGCCAAAGCTATCAAAAAATGTTTAGAAGGTAGTGATCTAGTAACAGGTAAAGTGAAAACTAAAGTCCAAGATGCTTATTCAATGAGGTCTACTCCACAAGTAATTGGCGCTGCACACGATATGTTATCATATGCAAGAAGTCAGGTAGAAATAGAATTAAATGGTGTTGCTGATAATCCTATTTTTATACCTGAAGAAAATCTTACTTTAACTGGAGCTAATTTCCAAGGGACACCTGTATCATTACCTATAGATAGCTTAGGAGCATCTTTGACAATGATTTGCGTATTATCAGAGAGAAGATTAAATAGATTATTAAATCCTGCTTTAAGCCAAGGCTTACCAGCATTTCTTACTAAAGGTGCTGGGATGTTTTCGGGAATGATGCTAAGTCAATATACAGCAGATACATTAATTGTAGAACAAAGAATACTGTCTAATCCTGCATTTATACAATCTATCCCCGCCGCAGCAGACCAAGAAGACTTTGTATCAATGGGTATGAATACAGTTTGGAAAAATGAACAAATTATTGATAATGCATATGGCGTTCTCGGAATAGAATTTATGGCTGCTGCACAAGCTTTAGATTTTAGAGATTTTAAGAAAGGGCGTGGTGTAGAAGCCGCTTATAAAGTAATAAGAGAGTATGTTGATTTCTTAGATGTAGATAGACCATTATATAATGATCATAATAAGATGAAAGAATTAGTAAAATCAGGGAAAATTTTAGAAACTGTAGAAAACGAAGTTGGTAGTTTGGAATAAATTATGACCTTTGAGTAAGATAAACGCCACTAATAATTAAAGTACCACCTATTACAAAATAAATAGTTATTGGCGTAGAAAAGAATAAAAATGATAATAAAGTAGTAAGAGCTGGTTGGATATTATTAAATACTGATAATTTAGATGCTTCTATTTTCGTTAGAGCATAGTACCATATTGCATAACCTATTGCAGAAGTAAATGCACCTAAATATAATAATTGTAACCAACTTTTAATTGAAATATTATAATTTACTAAATGAATATCCGAAAATATAAATATTGGTAAATATAATAGCCAACCAATTATCATAGTTAGTCCTGTAATATAAATTGGATTGTATTTTGAAGTTAGATTTTTACCAATAATTGTATAAAAAGCCCAAGACAAACTTGCTGTTAGTGCTAAAATATCACCTAATATTCCATTGTAGGAAAATTTAAAACCTTTTTCACTCAAAAGTATTATAGTTCCAATCATTGCTATTATTATACCTATCAATTTTATAAGTTTAACTTTTTCTCTTAAATAAAAAATTGCAATTATAAAAACAAATATTGGAGTAAGCGCATAAGCTAAAGAAACATTTGGAGCTGTAGTTTTTTCGATTGCTAAAAAAAACAAAAATTGATTGATTGGAATATTTATTAATCCAAGTAAAATAATCTTTAACCAATCATTTTGGTGAATCTTAATCTTATATGCTTTTCTAAAAAAAATCCATAAAGAAAATAATAATGCCGCTATACTTCCTCTTAAAAATAGTACTAAAATAGGTGGTAAATTTAAAGTAATATCTTTTGCTATAATATGAGAAAGTGATGCTATTAACTGCTGAATGAGTATTAATAATCCAAATATCAATCGAATAATTCCTTAATTGTATCAATCTGTGATTCGTATGTAAATTTATTTCTTATTTTATCTATATTTTGCTTTTGATCATTATAAATTTTTGTATTTATAATTAAATTTATTTTCTCCTTCAATTCATTTTTATTATAAACATCATTTACTAATAAACCTATGTTATAATTTTCAATAATTTCTTTAATAGATGATAAATTAGTAGCCAATATTGGAATACCCGCTAAAATATATTCAAATAATTTATTAGGTAATGCTAATTTATAAGAAATACTAATTGGCTCGAATAGTGCAATACCAATATCAGCAGAAGTAGTGATTTCGTATAAATTAGTATATGGAACAGGCTCTAAAATGTGAATTTTATCCTTTAATTTTTTTGAGTTAATGTATTTATTTAATTCATCAGATATATTATTTTCACCAATTAATATAAATCTTATATTATCTAATTCTTGTATTGCATCAATAAAATTAAATATTCCTCTTCCTTTTTGTATCATTCCTTGATATATAAAAATTTTGTCTTTAGTTGGTATTTTAAGTTTATCCCTTAAATAATTAGAATTAATTTTTTCTTTATATGGTGGCAAGTTTTTAATTATAATATATGTTTTTTTGTTCGTTAAATTTTGACAAAGATAGATTTTATCATCATCGGAAGTTACAATTATTTTATCAACATTTTTTATAAATTTTTTTTCTATACTTCTAATTATACTTTTAGCAATTTTTCTATTTTCTAAGGAAGCCAATTCTGAATAAATTTCCCTGCTATCATATAATAAAACATTAATTTTATTTATCGAACAAACGGGCAAAGCATATAGATCCGAAGCAACTAAATATTTATATTTTATTCTACGAAGAATTTGATTGACTAAAAAACTAAAAATTAACCATCGCAGATAAACTCTTCTTAAATTTGATATTTTGACAGTAAAGTTTTGAAAATCGTATTTAGTATTAGTAATTTCTTCAGACAATGAAATAACTAATACTTTTTTGCCTATTTTAATGAGAGTATTTGCTAAATTATATGCTCTGGCATCTAAACTAATTCTGTTAAATACTACAATTACTATATCTAAATATTCCAAAAATTACCTATTCACTATTATTGGAAAAGTAACTTTATTATCCTGCAAATATATCAATAAAAAATAAACACCTGATTCAAATTTACTAAAATCAAATTGAATTTTCCAAGATTCAGAGCGAACATCATTAGATTTAGAAGAAATTATTTTATTTATAAAGTAATTTTTAGTTACATTACCTAAAAAATCAATAATTTTGATATCATAGTTTAAGTTGCTGTTAATAGGTAATAATAAATCAATATCTAATGATAAATTATCATTAGTAGGATTGGGATATGGATTGCTTATAGTGGCTTTAAAAGATTGTTTTACTTCTTTTGCTTCGAAAATCAATGGAACTTCGCATTTAGAATTACCTGTAGATTTATCATTAATGCCAAAAGATTGCAAAGGAATTATATGATCTTTACAAATATCATAAATCAATAAAGTATCGTAAGCAATTCCCAAATTACTTGGAGAAAAACATATTTTAAGATTAGTTTCGCTCTTTGGTGCTAAAACTAAAGGAAATTGTGAGAGCGGACAAGAGAAATTTATGTTTTTAAATAAATAGATTTCTTCAATTACTACAATAGAATCCTTTGTATTTAAAATTTTTAAATTTCCACATTTTTGAAATTTAAGCAAAGTACTATCAATAATAAAATTATCATCAGTTTCTAATATAAACTGAATTGCATTCTTATCATCTTTTACAATTATACTTTTTATATCAGAAATACCTATACATCCGTATTCATCAGTAACTTTTACATAATAGGAACCAGTTTTGTTTACTTTCAATTTTTTATCAGTAGAAAGTATATTATTATCATCTTTTTCGTACCATTCATATTTTGAGTAATTTATTTCGGTAATCAATTCTGCTTCATCACCTATACAAAAAATATCTTTATATAAATTTTTAATTTTTGGTTCGGGTGGTTTATTAAAAATTACGTTTATACTACCGACATTTAGACAGCCATTAGTATCTATTACACTTACTACATATTTACCACTTTCGGTAATCATTCTTTTTTTATCTTTATTACCATCTTCCCAATTGTATTGAAGATGCTTACCAACTACCTCTAAATAAACAGTATCACCAAGGCAAAATATGTTATTATCAGGAATAGAAAATTTCACGTCACTTTTTGGGAAATAATCTATTTTTATTTTTTGAGTTAAAGATGTATAGCAAATAGAATCAACAAATACGCGAGCAAAATATTCTCCAGGTTTAGTTATGTAAATTTTTCTAGTAGTATCGCCAGTATTCCAAATTACTCTATCAAATTTTCCAATTATTTCAATGTTTGTAGTATCACCTTCGCAGATAAATAAACTTTCAGTAAGAAGTTTTGGTTCGGGATATTCAGGAATAAAATATTCATAAATTCCAGTACCAACTGCCCATCCGGTAGTATAATCTAAAAAAAATATATCATCTACATCAGCTGAAGATGGTATCCCGCAATTGTCTTCATTCCACGTTTTGCCCGCATTAGTTGTGTAGTAAACATTTCTTTGCAAACCAACAGCCCAACCATTTTGCTCATCTAACAAAAAAGTTCCAAATAGTGATTTAGGCGTACCAAATCTACGCCAAGTTTTTCCTAAATCATTAGATATTGCTATTCCCCCATTATTCAATTGAGTATTACCATCGCATCCTAATGAAATTGGCAATAATACTGTACTACCACTAATTGCTATATCTTCGTGCCAATCACCACCACCAGTAGTGCTAAGAAGACGCCAATTAGAACCACCATTAGTTGTAATCCAAAAAGTACCACTACCTACTGCATAGCCCAAACCTTCTCGCTCATATATAATTGCATCGCTTAATTTAGAATTAGCTACATTACTAGTAGTAAATGACCAAGTTTGTCCCCCATTTGTTGTTTTCCAAAATATCTGAAATCCACAGTCTCCACCGAGTAATACTCCATTATTTTCGTCTACAAAATATAAACCCCAAAAAGCATTTGTTCTATCGTGTGTAATATCATACCATGTAATTCCACCATCTGTAGTTTTAAAAATTACAGAACTACCTACATATCCACTATTTACAGGACCAGATACGTAACCAATTTTTTCGTTAACAAAATGAATACTTTCTAATTGAATTTGTGCTCCTTGCACTAATTGCTGTCCAGACCAACTTTTACCACCGTCTGTAGTTCGTACAACTACTCCATTATGACCGCAAGCCCAACCATAATTAGGATTTGATTTTAAAAACATTACATCTAAATAATATTGGTCTACAAAATTTCTTGGAGTTATATTGGTAACTTTTCTCCATGCAGAGTATGAATTAAAATTTATTAAAATTATTAAAATAAATAAAGTAATATATTTTTTCATAGTAAATGATATTTTATTTAATAAACGATTTAATAAATAATTAAGTTACTTATAATTATAAATTTATAAATATTTCTTAAAATTTACGAAATATAAAGTCAAATTTTTTAAAAATCTTATTATAAGTTTACTAATTATTCATATAATTTTTAAGTTTAATTTTTATAAATAGTTAAGAAAATTTAGTTTTGTTTAAATTTGATTAATTTTTCTTTAACATTCTGTAAATAATTGAAATATAAAATACTTGAATTTTGCAAGAAAAAAATTTTCATTTTTAAAATTTTTTATTTTGGTCAATTTTGAAAAAAATTACATTTTGCAATCCCCAAAATTAATGATTTAATTTTTTAAAAAATGAATGATGAGCTTATGGAGAATATAATACAAATAAATGATTTAAAAAATGATAAAATTTCTTTAAAAGATTTTGAAACATCGTCGCAATGGGATCAAGTTTTAAAATTTATAAAAGATAATACAAATAAGCAGATTTTTAAAACTTGGTTCGAACCTATTAAAGTAGTAGAAATAACAGAAGATAAAATTAAATTAGGAGTTCCAAGCCAGTTTTTTTATGAATGGATAGAAGAGCATTATTCTGAGCTTTTAAATATTTCTATAAAAAACGTTTTCAATAAATCATTACAAGTAGAGTATCAAATAGTATTTACAAATACTGTAAAGAATAAAAGTTCTAAAGTAATATCCTTACCTGGTAATAATAAAATACCATTAAATCAGCAATATATAGAATTCGACCCAATTGAAATAAAAGAACGTCAATTCGAATCAAACTTAAATCCAAGATATAGTTTTGATAATTTTATTACAGGCGATAGTAATCAATTAGCAAAATCAGCTGCATTGGCTGTTGCAGAAAATCCCGGCAAGACTCGATATAATCCCTTAGTAATTTACGGAGATACAGGATTAGGCAAGACCCATTTAGTACAAGCAATAGGAAATGAAATTACAAAAAATCATACTAAATTAAAAGTATTATATTCAAATAGTGAAAAATTCACAAATGATTTTATAGAAGCAATTCAAAAAAATAAATTAGCAGAATTTACAAGTTTTTATAGAAAAATGGATGTTTTAATAATTGATGATATACAATTTTTTGAAGGCAAAGAAAAAACACAAGACATTTTCTTTCATACTTTTAATTCATTATATCATTCGGGTAAACAAATAATTCTTACAAGTGATAAAACTCCTGCAGAACTAAAAGATGTAGATGAAAGGTTAATATCACGCTTTAAGTCTGGCTTAATTGCTGATATTTCTGCTCCTGATTACGAAATGAGACTTGCTATTTTAAAACAAAAGAGTTATGCCGAAGGTATTGCGTTACCAACTATGGTTGCTGAATATATCGCTCGTCATATTAAAACAAGTATTAGAGAGCTTGAAGGTGCAATAATTAGTTTAATTGCAAAAGTTACTTTAGAGAGAAAGCCTTTAGATCTACAGCTTGCCAAAGAAGTGGTATACGGTACAAATAACGTTGAAAAAGAAATATCAGTAGATTTAATCAAAAAGGTTGTATCAGAATATTACAGAGTTTCTATTGATGATATAATTTCCAAATCTCGTAAGTTAGAAATTGCAATAGCAAGACATATGGCAATTTATTTAACTAAGATGCTTACTCCTTTATCATTAAAAATGATTGGTGCTAATTTTGGTAAAAGAGACCACTCTACGGTGTTACATTCTTGTCAAACTATAGAAAATTATATTGAAACAGATTCTAAAGTAAAGGAAGCATATAACTATTTTATAGATTTATTAAAAAGTTATTAATAAATTTAACTTTTTTTTCAAAAATTATAATTACTTTAAAATTTTAATATTAATTTATTTATAAAATTATGAAAGTAATTATTTATATTTTACTAATTTCCTTGTCTATGCAATTATATTCACAGAATTACAAAATTTATGATACAAAAAATTCTAAATTTATAAATTTTAATGAATTAATAAATAATAGTTCTAATTATCAAATAGTACTTTTTGGTGA
>Ga0272446_1004135_pt1 | contig 17458 bp, 14 predicted proteins | sample YNPCB0061_FD_194587 | JGI IMG/M metagenome (GOLD analysis project Ga0272446, IMG submission 194587) | Hot spring microbial mat communities from Yellowstone National Park, WY, United States - YNP-CB-006-1 | ecosystem: Environmental > Aquatic > Thermal springs > Hot (42-90C) > Sediment | place... | reverse complement strand
GGGAATCACGGCTCCCGTCGAGTCTTGAATCGTGCCGCGAATGCTACCGCGTTCTGACTGTGCGAATACCGCCGCCGCACAGATCGCCAGAACGCCAACCACGTGTCTCATGGTTTTCCACATGTGGACCTTATTCTCCTGAGATCACCCGTGCCGGTACGAAACCGGACACGGCCTGCCTTGCCGCTACTGCAAGGCGCCACGCACACCAACCGCACAAAGAACTGTACTGTTGCTGTGCCCAGCATGATAGTCCACCCAGGAGCATGGGGCAAGAAGAATCTGGAGGTTCGCCACTCGTTTCACTATATGAAACAGCAGGCCGTGGCCTGAAGACCGCGTAACACAATGAAAAGGAATATACTTAAGCCGCTACAAGGCGGCTGCCAGACGTTCCTCAACTGACCCGCCAACCGAATCTCGGTTTTTCATTGCGAAACATTTGAGACCGCGATTTTTGCCACGGCGGGCAGGTGTGATAGGATCCTAGCCGGAGTCGTTTTCCGCTCCTCAGCGCCGGGTTTTGCATGAGAGTCCCAGACCAGAGCCGGTACATTGTGAAGTCGCTGGTGCATGCTTCTCAGATCCTCAGCGCCTTTCAATCGCATGCCGAAGTGCTGGCGCTCCGCGAGGTGGTGGCCCGCACCGGGTTGACCAAGGGCATGTGCTTCCGCATCCTGTACACCTTGCACGGGTGCGGCTTTCTGGAGAAGGTGGGCGAGAATCAGTACCGCCTCAACACCGAGAGGCTTCCCAAGCGGAAATACCGCATCGGATACGCAGCCCAGGGGCAGGACTCCTCATTCCCCGGCGAAGTCTACGCGGGGCTGGTGGCGGCGGCGGAACAGGGGCAGGTGCAACTGGTGACGGTGGACAACCGGTACGACGCGAAGGTGGCCCTGAAGAATGCCGATTACCTGATCCGCGAGCAGGTCGACCTGGTCATCGAGTTTCAGACCGACGAATCGGCGGCCCCGGCCATCGCCTCGAAGTACCTCGAGGCCAATATCCCTATCATTGCCATTGACATCCCTCACCCGGGAGCCACGTATTTCGGCGCCAACAACTATGAGGCCGGCCTTATCGGTGGAAGGCATCTGGGGCGGTGGGCGAGGAAACACTGGGCCGGCGCGGTGGACGAGGTGCTGCTGATCGAGATCTCCCGCGCCGGTTCACTGCCTCGCGCGCGCATCCGGGGTCTGTTGGCCGGAATCAAAGAGGTGTTGCGCCTGCCGGAGAACTGCCTGGTCACTCAGGTGGACGGCGACGGGCAGTTCAAGACCACATTGGAACGGGTGCGCAGGCACTTGCGCGAATCCCGTTCGGGGCGGGTGCTTGTCGGAGCGGCCAACGACCCCAGTGCGCTCGGCGCCTTGCGGGCTTTCGAGGAGGCCGGGCGTGGCCTGAGTTGCGCCGTGGTTGGACAAAACGCCGAACCGGAAGTTCGCCGGGAACTCCGCGAGCCGCGGACCCAGTTGATCGGATCCGTCGCCTACTTTCCGGAGAAATACGGCGAGGGCCTGATTCGCCTGGCCCTGGACATTCTGGCTCACAAACCCACGCCCCCGGCCGTCTTCATCAAGCACCAGTTGGTGACCCCGGAAAACGTCGATCACTTCTATCCGAACGACGCCCTCATGGGCGTAATGACGTCGTAGGCCCAACCCTCCGGGCTGGGCCGCGGGCAGAGACCTGGGGAGGCGCTCCCCGGATCAATAGTTAAGTTTCAAAGCGAACTGGGAGTTTCTGCCTCCGCCGCTGCTGGTGACCTTGCCGAAGTTGAACGGATCACTGAAGTTGGCGTTAGGCCCGCCGAAGATCACCCGGTTGAGAGCATTGAACATCTCGTAGCGGAACTCCAGGTTTACCTGCTCCTTGATTACCGTGCGTTTCATGATCCCGAGGTTCTCGTTCAAGCTCGGGAACACGCGAGTGTTCAGCAACGCGGGCGCGTTGCCGAAAGTATTGGGCGCCGGCGCCGTGAACGCCTTGATGTTCAGGAACAGGTCCCGGTTGGGATCGAACTTGCCGGTCCAGGTGGCCTTCGGGTCTACGCCCGTAACCATGTCCGGCATTTGCTTGGAGTTGAACAGGAGCAAGTTATTGTTGATGCCCACCCCAATCGGCACTCCGGATTGGTACGTCAGGATGCCGGTGAGCGACCACCCTCCCAGGACCTTGCCGGCTGCTCCGCCCATGTTCAGGAAGGGTTTGCCGGGGCCGATCGGCAGTTCGTAGCTGAATGCCGTTACGAAGCGGCTGGGCGTATCAAACACCGACAAGCCTTTCTCCAGGCGGCGGTTGTATTGATCGCGGGCGCCGGTGGAGAAGAACCCGGATAGGGCCGAGGACGCATCCGTCAGGGTCTTGCTCCAGGTGTAAGACGACAGCACGAACAGCCCGTGGGAGAACTGCTTCTCGATCTTCACCTGCAACGAGTGGTAGCTCATGTTTCCCATGTTGGCCGAGTTGTTGTATCCGATGCCGGCGTACTGCGGGAAGGGCCGCAAAGCCTGGGCCAGGCTGCCCGTGAACCCCGGGAACGGCGACTTGAAACCGGCCGCTGCAACCGCGGGATCATTGATGTTCTTGGTCAGCAATTCGCCCAACCCGATGTACTGGGTGGGCACCTGCATGATGTTGAAAACGCCTGTCGAAAGGTGGGTGGACTTCGATCCCACATAGGCCGTCTCGACCATCAGGTTGGGAATCAACTGGCGCTGGATGCCGAAGTTCCAGTCCTGGCGGGTGGTGGCTGCCTTGGCGTTCTCATTCCACATCGTTACGCCCTGGTTGATGCCGAAACCGGGGTCGATGAGAGGCGGATGCTGCCAGTTGGTCGGGAAACCGTCGTCCCAGTGGAACCCCGGCGTCAGGCCCAAATCCTGGGATCGAAACACCGGGTTTGCCCGGAACCCCGCCGACGGCGGCTTAGCGTTGCCACCTCCGTGGACGCCCGTTGGGTAATAACTGACGCCAAAGGCGGAGCGAATCACCGTCTTGGGATTCAGTGACCAGGCAAAGCCGATGCGCGGCCCGAAGTTGGTTTTCACGATCTGATCGTAGAGGCGGTTTGTCCCGGCCCGCCCCGGTCCGTAGCCAGCGAACTTCAGTGCCCCGGGGATGTTGCCCGCGCTGGGATTGGGAAGGCTCGGATCCATGATCGAATAGTTGTTGTTGACCTCCGTCATGGGCCAGTACAGGTCGTATCGCAACCCCAGGTTCAAAGTGAACCGCGGGGTCAGCTTAATGTCGTCCTGCGCGTACATTCCCAGGTACGGATAGCGCATGCCCTGCGTGTAGTCGAAGACGCTCAAGCTGCCCTGGTCCACCAAGCCCAACATGAAACTCGCAAACGCGAGACCCGTCTGGTCTCGCAAGGCGGGGGACGGAAATGCCGTCTCATAGCGGGAGAAGGTGTAATACCCGGTCCCGGTCGGAACGGCCTGATTGTTCTGATACTTCCGGAAGTCCACCCCGAACTTCAGGTTGTGCTTGCCCTTGACCCAGGTAAGGCTGTCCGCCCAGTTCCAGGTGTTTGAATTCGTCAGCAATAACTCCTGGTTTTGACCCCAGGAATTGAAGGGGTCGATGAAGATCGTGGGGAAGGGTCCATTGTTCGGAACATTCTTCAGGCCGACCTTTTGCGCCCAGGGTTGCCCGAACTCGGGACCGCCCAGAAGCTGCAACTGGCGGGTGAGGCCAAACGAAAAGTGGTTGATCAGGTTGGGCCGCATGATCCAGTCCTCGGAGAGACGGCCGGTCCTCTGGCCGCTGAACCCGTCGCGCGACATCCGGATCGGAGACGGCAGCCCGGTTGCCGGACCGCTGTCGAAGAACTGCCCGAAATTCCAGGTCGCCGAGAGGCGGTGGGCCGAGCTGATCACCTGGTCCCACTTGGCGGTCAGCCACCAGTTGTTATTCCAACTCTTGGCGGTTACCGGATAGTTCTGGAAATTCCTCCCGGGAATCGTCGGCAGCGGCACGTACCCCAGCACATTTTTCGAGACGGTGCTGAAACGGTTCGAGGGGACCTGGTTGCCGGGGAACGGCAGGCGCGTGTTCCCGCCCTTCCCGTCCGGCGCGGTGGTGGCCGGATCGAAGAGCTGAATCAGGCTGCCGTCCGGGTTGGTGTAGGTCGAAAAGTTGCCATTCCGGAACTCCTGCGTGGGCAACGATGCGACGGAGCTTCCCGGTCCCGAACGATACTTGAACCCTCCGTAATTGAAGAAGAAAAACGACTTGTTCTTGCCGTTGTAGAGCTTGGGAATGAAGATCGGGCCGCCCACGGTGCCGCCGTACTCGTTGTTGCGGTGAATGGACCGCTTCGCCTGGAAGAAGCTGCGCGCGTCGAGTTTATCGTTCTGAAGAAACTCATACAGAGCTCCATGCAGGTCGTTGGTGCCAGATCGGACGACGAACCGCTCCACGCCACCGCCCGAGTTTCCGAACTCCGCCGAATAGGTGCTGGTGGCAATGGAGAATTCCTGAACCGCTTCCGGAGGCAGCGAGTTCAGCACCCGGGGGTCGCCGCCGACTTCCGAGATCGTCATGCTGAGGCCATCCACCTGGATCTCTTTGGAAAGCGTCTGGCTTCCGTTGATGTGGGCGTCGAACGTGTTGCCGGAGGTTCCCGGGGCCAGGAAGATGAAGTTTTCCGAGGCGCGCCCGCCCCCCGCCGAAAGCGGCAGGTCAATGTAAGTCTTGGGGTTCACCGCCGTGGCCACCTCGCTGGTCTCGCTCTTCAATTGGGGCGCCGCATCTGTGACAGTGACACTTTCGCTGACCGCGCCAACGTCGAGTTGCAGGTTCAAACCCGTAGTCCCGGCCACTTCAACCCGCACGTTCTCGCGGACCAGTTTCTTAAACCCGGCTTTCTCCACCTCCACCGTGTAGGTGCCGGCCGGCAGGAATGGAATCTGGTAGTTACCGGCCTCGGTGGTGGTGGTGGGAGTCCTCACCCCGGTTCCCACGTTGACGGCGGTGACGGTTGCTCCGGGAACCACCGCGCCGGTGGAATCTTGAACGGTTCCGCGGATGGCTCCGCGTTCGCTCTGCGGGTACACTGCCGTCGAGAATATCAGGCAGCACACTACGGCAACCAAAAAGACCTTAACTGCGGATTGCATGGCGGGCCCCTCTTACGCTGCGTTCGTTGTTGCGAAAAACCACATCGACCGGGGACGCCGTACACGCAATGTGCACCGCCCCCTCTGCCATTGCTAATAATTAGACATCCCTTCCGGGGGGGTGTCAAGGGTTTTTTGCGTTAACTCTCGCCTCTGCTGAACGCAAGTTTCCGCCCGCGACCGTCGCCAGGGAAAAACTTTTCACCCTGCTAGCGCTGGAACCGGTAAACACCCGGTTTCTTCAGGATGGCCGACTCGCGCTGTGTTTCGATCCGGATCGGGTCTGGCGGCGGGTCCTTTACCGCCACCTCGATCCGGTCCGCTGAGGCCTTGATATCCAACCGCGCGCCGCGGTACCAGACATTGCGAATGCCCATCTCCGGCACGGATTGCGGCAGGCGGGGGCGGATGGCCAGAGAGGTCATGCCCGGCTCCAATCCGAGAAATCCGTGGGGACGCCGAGTTCCTGGAAAGCTGCCTCGTGCCGCGCTCCCACTCGAGGGTCTGGGTGAGGCGCCGCCACGCGTCTTCCGGCCCCAGCACCTTGAGTCGCGCCCAGTAGTCGTAAAAAGCGAAGCCCAGCACGGCGCCGCCATCCTGCACCTGACCACCCCAGGGAATGCTCTCCGGATGGGTCCAGCCCTGACCGTACCACTCCAGGTTGCGGCGTGTGGTGGCGCGCGGTCCGAAACGCCAGTGGTAGATGTCCTCTCCGGTCGAGGTGTCGCCTTCCACCGTGCGCTTGCCGCCGAGCCAGTCCATGATGGAACGGGCATGCTCCGGCGAGGCAATGCCGTACCAGATGGCGTCCAGGTTCAAGAATGTGAAGCCGTACTCCCACCCCTTGCCGTTCACGTCGATGGCGCCGTAGAAGCGGCCCGTCTCGCTGTTCCAGAATTTCCGGTTGGCGGCAAGCTTCACCTCGGCGGCGTGGGCGCGCAGCGCGGCGGCGTCGAGCGCGAGTGCGCCGCCGGGAAGATCCCAGCCCGGGTGGTCGGCGGCGGCCTGCTCGATTTCGGCCATGGCCAGCAGCGAGGCGTAGTACTGCGCCGTGGCGTACATATCGTCCCCGCCGAAAGGCATGATGTCCCAGTAGTTGTTGCCGATGCCGTGGCCCCAGTTCATGCGCTTCGTTCCGTCCGGATTGCGATACCAGCCGGGCAATCCGTCGTGGCCCACCCAGGGGTTGCGAATGAGGTTGGGTTTCTTGCGCAGGTTGTCCCACACCCATCCAGGGCCGTCGTTCTGGAAATGCCAGCCGGCGGTGTAGCCCTCACGACCCTGGGGCGCTTGTGTCCACATGGGGAAGGGCCAGCCGTGCTCGTGGGCGTGCGAAAAATGCTGGTGTGGGTCCAGACGTAGCCTTCGTTGTCGAGCCTGATGGCGAGCAGGTCTCGCCGGTGCTCCTCTTGCACCAGGGTCTGATTCCCACCTTTTTGCGCGCCTGCCATTCACAGGTCCGCTGTGGTCATGTATTCCTGGTTGAACAGGACGCCTTCCATCAAGTCTTTGGGAGGAGAGAAAAGATCGGCGGCGCAGGCGGTGGAGGCCAGCAGGAATGCGCCGAGCAGGGCTGTGCGCGGTTTCATACCTCCCGGATTGTACCTTCCCGCGGGCCGGCTCCGGAAATGGATTTTCGGAACTGAGGCCCATTCTGATATATCATTTCAGCGATGCGATCTATCTTATTCCCAGTGCTTCTGCTGGTCTCCGAGGCGGCGGCGCAGAAAATCCCCGACGTCCGCTGCGTGCTCGAAGACTACAACGTGGATTCCGTGATCTACTGGCAGGCGCCGTTCAAGGTTGGAAAAGTGCAGGTTGCGGTGCTTCGCGATCCGGCGGGGGAACAGGAAGCCCGCTTCGACCTGACCCACGGAGCCTCGCTCATTTCGCTGCGCTATCGGGGCAAAGAACTGCTGTTTGCGCAGAGCGCCGGCGCCAGCCTGAACCTCTACGCGCCTCGCCGGGGCACGGAGCAGGAACTCCGGCGGCTGAGCCCTTACTGGTCCGCCTACAGTCCCACCCAGGGCGCGTCCAGCATGGAAGTCCCCTCTCCCGTGACCGGCGTCGCCTGCAACGGGCAGCGGGCCTTCCGCGCCTTTGCCGTGATGGTCGACCGGGCCCAGAACAGCTCCTTTCAGCAGGAACCGCTGCTGGCGGTCTGGAAGGGCAAAATCAGCGACAGCTTCCCGCCCGGCTACGCGACGCCGATCGCGGTTGAGACCAATGCCGGTTGGGTGGAGAATCCCGGCGGCGCGCCGAAGTATTACCTGAAGTTCGACCAGAGCGTGGTCAACGTGCGGGCCGGGGGTACGGGTCCGCTGGAGTGGTTTATCGACGGGGCGGCTCCCTGGGACTACCAGTTCCCGGCGAGCTATCCGGAAAACTGCAACGAGAAGACGCCCTGCACCAGCGCCACGGCGCCCGTGCTGGCCGCGGGCCGCTACGGCGACCCCGCCAGAACCCACGGGTTCGCCCTGGTGGTGCCGGCGGCTGGCTGGAAATCCGACCGGGTCTTCATTCGCGAGAATTCCGAGTTCGTCGTGCTGATGTACGGCGCCGTCTGGGCCGCCGAGCGGCACACCTTTGCCGCCGTGCTGGCCAAGCCGCTGGAGGGAATCAAGGCGAATCGCCTGAGTTGGTACGTCTGTGCCGGACCCTGGGACCAGGCGCGGGCATTTGCGGGGCGCTTTTCCCAGTAGGAGATTGCCATGCGAGATTCATTGCTGTTCACCGTCGTTTTCGCGGCCGGATTGTGCGCGCAACAGCCCGACAAAGAAGCGGTCCGGGTGGGCTGCCAGACCACTACCTTTCAGATGCAGCCTGGACAGGTGGACCACGCCGTGGTCATCAAAGACCCCGCCGGCGAGCAGACGGTTCTGTTCGACACCACCTCGGGCGGGGCCATCGTCTCGTTCCGGTACAAGGGCGAAGAGCACACCTGGGGGTGGAATGGAGGCGGGTTGTTGCAGATGGCTTTCCACAACTCGATGAACCGCGGCCCGTGGGCCGGCGACTACAACCCTACCCAGGCCGGCGACGGCTCGGCTTTTTCGCCCGTGGTAGGGGTGGCCTGCAAGGGCACGGAATCCATCACCTTGCTGACCATGATGCTGGACTTCAACCACAACAACGGGTTCTATGAGAAGCCGCTGATCGCCGTGTGGGGCGGGCGCGTGAACGACATGTTCCCGCTCAGTTACTCGTCCCCCTACATGCTGGAAACCCGCGCAAGCTGGGTGCCGAATCCAGCCGGCGCGCCGAAGTATTACCTGAAGCTCGAAGAGTATTTCACGCACATCGCCGACGAGAAGATCGGGCCGTTCGGCTATGACTTCGCCAACTACATGCCCTGGGAATTCGATGTGCGCGCGGTGAGTCCCGAGAACTGTCCCTGCCCTTCGTCAAGCACGAACTACATGGCCGGCGGCTGGTACAAGGATCAGGCCCGGACCACCGGACTGGCGGTGGCGATGCCCAGCAGTAATTTCCCGAACAATCAGGTCCACGGAGGCTTCAACAGCGACTACATGTGGCGCAACCGCAACTTCCACTTAGGTTCACGCGAAGCGCTCGACGGCATCGCCCAGAAGAAGCTCGTCTGGTACGTGATGACGGGCTCCTGGGAGAACGCGCTTAAGTTCGCCAGGACGCTCCAGTAGGCGCAGGCTCACTTCCAGTCGATCCGGTACACGGCTCCCGGCCTCAGGCTTACCGGCACGGTTCCCAGCCGGGTCAGGCCGTCCTCGGCGAAGACGGTGAGCGTGCCGTCGAACGGCATCGAGTGGGGCAACTGGAACCACTGGCGGTCGGGGCCGAGGGCTCCCTGGGCTTCGACCTCGGCGCCGTTGCCCTTCTGGTAGTCCGGGTTGGCGGTGAGGAGGACCCGCTTCTGGAGCCAGTGCCCGAAGATGCGGTTGCGCTCGCACTTCTCCGAAGCGCCGGCGCCATACAGGACTCCCAGAATGCGGTCCTTTCGAGTGACGAAACCGACCGCGAAGATGTAGCGGTCGTCGCCGCCCTGCGCGCCGGGCATGCGCATCTCCGGCCCGAACCTCCTGCCGTCGTTCGAGAGGCTGTACCACAGTTTCTCGGAATCCTTGGCCGTGAGACCGACGTCGCCTTTCTTGTGCAGCGCCATCACGTACCAGTCCTTGCCCCCGTGGCGGAACATTTTCACGTCGTTGACGGCGTGTTCGGTTTCAAGCGAAACGCCGCCGAACTGGAAGGAGTTGGGCGTGCTGCCCTCCGACCAGTACAGCTTGCCGCGGTCGCCCCAGTTGGTGAAATAGAGTCGCCATCGTCCCTGGTCGCGCAGCAACACGTTGGCGCCGTTCATGTCCCCCATTTCCCACTTGTCGTAGCCCGCCATCGTGACGATGTCTTTCATCTGGCCGCGGTACATGGGCGCCGAGCCGTTCCAGGTCTTGCCGCCATCGGGACTGAAGAAGTAGATGGGTTTGTTGCGCTTGTGCGGGTCGGGCCAGCAGGTGGCGATGGCGTGGAGTTCGCCGTTTTCGAGCTTCTGCACGTTGATGTTGGAGATGTGCACGAATACGCCGTTGTGGATGATGGTGCGGCGGTCGTAGAAGTCGATGAAGTCGGGGGTGGTTGAGCTGTATACCCGGTCGTTCCCGGACTCAATTCCGTCCCAGGCGCTGTAGAAGAAGCGCCAGCCGGCGCCTTCCTCGATGGCGCTGGGCGCATAGATGTTGCGGAACACTCCGCCCATGCGGGGCGCCAGCACCGGGCGCCGGACATCGGTTACCCAGTGGAGCTGATTCTTCTCCCACAAGGCCGGATTGAAGGCGCCGGCGGAGACTCCCTGAATCTCCACCGAGCCGAGCGGCGCTTGTCCGCCGCGGATTTCGCTGAGGGTGAAGGGCGCTGCGCCCTGAGCCGCCAGGCACGCAGGCAGAAGGATGGACAAGAGAAACGGCGGTACGTCTTTCTTCACGGTATTGTCTCCCAACTAGTTGCCGTAGGCAGCGTTGATTCGCTTGAACCGCGCCAGTGCGGCCTCTGCTTTCTGGCTGTCCCCAACCTTGCGGTAGGCTTGCGCCAACTGGTACTGCACCTGGCCGTCGTTGGGGTCGAGCCGGGCGGTGGTCTCCCACTCGCGAATCGCGTCCCGGTCGCGCCCCAGGGCGAGGAACGTGGAACCGAGAAACTTGTGCACGGCCGGATCGTTGCTCTTCAGCCGGACCGCCTCTTCAGCCAAAGGAACTGCGCCGGCGGCATCACCCGCGGCGACCCGCAGGCGGGCCAGGCCGAGGTAGGCAAGCGGGAAGGCGCGGCCGCTCTTTTTCGACAGCTCCAGGCTGAGTTGATACTGTTTTTCGGCCTGGGCCAGGTCGTTCTGCGCCTCGTACGCGTAGCCAAGGTAATAGTGCGAAGGAAAATGGTTGGGGTTCAGCTCGACGGCCTTGGAGAAATACTCCGCAGCCTTCGGGAAGTGACTGTTCTCGTCCTGGTAGCGGCCCAGAAAATAGTACGGCGCAAAATCCTTCGGGTCTTTGGCCGAAGCCTCCTTCATCTTGAGCTCGAAGAGGCGGTACTGGCGCGCCAGGTAATAGGCCAGGCCCAGGCCCTTCAATACAGTAGGATTCGGCTCCAGGGCTTCGGCACGGCGCAACGCGCGGATAGCGGCATGGTGGTCGCCACGCGCCACGGCGACCATGCCGCTCCAATAGTGACCTTCGTAGTTGCCGGGCTGGGAACGCAGCAGGGCCCCGGCCTTTTCCCCGGCGGCGTCCAGGCGGCCCGCGGCCAGTTCGCGCTGAATCTCGGTCGCCGGTCCCGCAGCCCCGGCATCGAGCGGGATTTGCAGAATGCCACCCTCCTGCTGCGCGTCCGCTGGAGCGCAGAGGATCATCGTAAGCCAGACTATAATTAGGGTTGCAATGAAGTGGTGGGCCAAAGCTGGAGTGTGGGTCTTCACGGCTCTCGCGAGCGCGGGCATAGCGCGTTCACAGTCTCTCCAGTTGCAGGCTAGCACACCCGATGAGTTCGATGCTTATCTGACGGTGTTGGAAGCCAGACAGCCCGCCCAAATCGTCGCCGCGGCCCGGGAGTTCGCGCGCGCCTGGCCGAAATCGGAACTGCTGGCCCACACGCTCCAACTCGAAATGGAGGCGCACCGCACGCTCGGCAACCTGGATGGCGCCATCGAGGCCGGCGAACAGGCGGTGAAACTGGTGCCTAACAACATTGCGGTGCTGGTTGGGCTGGCGGGCCTGCTGCCTCTGGCCGGCGGCGACCCCCAGCGGCTGGACCGCGCCGAGGCTTTGGCCACTCAGGCGCTGAAACTGCTCCGTAGTTTTCGCATCTCCCGTTACGTCCCGCTCGAGGAGTGGGAAAGAGTGCGCGCACGCTTGCAATCGAACGCTCATGCCGCGCTCGGAATCGTCGCGTACCGCCGCAACGAGATCGCCCAGGCGACCAGGGAATTCGAGGCGGCCGTGGCCCTGGCTCCGGAGCCCGATCCGGCTCAGTATTACCGTCTGGGCCGGCTCTACCTGGCCGGCAAGCGCCTGCCGGAGGCGCGCGATACGCTGCGGCGCGCGGCGCAGTTGAACGATCCGGCGGTCCGCCGCATGGCCGAACAGGCGCTCGAGTCGCTGGACCGGTAACAGCCGAGCATGCCTCCCCACACCCCATCGCGCGAGACTGGAGAGCGCGGCGCCACTACGGTGAGGCAGTTCTTTTCCCGCCGCGGCACGCTCTCTCGCTGGCACCCGAACTTCGAGTTCCGGCCCGGTCAGCTCGAGATGGCCGAGGCCGTCGAGTCCGCCATCGCCCAGGGCAAGCACCTGATTGTCGAGGCGGGCACGGGCACCGGTAAGACCCTCGCCTACCTGGTGCCTGCCATCCTCTCCGGCAAGCGGGTGGTGATCTCCACCGGCACCAAGAACCTTCAGGAACAGCTCTTCTACAAGGACATTCCGTTTCTCGAACAGCACTTCTCCCAACCGGTGAAGGTCTGCTATATGAAAGGCCGCTCGAATTACGCCTGCCGCCAGAAGATCTACGCGGCCGCGAACGAACCTGTTCTGGAAGGTTTGGAAGAGGTCGCCGGTTTTCAGATCATCCGCGAGTGGGAGAAGACCACGGAATTCGGAGACCGGGCTGAGATTCGCACCCTGCCGGAGGGCAGCACGGCCTGGGGCAAAGTCGATGCGCGCCGGGAGATGTGCACGGGGCAGAAGTGTCCCCAGTTCGAGCGTTGCTTCATCACCCTGATGCGCCAGCGCGCGCGGGAGAGTGACATCATCGTGGTGAACCACCACCTTTTCTTCGCGGACCTGGCCTTGCGCGGCGACGAGGTCTCCGCGCTGCTGCCCAACTACCAGGTGGTGATTTTCGACGAAGCCCACGAAGTCGAGGATGTGGCCGGCGAGTACTTTGGCGTTTCCATCAGCAATTACCGTCTGGAGGAGTTGCAGCGCGACATCGCCGCCGTGGCGCGGCAGAAAGATTTCGGCTCGGCGGAACTGGACCGGACCCTGGACACCCTGGGAGCAGTGGCCAAGGAATTCTTCGCTTGTATCCCGGGCGCCGACGGGCGCGCCGCCTTCCGCGCGCGATCGGCTTTCTTGGAACGAAACGAGGACAAGTACCGCGACCTGTTGCGCGCCCTCGAGCTCACCGGCATGCATCTGAAACTGCTCAAGTCACCGCCCGAGGAGTCCGTTCCGCTGTTCCAGCGCACCGTGGAGATCGCCCGGAGCCTGGAATTTGTGATGGAGAGCGACGACCGCTCCTTCGTCTACTGGATCGAGAAGCGGGGCCGGGGCGTGTTTCTCCAAGCCACGCCGATCGACGTGTCGGCGATCCTGGCCGAGCGCCTGTTTGAGACGGTGGACACCGTGGTGCTCACCTCCGCGACCCTGGCCGTGGCCGGAGGATTCGATTTCGTGCGGAAACGGCTGGGTTTGAAACACGCCGGCGCCCTGGTGGTTCCCGGCCACTTCGACTACCCGCGGCAGGCCCTGCTTTATGTGCCCCAGCACCTTCCGGACCCGCGCGATCCTGCCTTCATCCAGGCGGCGTCGGAGGAGGTGATCCGCATCCTGGAGTTGAGCCGGGGCCGCGCCTTTGTGCTCTTCACCAGTTACCAGGCGATGCGCCTGATGTACGACCGGATTTCGCTCGAGATCGAGTACCCCACGCTGTTGCAGGGAACCGGCCCGCGGAGCGCGCTGCTGGATGAATTCCGCTCGACACCGAACTGTGTGCTGTTTGCCACCTCCTCGTTTTGGCAGGGAGTCGACGTGCCGGGCGAGCGGCTAAGCTGCGTTATCATAGATAAACTGCCATTCGCGGTGCCCAGCGACCCGGTGGTGGAAGCGCGTATCCGCGCGATTCGGGAGGAGGGGGGCAACCCGTTTTACGATTATCAGGTCCCCCAGGCGGCGATCGCCCTCAAACAGGGCTTTGGACGCCTCGTGCGCAGCCGCACGGACCGGGGGGTGCTGGCCATCCTGGATAACCGCATCACCCGGCAGCGGTACGGCCGGGTGTTTTTCGACAGCCTGCCGGATTACGCGTTTACGACCAGTCTCGAGGACGTGGAGAAGTTTTTCGATGTTTGAAGTTTCCGTGGAAGCTACATTTGCCGCCGGACACGCGCTGCGCAACTACCGCGGCAAGTGTGAAAATGTGCACGGCCACAACTACAAAGTGCAGATCACGGTGCGGGGCGGGGAACTGGACGCGGCGGGCCTGCTGGTGGATTTTGTCGAATTGAAGCGGGCGCTGAATGAAGTGGTCGACCGGCTGGATCATCGTTTCCTCAACGACGTTCCCCCGTTCGACGTGCTGAATCCCTCGGCGGAGAACATGGCCAGGTACTTCCACGAGGAGGTCAGCCGGGGGTTGTCCGTGCGTCCGGGTGTGGGGGTGAGTGAAGTAAGGATTTGGGAGACCGACACCAGTTGCGCCACGTACCGGTCCCCCGAGGCTGGTCAGACAGTCCAGTAGCTGACCAGGACGCCCTCGCCGGCGACGTCCATATCGACACAGTACTCGCTGAGAGGCAGCGAGTCGTTTTCCGCGGTGCTTTCGATATAGAACTGATCGCAGATGCCGCCGGTAGGGTTTGGCCACAAGACCCGGATGACACCGGCCAGGGTGGCCTTATTCATTCCGCGTTGGCCGATATAGGCTTTGCTGGTCAAACCCGGAATTACCTGAACAAAGATTTTCGAAACTTTCAGTGTGGGATCGGTGGCGAGCGGCACGGGCGTGCCCGGGGCCGCCACGTTCACTCGTCCCATAGCGGTAACGGTCATGGAATCTCCCCGTTCGCATCTTAGCCGCGCGGCCCTGCCGCCCGCCCGCCCGAGGAGCCGTAAGCCGTTGATCCGTGGGTAGATAAAAACTGCGGATCGGTGGGAATGCGTCAGCGCAATGAGCTCAGCCGGCCCACCGCCAGCAAGATTCCGTGCAGCAAGGCTTCCGGTCGCGGCGGGCAGCCGGGGATGTAGACGTCGACGGGAATCACCTGATCGACGCCACCCAGCGTCCCGCCGCCCCGCCGGACGCAGGCAAGACCTGCTGCCGCACCGGCCAGGTAGGCGATCAGCCCGCCGTCAAACAGCGCCTCAACCCAGGGCAAGCTCTTCGGTCCCTCGTTGCTTCTGCCCCGACGGCGCGCTTCCGCGTTGCCTTTCTGCTTTAGTCCGGCCGGGCGCGGGCGCCTGCTCACGCAGAATCTCATCCACCCGCGCGGCTGAATACGGAGGCGACTGAACCGACAAGATCAGGTCGATCTGGTCGTCGCTCAGATGCTTCTTCGCCCGCAGATGGAGGATGAACTTGGCCCGGTAGCGCTGATCTGCGGCCAGATAGACCACGCCGTTTTTCTCCACCGTCTTAATCCAGCCCTTACGGCTGAAATCGGCGAGTGTTTCGATGTCCGTCAGAACTTCGGCGGCGGTAACAGAGATTGGCTGGTATCCTGGCACACTTACCCCTTTCCTAACGTCGTTGCGCAACGGTTTCCTGAGTCGCCGGCGACGGTCATACAGCCACCGGTGAGCGCCGGGGCTGCGGCTCCGCTTCGATTTCCCCAAGCATCTGGACCGCCTCGGTGAGGTTGGCCTGGAAGTATCGGCGCATGATATCCAGCACCTCCAGCAAGACCGGATTCCGGAGCGAGTAGAACACCTGATTGCCCTCTTTTCGATTCACCACGATCTGACGGCTGCGTAAGATCGCCAGATGTTGAGACAGGTTGGCCTGTTCGAGGCCCAGTCGCTCCTGGATTGCGCCGGCGGAAAGTTCGCCTTCCCGCAGCGCTTCCACAATCGCAATCCGGGTCGGGTGAGAGAGTGCCTGGAAAATGCTCGCTTTGTACGACCGCAGGAGACTCTGCACAATATTAGAATATTCCTTAATTCGAATATTCGCAATGGGCAGTCCACCCGCCGGGACCGCCAAGTCTCAAATCTCGAATACAGCCCCGGTGTCCGCGCTGGTGACGTGGAGCAAGTAGCGCGCCAGCCAGCCGCGTTTCACTTTGGGTTCAAAGGGAGGCAGGGCTTCCAGCCTGCGCCGGATCTCGTCGTCCGGCACTTTCAGCTCGATACGGCGCTCATTCGTGTTGACGTAGACGCGGTCACCGGGGCGGATAGCGGCAATCGGCCCGCCGGCCGCGGCTTCGGGAGCTACATGGCCGATGCAAAGGCCGCGCGTTCCTCCCGAGAAGCGCCCGTCGGTGATGAGAGCGGCGCGGATGCCGGCGCCGGCGATGGCGGCGGTAGGCGAAAGCATCTCCTGCATGCCCGGCCCGCCGCGCGGGCCTTCGTAGCGGATCACCACCACCTCGCCGTCCTTGACCTCACCGGCCAGAATGCCGCGAAGCGCGTCTTCCTGTGATTCATAGACCCGCGCCGGGCCTTCGTACTCGAGCATGGCCGGGTCGACGCCCGCCGTCTTCAGCACGGCGCCCTTAGGCGCCAGATTGCCGAACAGCACCGCCAGGCCGCCAGTCTTCGAGAAGGCGGAGGGTACCCGGCGGATCACGTCGCCGTCGGCGTCGGGCGACGCGTTGACGTAGTCGGCCAGCGAGCCCGCCACGGTGGGCACGTTCAGGTCCAGGCCGGTATTCGCGTGCGCGGCGAGTTCTTTGAGGATGGTCCCGATGCCGCCGCAGCGGTGAACGTCTTCCAGGTGGACCTCGGGCCGGCTCGGGGAGACCTTGCAGATGTTCGGGGTGACCGCCGAGATCTGGTTGAGGCGGTTCAGCTCGTAGGGGATCTCCGCCGAGTGCGCCAGGGCAAGGGCGTGCAACACGGTGTTGGTGGATCCGCCCATGGCCATATCGAGGATGAACGCATTATCCAGAGCTTGCCGGGTCACGATGTCGAGCGGCCGCAGATTCTTCTCCAGGCAGTACTTCAACGCGTGCCCGGCGCGGCGCACCAGGGCCAGCCGTTCGGGATTCAACGCCGTGACCCCCGCCTCGCGATCCGCCCAGTGTTCCGCGGGAATGGTGCCGTTGCCGGGCAGCGCCAGGCCAATTACCTCGCCCAGGCAGTTCATCGAGTTGGCGGTAAACATGCCGGAACAACTCCCGCAGCCGGGACAGGCGCGTTCGGCCAGTTGCCGCAGCTCCTTATCGCTCAACTTGCCCACGCTGTGTTTGCCCACCCCCTCGAAGACGGAGATCAGGTCCGAGTTGCCGCGTCCGGCCAGCATCGGGCCGCCGCTGACGTAGACGGATGGGATGTTGAGCCGCGCCATCGCGTTGTACATGGCCGGGACGATCTTGTCGCAGTTGCCGATCCCGATCCAGGCATCGCACGGGTGCGCGCCCACAATGGATTCGATCTGGTCCGTGATCAGCTCTCGCGAGGGCAGGGAGTACTTCATACCGAAATGGCCCATGGCGATGCCGTCGCAGATCGCGGCGCCGATGTTGGTGTACCAGACGTTGAAGCCCAGCGATTTCAGTTCCTCGAACAACACAGCGCCCAGGCGGTCCAAATGGGCGTGGCCGGGAATCTGGGTGGTGTAGGAGTTGACGATAGTGACGAATGGCTTCTTCAGATCGTCGAAGGATTGAATTGCGCCTTCGGCCATGAGCAGCGCGGCTGCCGGAAGCATGTGGGTGCCCTCGGCGATGATGCGGCTGCCCCGCTTGCGTATGTTCTCGATGCCTGGATTCATAAACGACATTCTCTCAGATCGGGAGGCGTTTGGTGCCCGGATTTGAGAGAATCAGTGGAATGATCAGCAGGCGCGATTGGATGTTGAATTCGGCGGCGGTGGCGGGAGCGGCCCGCGGCGCGGGAGCGGCCGGGCCGCGGGATCTGGTGATCGCG
>Ga0272446_1004132_pt1 | contig 17466 bp, 15 predicted proteins | sample YNPCB0061_FD_194587 | JGI IMG/M metagenome (GOLD analysis project Ga0272446, IMG submission 194587) | Hot spring microbial mat communities from Yellowstone National Park, WY, United States - YNP-CB-006-1 | ecosystem: Environmental > Aquatic > Thermal springs > Hot (42-90C) > Sediment | place... | reverse complement strand
TGTAACCCTCATGGTAACCAAGTTCCTTCATGAGTTTCGTGGGTGCGTTGCGAATTTTGAGCGGAATGGGCAGATTCCCATGTTGCTTTACATCGGCCATCGCGCTCAAGTAAGCATCGTATGATGCGCGACTCTTTTTGCACGTGGAAAGGTAAGTAACGCCGTGCGCGAGATTGATCGCACACTCCGGGTAACCGATCGATCGGCAAGCCTCGAACACGGCATTCGCCACAACGAGCGCCGTCGGAGCTGCGAGACCAATATCCTCGCTCGCAAATATCACCATACGGCGTGCGATAAAAAGCGGATCCTCACCCGCATCGACGAGGCGCGCGAGGTAGTAAAGTGCGGCATCGGGCTGTGATGCTCGCATTGATTTAATGAGCGCAGAGATCGTGTTGAAGTGCTCTTCGCCTCTTTTGTCGTAGCGCAAATGCCGCGACTGTATCGCCTCCTTGAGCGTATCGATCGTAATAGTTCCGTAGAGCCTTTTTGCCGTATCGAGTGCCGTAATTGCCTGGCGCGCATCACCCTGCGCGAATCGTACGAGCCAGCCGCGCGCATCCTTCGGAACCGGAACCCTGGTGCGTAGGATGATTTTTTCGATCTCCTTGTCGGAGAGCTCGTTGAGCACAAATATCCGGCAGCGCGAGAGGAGGGAAGAGATGACCTCGAAGCTGGGGTTCTCAGTTGTCGCGCCAATGAGTGTTACCTCGCCACGTTCAACGTAGGGCAGGAGAAAATCCTGCTGCGCCTTGCTAAAGCGGTGAATTTCGTCGAGAAAGAGGATACGCGGACGCAGCGGCACTATCTTTCCTTCGCCGATGATCTTACGAATATCCTCTTTTCCGGAGTCGACTGCCGAGAGTTCAAAAAAATCAGCCCCCACCGCACGGGCATAGATGCGAGCGAGCGATGTCTTTCCACACCCGGGCGGACCCCACAAAATGAACGAGAAAAGCTCTCTCTTCTCGATCGCGACGCGCAGCGGCTTTCCCGCGCCGACGAGGTGTTCCTGTCCAACAAACTCCGAGAGCGAGTTCGGCCGTATACGCGAGGCGAGCGGTTCTGTCTCCATGTCCCCAGTATACGCTTTCCACACCTTGCAGGCTTGACTCGTTCAACTATACTAACGAGCATGAGTACTAAATCTATCATTATTGGGGTCATTATCGTTCTCATCGTCGGCATTGCCGGCTATGTATACATGAATCGGGCTCCGCTTTCAGGGGAGAGTGCGGCTAAAAATCAGCAAGCAGCGACAACACCTGCGGCAGGCGACCAGGTCCAGGCACAGGAGGTAACCGTTGGTTCGGGCGCACAGGCGGCGCCGGGATCAATCGTCTCGGTCCTCTATGTCGGCAAGCTGCAAGACGGAACTGTCTTTGATAGCTCGGCTGCACATAACAACGAACCGCTGACATTCCAGCTCGGTTCTCAAGGCCTCATTGCCGGCTTTCAGGTTGGCGTCAATGGCATGAAAGAGGGAGGCGAACGCCTCATCGCAATCCCTCCGTCGCTTGGCTATGGTGCTCAGGACGTAAAAGATGCCTCGGGTAAGGTTATCATTCCGGCCAATTCGACCCTCATATTCGACGTAAAGCTCGTTAAGGTTCAGGCCGCACCCCCAACAGCGGCCACCGGGACTCCCGAGGCTAAATAAGGCGCTCTCTTGCGATTTGGTGGGAATGTGCTATCATTAGCACTATGCTTACCAAGCGCAAGAAGGCTAATGAGATTAAGAAGGCGCAACGCCACGAGACCGATACCGGATCACCGGAAGTTCAGATTGCTATTCTTACCCGTCGCATTGAGGAATTGAGCGCTCATTTGGACAAAAATCGTAAGGATAAGCATTCTCGCCGTGGGCTTTTGAGCCTCGTTGCAGCTCGCCGTTCCCATCTGCGCTATCTCCAGGAGCACAATCGTCGCCAGTACACCTCGATTGTAAAAAAACTTGGGCTCAAGAAGTAGCGCTGGCAAAAAATAATTGAGGCTTTATAGCTAGCCTGATGTGGCTAAGGTAGTGTCGTACTCCCTTTCTGTTTATACTGTTTCTACTGTTTTAAAAGTACCCTTTTTACATTATGTCTATCATTAAACATCCTGAGCAGCGTGTCGGCATTTTTATTGACACGCAGAATATTTATCATAGCGCGAAAAATCTCTATCATGCGCGCGCAAACTTTGGAAACATTCTCAAAGATGCGGTCGCCGGTCGCCGCCTTGTGCGCGCCCGCGCCTACGCCGTCACGACCGAATCCGGTGAAGAGAAGGCGTTTTTCGACGCACTCGCAAAGATTGGCATTGAGATGCGTCTCAAGGAGCTGCAGGTATTTTCCGGCGGTGCTAAAAAAGCTGACTGGGATGTCGGCCTTGCGGTCGACGCCATTACGGCAGCTCCAAAGCTCGATACCGTCGTCCTCATCACTGGCGATGGCGATTTTGTTCCACTCGTTGAATACTTGCGAATACACTCGGGTTGCCAGGTGGAGGTCGTCTCGTTCGGCCGCTCCACTTCGCTCAAACTCAAGGAGGCAACCAATGATTTCCTCGACCTCGATAGTGATCCGCGCCGCTACCTCCTCAACTACCGACTGATGAAACGCGGTGTCGTGCGCCACGATGAAGGCAGTCCGGAAACTGATAGCGACGAGAGTCTTGACGAAGCGATCGGTGTCGAGTGAGCATTACTTTTCGCGCGTCCAAAGATACACGAGTCCTACGAGCTGGCCGAATGCGATCGCCGCAATCGTTTCAAAACCTGCTCCTGGTAGAAAGCTGAAATTCTGATTAATCTTCCAGCGCACGTACGCTTGCACCCCGATGAATCCGAGGAGGAGTACGTAGACGAGTATTGTCCATGCCGTATACCAGAACAAAAAGCGGGTGCGGGGGCGCGTCTCCATGCGGCAAGTATAACAGCGGCGGCGATTGTGAGAAAGTCGTTGCATGCTATAGTGCGTCAATTAGTGAAGACGGTCTCCGGATACGTAGTTCTCAAGCGTTGCTTGAGACCTAAAATCCGAAGGCCGGTAAGGAAACCAGTATGAAGAATAAGGAGTATACTCTCCAGATAGGGGAGAAGATCATGACCGCCGAGTTCAACGACTGGGCGGATCAGGCGAACGGTTCGGTCCTCTTGCGCTATGGAAACTCTGCGGTTCTCGCGACGGCCGTCATGGGCAGCAAGGAATCAAACCTCGATTATTTTCCGCTTTCCGTCGAGTATGAGGAGAAATTCTACGCTGCCGGCGCCATTCTCGGCTCGCGTTTCGTGCGTCGCGAAGGCAGGCCAAGTGATGAAGCGGTGCTCAGCGGACGTATTGTTGATCGCACCATCCGCCCCCTGTTTCCGAAAGGGCTGAAGCGCGATGTTCAGGTCATTATCACCGTACTCTCGCTCGAGGACTACGATCCGGATGTCCTCGCTGTCAACGCGGCATCATTGGCACTTGCGACTTCAAACATACCCTGGAATGGCCCCGTATCTGCCGTGCGCATCGGCATGCAGGAGGAATCAGATACGCTCATTGTGAACCCAACCTACAAGGAGCGTGACGAGGACGGGTCGCCGAAAGCGGCGATGGATCTCCTCGTGTGCGGCAAAGATGGCATGGTTAACATGATCGAGGTAGGTGCACGCGAGATAAGTGAGGAAACATTGGAGAAAGCATTCATTAAGGCGCGCGATGAGATCGAGCGTATCCAGACATGGCAGCAGCAGATCGTGAGGGATCTCGCGAAAGAGAAGATCGCATTCACCTCGCCATTCACCGACGATGAAAAGCTCGCGCCACTGTTCGAAAATATTGTGATGAGCGTATTTAGGGCGAAGGGTGGTCTCATCGGCAAGGCTGATCTCGGCGCAACAAAATCCGAATGGCGGGCGCACGCGGCGCAGCAGTTTCCCGATCTTGCGCCAAGCATCATCGATACCTATTACGAACACCGCGTCGATCAGTACGTGCACGAGCTCGCAATTGAGGAGGGGAAGCGCGTTGATGGACGCCGCTTCGACGAGATACGGCCCCTCATGGCGAAAGCGGGCGGCATCTCACCTATCATTCATGGTACGGGGCTCTTCTTCCGCGGCGAGACGCACGTCATGGCCGCTCTCACCCTCGGCGGCCCGGGCGATGCGCAACTCATTGACACAATTGAGTACCAGGATACAAAGAAGCGCTTCATGCTCCACTACAACTTTCCCCCATTTTCGGTGGGAGAGACAGGCCGCGTAGGCGGTATGAACCGCCGCATGATTGGGCATGGCGCCTTGGCCGAAAAGGCGCTCCGCGCGGTTCTCCCCCCTAAGGAGCAATTCCCCTACACTATTCGCATCGTCTCCGAATGTTTAGCGAGTAATGGTTCAACATCGCAGGCAACCGTCTGCGCTGGCACGTTGGCACTCATGGATGCGGGAGTCCCGATTACGAAACCGGTAGCTGGCATTGCGATGGGGATGATGTCCGATGCAAAGAAAGGAATCTACAAAATACTCACTGATATTCAGGGACCCGAGGATCACCACGGAGATATGGACTTCAAGGTCGCAGGCACCAGAGACGGCGTCACGGCTGTCCAAATGGATGTGAAGGTCGAGGGTGTCCCGCTCGAGGTACTCTTTGAGGCTTTCCAGCAGGCGAAAAAGGCTCGCCATGAAATCCTCGCGGTTATCACGAATGAAATTGCTTCACCGCGTCCCGACATATCGCCGCGCGCGCCAAAAATTCTCACCCTCACCGTAAAGGTTGATCAGATCGGCCTCGTCATCGGCCCTGGCGGCAAGACGATAAACGGCATCCGCGAACGTACAAAAGCCGATGATATAACCATCGAAGATGATGGAACAGTCTACATCACCGGGCGCCACGGTGCTGCCGAAGCTGCATACCAGGAGATCCGTAACCTGACGCGGGAGTACGAGGTGGGCGAACGGTTCGAAGGTGAGGTCGTGCGGATCATGGATTTCGGCGCCTTTGTAAAAATCGGCCCCACCACCGATGGCTTAGTACACGTCTCCGAAGTTGCGCCGTATCGCATCGATCGTATTACCGACGCTGTGCACATTGGCGACGTGGTGCCGGTGATCATCAAGGAGATCGATGAGAAAGGGAGGTATAATCTCTCCATCAAAGCAGCCGATCCAGACTGGGCACGCCGCAAGGGCGTTCCAGAGAGTCAGGGTGGCAGCCGCGATGATCGCCATGGCGGAAGATCCGAAAAACATTCCCGAAGAATTTAACGAGCTGGAAACGCCGGCTATCATACCGCAGCAGAAACCAACACTGCCGCATGGCGCTACTGCTTCAGCATCAGACACAGTACTCCCCCTAGACCCGGGTAACACGCTTCACCATGAGATGCAGCAGGAGGTATCGGATCTCGGGCTGGTGCGACCTGCCTCACCGCTACCGAAGGCATCCCCCGCACCTGAACCAAAACCCACCACAGTTGCGGATTTACGTGTGCAATCAGACATCCAAAAGATCCTCAACGCCGTAAAGTTACCCGAGCGGCGCGGACCGCAGCCAGAGAGAAAACCTGACAAACAGATTCCGGTGACACCCATCACCGAGCATCTCGATACCCCACCACAGGTAACACCAGAACCGGAAAAACCGGTCGTAACTCCACTGCACACTCTCAAAGATGATATTCAGACGGTCGTCCGCGTCAACAAAATATCACTCGTACGCGCTGCCTCGCTCGAGGAAGACCGCAAAATGAAAGAGGAGCAGCAGCAAGACTCAACCCCGGCGAAGGTACAGCGTCGTTCGCGCACTACGACAATTCTCTTTGCTTCGGCACTCCTCGTGTTTCTCGGTCTTGCCGCAATCGGTGGCGTCGTACTCGTAATGTCAACACAGCAATTACCCGGACAGAGCGCAGGTACCGACTCAATCATCTTTTCTGAGCAAAATTTCTCTCTGCCGATCGATCACACCTCGCCCATGAGCCTCAAACAGCAGATCGCACAGTTCCAGAGCGGAGAGGACAGAACGCTCAACGCAATAACGCGCATCACGCCGACAGTTTCATCGACCACTGCCGACGGTGCGACCATATCTCGCGCGGCAACAACGCAGGAATTTTTGCGTGCCCTGGGCGCCAACATTCCCGATAACCTTGCGCGCTCACTCGGGAGAGAATTTTTCTTTGGTATACACAGTATAGGCAAAAGAGTGCCTGTCTTTGTGATTCCTGTCGTTTCGTATGACACCGCATTTGCGGGCATGCTCACGTGGGAGAAGACGATGAACGCCGATCTCGCGCCAGTGTTCACCGCGGTACCGGCATACCGCACGGATCAAAACGGCATCCCCCAAGAGCGCCTGTTCGCTGACACGGTCATTCACAATTACGATGTACGCGCGCTTTTCGATGACACAAATCAGATCGTACTTTATTATTCGTTCCCATCGCCTCAATTTCTGATAATCGCTGAAAATCCCTACACCTTTAATGAAGTTATTCCGCGATTGCGCGCTCAACGTAAGCTGTAGCACTCCGGCAGGGTATCTACCTTGCGTATTGCGCCTCAGCCTGCGTACAGGGTATCATAGCGATATGTATCATATACCCGAGGACACACTCGCCGACCTGCAAACCGCGCTCCAGGCGGAACGCGCCGCGCTCGAAGAGGAATTGGGAACCTATGGCAAGAATGTGGGGAACGACGAGTGGGAAGGTTCGAGCGAATCCGAGGGTGAGGAGGCTGATCCAGAAGATGCTGCCGATAACATAGAACAACTTGCGACAAATGTCCCATTAGTTGCTGATCTCGAACGCCGCCATAAGGATATTCTCCTCGCAATGAAGAAGCTGCGTGAGGGCACCTACGGCACCTGCGAGGAATGCGGTGAGGAAATCGATATCGATCGCCTCGAGGCCGATCCCGCTGTACGTACCTGTTTGACTCATGCGCAGCAGTGAGATATCCCCGCAGCGCGCTCGCTCGGGTGCCACACTGACGATACGCTAGAATAGATGAACTTTGCGCGCGTGTTCGGAGCTCAGCCCGCACTCCCACAGGCACATCTCATATCAATTGAGGCGGATCTATCGCGGGGATTACATACATTTTCGATTGTCGGATTGCCAGACAAGGCCGTTGAGGAGGCGCGCGACCGCGTTGCTTCGGCGATAAAGAACAGCGGACTCACATCGCCGAAAAGCACGAATAAGAAGATTGTAATTTCGCTCGCACCCGCTGAGCTCAAAAAAGAAGGTGCTGCGTTCGATCTCCCTGTCGCACTCGCCTATCTCTTGGCTGCCGAAGATCTCTCATTCGATCCCGCCGAGAGAGTGTTTGCCGGTGAACTCTCTCTCGACGGCGCAGTGCGCCCCATACGGGGAGCACTTTCGATCGCACTCATGGCGCGCGAAAAAGGGGTACGCGAACTGTATGTTCCGGCCGAAAATGCCGATGAGACGAGTCTTGTCTCCGGCATCTCGATTATCCCCGTGCGTACCCTCTCGGGACTCATTGCACACCTCACGGGAAAAACAGCAATCTCGCCGCACCTTCCGCGCACACACGAAACGCCACTGCCGAAGGGAGGCGACCTCGCCGAGATACGTGGCCAGGAAAACGCAAAGCGAGCACTCGAGATAGCAATCGCCGGCGGGCATAACATCGCGCTCTTTGGACCACCCGGAACTGGCAAGACAATGCTCGCACGCACCGCTGCCGCACTTTTGCCACCACTCAATGAACGTGAGGTAATCGAGGTAACCGCCATTCACTCTCTCGCCGGTGTCCTCGATGGGGAAGCGATGCGTATTGCTCCGTTTCGCGCGCCGCATCACACAGCATCGTATCCATCGATCATCGGCGGCGGTACGATCCCGCGCCCCGGCGAAGTTACCCTCGCACATCGCGGCGTTCTCTTCCTCGACGAGTTTCCCGAGTTTGCGCGCGATGTCATCAACGCCCTGCGCGAGCCGCTCGAGGATGCGCAGGTATCCGTTGCACGCGCGCGCGGAACTGCAATGTTCCCCGCCAATTTCATTCTCATCGCCGCCCTCAATCCATGCCCGTGCGGCAAGCACGGCACGCGGCAATGCACCTGCAGTCCCGCTTCGATCGACCGCTACCGCCGCAAAATATCGGGTCCAATCGCCGATCGCATCGATGTGTGGGTACCGGTAGGGGAAATTCCGCCAGAAACACTCGCCATCAAAAACAGAAATGTAAAACTCCAGAGTCCAGCGGCACGAGAGAGGATTAAGAAAGCGCGCGAACGGCAGGCGCGCCGTTTCATGAATATGAAAGATCTCACAACCAACGCGGACATGGGTGCCAAGGAGATTGAACTGTACGCGATGCTTTCCCCCGAGGCCGAGACCGCGCTCATATCAGCAGCTCGCTCGCTCAAGCTCTCGCCGCGCGGCTTTCACCGTACCGTGAAGGTGGCACGCACCATCGCCGATCTGGCCGAGAGCGATTCAATCGAACCCCCACACATGCTCGAGGCTCTGCAATATCGGGCGAGAGACATCTGACTATGTATTTCATTACCACACACGTATGACTGCCGAGTATCCGCGCCAGCGACCAGCAAATGGTGATACGCCACAGCCTGAAATGCAAATTGTACCGGCAACGCCGGAGAAAGACGTGGTGCCAGATGCCGATCAAATCCCACCCGCGGTGCGGCAGCAGATCATCGACGACATCACGAAGCAGGAAGAAGAGGAGCGAGAGCGGGAGGAGCGCATAAATGAGATCATCCGCAAGCGTAAAGAAAGCTAGTGTTTACAGAAGAAACAGCCGCACGAGTTGCAACAATGATCGGACGAGGTCGGGATTCATACTAGAATGGGTTGCGAATACCGTTTCTGATCTCAAAGTGCAGATGAGGACCGGTTGATTCGCCTGTGCTGCCCACAAAGCCGATCACCGTTCCCTGCTCGACATGCTCACCGTCGTATACAGAAACCTTCGACATGTGCCCATACAGCGTCTGCGATCCATTGTCGTGGCTGATAACAACATAATTGCCATATCCGCCATTCCATCCACCTTCGCGCGCTACCGTCACGTCGCCAGCAGCAGCTGCGACGATCGGCGTACCTTTAGGTGCTGCGAGGTCGACGGCGTTGTAGCCATGGATACCTTGCGTGCGCACGTAATGCGAGAGTGGCGCGATGTAGTAGCTCACCTCGGCGAGCGTGCCGATGTCGCCTATGTTGTGCGCCGGCTCCTTCGGATTGTTCGCAAAAATGCTCGCAGGACCGACGACTCCTTTGCCGGCCTTCGCGTGACTCGTACTCTTCGGCAGAGAAGGATTCGATGACTTCTCAGGAGCGGCCGCAACTTCGCCATTCGGGATGATGATCGTCGATCCAACGGCGAGAGTCGCCGTGTCGATTTGATTGTACGAAGCAATCTCATCGACATCGCCATTGAACGCTTTGGCGATTGACGCGAGAGTATCTCCTTTTTTCACCGTGTAGCTGATTCCCGTGATGGGCAGGATGATGAGCTTTTGGCCAACCTGTAGGGTGCCGCCGGTCGGGATATTGTTAGCCGAAAGGATGGTCCCTGGCGTCACATCGAACATTGCGGCGATTCCCGTCAGGGTATCGCCCGGGCGTACGATATACGTGCTAATGGTGCCGTTCTTGGGCTTTTCGATATCGGCGAGGGTACCCAAAGGGCCTTCGGAAGGCAAAAGTGCCGAGTCGTCCACGATTGTCACATCACCGCCACCTTTGCCGCTCATGGGATTGAGGTTCAAAGCCGGCTTGGGAAGATCCATCGTCTGAACATTGCTCATGTTGGCACCGATTTCGACATGGTAAAGAGGTGTTATTTTGGAGAGAAAATCTGCGATGATGCTCGCGTGCGCCCGCGCAGGAATAAAAGCCGCGGTTAAGAAAATAATAGATATCAACAGGGAACCTGCCGATTGCGGTGCAAACTTACCCGATGTCACCCGGCGCCGGTTTGTCATTCCGGGGCTAGGATCCTTGATTTTTTTTACTATAAGCCGTTGGGTTTTCGAGCACCCAATCGCGCGGGAAAGCTCGCGAGAGCCTTGCCGAAAAGAGAGGGAGCCAAAAAATGCCCATTTTAGGAGACGAAATGGCGGTGGGGCGGAAAATAGGCCTTATTTCCTGCGTATTTCAGGATGCCTCGGACTTCATTCGTTCGTCACCTAGGTTAACCGTACCCGCCTGCCGACAACGAGTCAACAGCGTTTATTCTCGACGAGTGGACAGTCGTTTTGTCAAATTTCGCTCACCGTTCGCCTGGTATAGTAGCGGAATGTCTTTTCTCGATGAACTCAATGAACGCCAGAAGGAGGCAGTTCTCCACGGTGAGGGACCTCTCCTCATTGTCGCCGGCGCCGGGGCGGGGAAAACAAAGACCGTCACCCACCGTATCGCGCGGCTCATGAGTGAGGGTGTGCCCGGGCGATCGATCCTTGCCATTACGTTCACCAATAAGGCCGCAACCGAGATGCGTGAGCGTCTGCACAAGCTCGTCCCACACCGCACTGGAGGCATGCCGCTCGCGACCACATTCCACGCCCTCGGCGCGCGGCTTTTGCGCGAATTCCATGCCGAGGCTGGCCTCCCGCGGGCTTTCGCAATTTGGGATCGCGACGACAGCACCCGCGCAATCAAGCGGATCATGGAGAGCCTCTCGCTTGGGGAGCCGACACCACGCGCTGTCTTGGGAAGTCTCTCGAGGCGTAAGGGCGAGGGACTCACCGCGGCGGAATTCGAGCTCGAGGTGAAGAGCTTCCGCGATCGCATCGTAGCGCAGGTGTGGCATGCGTACGAAAAGGCGCTCACCGAGGAAGGTGCCCTCGACTTCGATGATCTCCTCTTGCGCACACTCGCTTTGATCCGCGACAATCAGGCAGTGCGCGAGAAACTGCAGGCGCGCTGGCAATACCTCACCGTTGATGAGTATCAGGATACAAACCGTGCGCAATTCGAGATCGTACGCCTCCTCGCGGGAGCGAAACGCAACATTTGTGTCGTGGGTGATGCGGATCAAAACATTTACTCGTGGCGCGGTGCCCAGATGGAACATCTTATGCAATTCGAGGATCAGTTTCCCGGCGCGAAGGTGGTGCTCCTTGAACAGAACTACCGTTCAACGCGCACCATCCTCGCTACAGCCAACGCGGTGATCGCAAAGAACCAAAACCGTCGCAAGAAAAATCTCTTTACCGACAACGACACGGGCGAACCCGTGGAGGTATATGGAGCGCGCAATGAGGTAGATGAGGCGTGGTACGTCGCGCAGAATATTGCTGCTCTCCTCGAGAGCGGCGAACGGGCGGGGGAGATTGCAGTTTTATATCGCGAAAACTTTCAATCCCGTGCGCTCGAAGAGGCACTCCTCTCGCACGATGTCCCGTATCGCGTCTTGGGTGTGCGCTTCTTCGAGCGAGCCGAGGTGAAAGATGTACTGAGTTACCTACGCGCGGCGATGAATCCAAAGAGCAAGCAGGACATGGCGCGCATCATTGCTGTTCCGCCGCGTGGGATAGGGAAGGTGACACTCGAGAAGATGCTTTCAGGCGGGACTATCCCGGGCGCGGCGGGTGCGAAGGTCGCCGCCTTCCGCGACATGCTCGCAAAAATCGCGCATGCCGCCGCCACACTTCCAGCGAGCGAAGCGGTGCGCTATGCGGCCGAAGCGAGTGGAATCGAAGGATGGCTCACGCAAGACACCGAGCGCGGACAGGAGCGGCTCGGCAACATTCGCGAGCTCGTAAACTTAGCCGTGCGATTCGACAACGAACAATCACCTGAAGGACTGGAGAGGCTCCTTGAAGAAGCTGCCCTCCAGAGCGAACAAGACAGTCTCGCCGAACGAGACGAGCGGCAGGGCGTCTCGCTCATGACTGTACATGCCTCGAAAGGATTAGAATTCGACACCGTGTTTGTAACAGGACTCGAGCAGGGACTCTTCCCCTCGATCCGCGATGACACACGCGATCCCGAAGAGGAGCGACGCCTTTTCTATGTGGCAGTCACCCGTGCACGCAAAAAACTTTTTCTCAGCTACGCGCATGAGCGCTTCAAGTACGGCGCGCGCGAGGGTGCCATTCCCTCTGAGTTTCTCGATGATATCGATGAGCGTCTGGTGGTCCATGCGCGCCCGAAACGAAGTCTCTTGGACGAGCCATTCATCGACTAGTAGTATTGAGGCGCGGCGTTGCCGTATCCACCATGAAGAAGACCGCTGCACGGCTCGGCCAGCATTTCCTTACCAATGGCTATTACGCGAAGGTCTTGACCGATGCGGTTGCCGTGCGCACGGGCGAGACGATCGTCGAGGTCGGACCAGGCAAAGGTGCTTTGACGAAACATTTAGTTGCGACTGGTGCACCCGTGATCGCCATCGAAAAAGATGAGGCACTCGCAATGCATCTGCGCGCAGAACTCGCGGGAAAGAATGTAGAAGTCCGCACCGCCGATGTGCGCGATTTCGCGGCGCCCGATACCGCATACGTTGTCGCGGCAAATATTCCCTACTACATTACGGGTGAGATTATCCGCCAGTTTCTCGAGGCGGAGCATCAGCCGCGCGCCATGGCCTTACTCATACAAAAAGAGGTGGCGCAGCGCATCGTCGCGCCCGATGCTAAGGAAAGTCTGCTTTCGCTCTCGGTAAAGGCATTCGGCACACCGAGGATTGTTACCACGGTGGGGAAGGGGAATTTCAATCCGCCGCCCTCTGTCGATTCAGCCATCATCTTGATCGACAACATCTCGCGCACGCATTTTAAAAATCGAGCGGAGGAGAAAAAGTTTTTTGAGGTTGTGCGCGCAGGATTTTCGTCGAGGCGCAAAATACTGTCGAGCAATCTGGGGAAGGTATTCGGCAGGGAGAGCGTCGCGCACGCATTCGCGCGCTGCGGCATTGCACAGAAAGCACGGGCAGAGGATGTGCCGCTCGATACGTGGCTTTTGCTCACGCGAATGCTACCGACCGGGGTTCGGCGCTGAGGTGTCGGCCCAGTCGCTCGCCTTGTCCGTATCGCGCGAAAGTGATGTACGAATCAGAGAATGGCCAATCGCGGGTGCCGGGGCCGAAGGAGAAAATGCCTCAGTACTCGTACCCCACGATACCTCGTCGACCGTGATCCCGGTATTTGTGAGAAGTTTGACAAAATCTCCCGCAGAAGCGAGCCCCGCGCCAAAACTACTGCTATCAATCAATACCGGCGATGATGTCGGAATGAGCCACCGTGCACGGGTATCAGTTGCAGCCGTCACAATGAGGTATGCGTGCGGCGCGAGCACAGTACTCGTGGGAATGGTGAACGATGAATCGGATGTTTTCATGACCCAGTGCGAGAGAGTCGCCGTCGCCGCAGTCGGATTGAAGAGCTCTATCCATTCATGCGCCGCATCGCCGCCATGCGCCGCGTCCGCTTCCGGGTATACTTCACTGACGAGGAGATGGGAAACGCCCGCCCAGGCCGTGTTAGGACCGTTCACGTCACTGCCGCCGACATCGCTCCCAGATCCTGGCTGATATGCGGGAGCGGGAGCGCCGCTCGAACCTTCCATCGTCATGAGGATGCCCGACCACACAATGATCGGCTGACGCGAGACGACACAATAGTAGGGAGGCGCCGCGAGACCGAGGAGCCACTGGCCGGTATGCAGGGGCGGTCCGAATCGGTACGTGCGCGTCGACGGCGTCCAGACGAACGGGCCGCCGCGCGGCGGCCCGAGATTCACGTAGATCGCATTGTTATAGCAGAAGATGATTTGGTGGATCTGCCCGCCGAAGGGAAACGCGAAAGCGAGCGAGGGGAGGAGCGAGATGCTAGCAACCAGTGCTGCAAGGCGTGCACGCATAGATGCATTGTAGCGTATGTATTTGCTCCGATACGAACTCCTGTGCACAGTATCCGATGTGCGGTGCGCAGAAGTTCTAGTACGCTAATGGGTATGAACTGGCTGCGTTCGCATCCATACCTCGATTCGCTCGTTGGTGCTCTCGCGCTCCTCATCGTAGGAGCGCTCGTCGTGCGCACCCAGCTTTCCGCCCCCGTACAGCAATCGAACCCTAAAACGTGGGAAACCGTGGGAGGTATTGAAGTGAATACAGTTTCTCATGGGTATACACGGCTTCCCGATAGCCGCGAAGATGTCGGTCCAAAGGCAATCAGTGTGGGTTATATTCCGCTCCAGACACAAAACGAGATTGGCACTGGGCCAGAGGATACGAGCGATTACGATCTTAGCGCACTCCTGAGTCTCCTTTCGCATTCCGAATCGCCTCAGATTTCATCCGAAACCGCGCCGCAGAACGATGCCTACGCATTCATTCCTCGGGGGCTCATTGCAACCTCCTCCCTCCAAGTCCCGACGCGCACCGCACTCCAGAACGATCTCTACAACTATGGCAACGAGGTCGGCGATGCGATCATTGCATTCGAAAACCAGCACCCCAATCAGGTGCAGATACTGACCGACCAGTTCGAACAGCCGCAAAATCCTAACGCTAACGCCGCCCTCAAAAAACTCGGAAATGATTTCTCCGCACTCGGCTCTGCACTCTCTTCAATGGAATTGATACCGCTCCAGGCCAAAACCAGCCACGATAAGCTCGCGGCAGCGTACATTGATATCGGTTCTAAACTCGCCGCTATCCCCGATGCCAAAAGCGATGATGCCCGCTACGACGCCATCCAAACCTACGATCGTGCTGCCGAATCATTCGTCAAACAATTTGTCGCGCTCGCGCTGCTTTTTGAGTCGTATGGGGTAACGTTCAGTCCCGGGGATGGGGGCAGCGTTTTTGTCTTTAATAACACCAATCTCTAGGAAGATTTCCCACCACCGAGCGGGTAGTCATGAGATTTTCCCTGCTATACTTTGAGCATGTACGGGGAGCGCAGTTCACGCGTGGCTTTTTCTCCTATGAATATAATCGCGGGATTTTCCGCTTTCGTCCTCACGGGAGCTATCGCGTGGAGCGCACTCTATCGCGATACACCTCCCGCCCCTATTTTCGTACGATCAGCCGACACAAAAACGGTAACCGATGTTGGCGGATTTCTGCAGCCCACCTCGACTGAGGCGACGAGCTCGACATCCCTCGGTGATGCAGTCTTAAGCCAGTTTGCGGCGCGCTACCAAGCACTTTCCGCGAGCGGTGTTTCCCCCGACACCGCAGCAACACAAGCGGCCGACATCGTGCCGACGATCGTGAGCACGACCTACGCTGAACGCGATATTCCAACCAATCCAGACACCTCGCTTGCGGCGGTGATCCGTTACCGAAGCGATCTGCGCGAGGCACTTGCACCCCTGCTTGCCAACACAACGCCGGAGCTTGATGTCTTCGCACGTTGGATCGATACTGGCGATCAACAGTATCTCAATGAGCTGAATGCCATAGCGGATTCATATGATACTGCGATCGCACAGGCGAAGCTCGTGAAAACGCCAATCGATGCGGTACACTATCAAGCGGGGATCCTCAACGCAATGGCACAATTCTCTGCCGCACTGCGCGCTCTCGCCAACCATGCACGGGATCCGATCGCTTCGCTGACGCTTTTACGCACGTACAACATGGCCGAGCAGCAAATGTTCATGGCATTCAATTCGCTTGGCATCTACGCATCTGGGAAAACGTCTACTACCACTACACCATGAGAAACTATTTCGCCATAGCCGTTCTTGCGCTCTCTTTGCCGCTCGTCGCGCTCGCGCAGGCGGCAGCTGGCACCGACGCGTCGCAAGATTTTCAGTTCGCGCGCCAAGGCATCTTCGGCTGCAACCAAACGAGCTCGTATGCGATGTCGGTCGGCGCAATGTCGGCCATCGGCGGCGTGTATGTGCCCGTCAACGACGCCGCGGTCACCCTCAACACTGGCTATCTCGTCTATAAAGAGTGTGTGTTGCGCGGTTTGGTCAATCGCGAACGCGAAAGTGCCACCGCCGCGCTCTCCAAGCAGGCGATCAACAACACACTCAAGGGGCGCAATGGAAATCCCACCTTCTACACCGGTCGCCCAGAGAATGTCAGGCGTGCCGATGCCGACAACTTATACTTCATCGAAAATTTTCTTTCCAAACTAAATCCCGCGTATAAAACAGTGGTAACTAAAGCGCTGGTAAACAATTACCTAACCGAGAGCCGCAAGCCCGAAGAGATGTTTTCGTGCCCGTACACCGGCAATATGGAAGCGGTGTGGCGTGGGCAGGATACGAGCCCTGCCGCACGCGCCGCACTCACGGATTCCCGCTGCGACCCTCTCTTCGCATTCTTGTTTGCGCAAATGGCGCAAGATAGATACGCTGCGCAAGGGCAAGCTGAGATGATGCAGCGTATTACGATGAACGGCGGCTTCTACGATGTTGAGAAGGTCGACGAGGACAACCAGCACATTATACTGACGCCCGGTTCACTCAACCAGGCGATGGTGCAGCAGGTGATCACCTCCGGCTTCCGACAGACCGAGAACGCTAACGACATCGACCAAATGATCGGTGCCTTGTTCGCGGGCTTGGGCAATCAGGTTATCTCGAGCGCACAGGGAATTGCTGGCCTCATACAGAAAATCGGGTCTCAGCCGTCATACATCGACCAGGTTGCTGCCGAAGCTGCGGCGGGATTACGCAATAGCGCCGTCGATGCTGCGATTCGAACACTCTCTATGGCACTCCAGGTAGAGACGGCATACAACGGCGTGGTGAATTCGATTGCTTCCACACTCAATAACACTATCCAGCAGTTGCGCTCCGTCGAGAATGAGTGTTGGAAACTTATCATCGAAAAAGTATGCGCCACCCCGCTCTCGGCACAAAATACCTGTACTGCTGTTACAACGTGCAATGAGACCACAACCACGTCCGGTGGATTCGGCCAACCCAGCGGAGCCACCTGCCCGCCGGGGCCGATGCTCAAAGTTGCAACTTCGACCCAATTTTCGCAGCAGGTGATTGATAATAGCCAAATTAAGCCACTCGCCGATCAGACCATAGCAAACATTAAAAAATCGGACACCGCACTCGAGCTCATTAATAATCTCGTCGCCGGTGTTACCAATACAACCTCTCTCGACGCACAGCGCATCGCGCTGGTACAACTCGATCAACTTGTCGCGCAGGGTGCCTTGCACAACCAATTGCAACTCTCGACGATGCAGCAGCAGGCGGCAGCAATAAAAGATTCGATGACGACGCTCTTTAACGATACCAAAACCGCCTGGGGTGATTCGACCGATCCGAATGTCGGTTGGTGCAATGTAAATGAACCAAGTGTGATCCAAATGTGGATCCAACGCTGGATGCAATGAATCTATGCTGTTCGTCATCCGTCAGCACATGAGTCTCTATATGCGCGGATTCGCGGTGCTCATGATCGCTGCCTGCATTGCGGGCACGGTACCACAAAGCGTATACGCTGTAGGAGTCCCAGGAGTCCCCAATAACAATCACGCCCCTGACACTGTCGAGTGCCAGAGC
>Ga0272446_1004131_pt1 | contig 17475 bp, 15 predicted proteins | sample YNPCB0061_FD_194587 | JGI IMG/M metagenome (GOLD analysis project Ga0272446, IMG submission 194587) | Hot spring microbial mat communities from Yellowstone National Park, WY, United States - YNP-CB-006-1 | ecosystem: Environmental > Aquatic > Thermal springs > Hot (42-90C) > Sediment | place... | reverse complement strand
GCGGGGTGGGCCGCCTTTGGCCGCATGGCGGCGTTGCGGCTCGGGGCCTTGGCTGCCGCCAATGGTCCCCTCGCCGCGCCTGGCCCTGCGACCCAATCCGACCCGCCGCAGACCCGATCCATAGGCCAACAGACCCTAGAATCTGCCGCGACGACGCGATCGGGAGAAGTCATGGCATTGGTGGTGTTCAGATCCAAGGCCGCGGGCGAGATCTTCATGTTCGCGGAGACCGCGCGCCGCATCTTCGAGATCATCGGCAAGCAGGAGGCGCCGCGCGGCGTGATCACGGCCGAGCAGGTGCCCGATGCGCTGGCCCGGCTGACGGCGGCGGTCGAAGAAGAAAAGGCGCAGCTGAAGGTCGCGCAGGCGCAGGCCGAGGAGGCCGCACGGCGCGGCGAGGACGACGCCGAAAAAGGCGAACGCGCGATCACGCTGGCGCAGCGCGCTTGGCCGCTGATCGAGATGCTGCGCGCCGCGCAGAAAATGAACGTCGACGTCACCTGGGGCGTCTGAGGTCCTCCGGCGCGCGGCCCGCTTTCGACGATTCGCTCGGTAGGCAGCCAGAACCCGCGCGCCTCGGGTCTGTTGACATCTCCCTCAGGTCCGCGTGATCCCCGCCACCACCGGCGGGTCGCGCCATGGCGGTTGCGTGAAAACGCGGCGAAAGCGCCGCGCCCCCCATGGGGCCGACGGCGGGGATCACCCTGCGGGCGGGCCGCCTTGGGCCGCATGGCGGCGTTGCGGCTCGGGGCCTTGGCTGCGGCCAATGGTCCCCTCGCCGCGCCTAGCCCCGCGACCCGATCCGACCCGCCGCCGACCGGATCGATATGCCGCCAGACCCTAGAATGGTCTCGTACCTGCGCTGCCGATCGTGGCCGCGGGACTCCAGGAGGGGCGGAGTGTCCGGACATCTGACCGCTGTGCAGCGAGGATTCGGCCGCCAGCTCTGGTTCGGCGTGCTCGCCTCCGTGCTGTTGATCGGCGGGTTCCTGCTCGCGTTGCGCTCGGTGCAGCTCGACCGCGCACTGCACGAGCGCTACCAGCACGCGCTCGCGCTGGCGCAGCTTTCGTTCGAAGTCCAGCACTTCATCGCCGACCTGCGGGCCGGCCATGCGAGCGTGCACGCTCCGGAACACGCCGCTGCGCCGGCGGACTTGCGGCAAGCGGTCGAGACGCGGCTCGCAGCGATGGCGAAGCTGCCGCTGACGGCGCACGAGCGCAGCCGCGTGGCCGAGTTGCAGCAGGCGCTGGCTGCGGCGCCGACGCTGTCTGCGGCGAACCACGAACACTACGTCCTGATCGATTCGACGCTGCACGCGCTGGTGGCTGCGGTGCGCGAGCGCACCGATCAGGCCGCGCGCGAAGCCGGCCGCTTCAACGATTCGGCGCAGGTCGCGCTCGCGGCGATCGCCGTGCTGACCGTCGCACTCGGGCTTGCCTTTGCGGCGAATGCCGCACGCACGCTCGCCGCCAGCCGCAGGCTGATGGGTCAGCTCGACCAGCTCGCGCACGAGGACGCGCTGACCGGCGTGATGAACCGGCGCGGACTCGACGAGTCGCTTCCGGTGGAAATGGCGCGCGCGCAGCGGCTCGGCTATCCGCTCACTGTTGCGATGCTCGACTTCGATCACTTCAAGCGCTTCAACGACAAGCGCGGGCACGGCGCGGGCGATGCCTTGCTGCGCAACGCCGCGCAGGCGTGGCGCCGGCAGCTGCGGCCGACGGACCTGCTGGCGCGCTACGGCGGCGAGGAGTTCACGCTGGTGCTGCCGGCGTGCGATGCCGACGAGGCGGCCGCGCTGATCGAGCGGCTGCGCCCGCTGATGCCCGAGCATCAGACGTTTTCCGCAGGGGTGGCGACGTGGAACGGCGCCGACCCGCCGGAAGAGCTGCTGCGCGCCGCCGACATCGCGCTGCTCGCCGCCAAGCGCGCGGGCCGCAACCGGACCGTCGTCGCCGGCCGCGAGCCGCAGATGGCGCTGCCGCTGCGCGTGGCGTAAACCCTTCGCGCGCGTGACACCGCGCGCGGCTTCATCTTCGGGCGCTGCCTCCGCCGGGCGGCGGTCGCAGCCGTGCCTCGCGCGGGCGCCCGGCTGGCTGCGATATCGTGTACGCGATGAGCGGACCTAGGATTCTTGTCGTCGAGGACGAACCGGCGATCGCCGACACGATCGTCTACGCGCTGGCCACCGAAGGCTTCGAGCCCGTGTGGTGCGCCACGGGCGGTGCGGCGCTGGACGCCGTCGGACGCGCGCCGTGCGCGCTCGCGATCCTCGACATCGGCCTGCCCGACATCAACGGCTTCGATCTTTTCAAGCGGCTCGCGCAGCTCGCCCCCGGGTTGCCCGCGATCTTTCTCACCGCGCGCGCGGGTGAGATCGACCGCGTCGTCGGGCTCGAGCTCGGCGCAGACGACTACATCGCGAAACCGTTTTCGCCGCGCGAACTGGTCGCGCGCGTTCGCACCGTGCTGCGGCGGGTGCAGCGCGCGGCCGCCGCGCCGGCGGCGGCGACGGGCGCGTTCGTCATCGACGACGAACGCAAGACGATCCGCTATCGCGGCCGGCCGCTGGAGCTTGCGCGCTACGAATACCGGCTGCTGAAGGCGCTGGCCGAACGGCCGGGGCGCGTCTTTTCTCGCGACGAGCTGATGCAGAAGGCCTGGGACGATCCGGGCGCGAGCTTCGACCGCACCGTCGACGCGCACGTCAAGACGCTGCGCGCCAAGCTGCGCGCGATCGATCCGCACGCCGATCCGATCCAGACGCATCGCGGACTCGGCTACTCGCTGCGCGAGGAACCGTGACCCGCCGCACCCGCATCTTCGCCGGCATCGTCGCCGTGTATCTGGCGGTCGTCGGACTGCTGCTGTACCGCGTGGCGGCCGACCTCGATCCGCGGTACCGCGAGTCGGCCGAGGAATCGCTGGTCGATACCGCCAATCTGCTCGCCACGCTGCTCGAGCGCCGCACCTACGACGGCATCATTCCGACCGAGGAGCTGGAGCGCACGCTGCGGCAGCTCGCGAGCCGCCCGGTCTACGCGCGCATCTTCGGCATCGAGAAGACCGCAGTCGATCTGCACGTGTACGTGACCGACCGCGACGGCTTCGTGCTGTTCGACTCGAAGGGCCGGGACGTCGGAACGTATTACGGCGCGTGGCGCGACGTGCATCTGACGCTGCAGGGTGCGTATGGCGCGCGCACCACGCTCGCGGATCCGGACGATCCGGCCTCCGGCGTGATGTACGTCGGCGCAGCGATCCGCGAGCGCGCGCCGGGCGTACGAATCGAGGCGGGCGAGGACATCGTCGGCATGGTCGCGGTCGGCAAACCCGTCGCTGCGTTCAATCCTTTCATCGCCAACGCGCGCGCGAAGCTCGTGCAGTTCGGCGCGATTTCGGTGGGCGCGTTCGCGCTGCTGCTCGCGCTCGCCACGGTGTGGCTGGTGCGTCCGTTCGGGCTCGCGCGCGACGTCTGGCGCGCGTTCCGGCGCGAAGGCTCGGGATCGCTGCGCGTGCTCGGCCGGCGGCTGCTGCAGGCGCTGCGCACCGCGTTCACCGAGGTGCGCGACACGCTCGCCGGTCGCAGCTACGTCGAGCAGTACGTACAGACGCTCGCGCACGAGCTGAAGAGCCCGCTCGCGGCGATCCGCGGCGCCGCCGAGCTGCTGCGCGAGCCGATGCCCGAAGAGGCGCGCGCGCGCTTCGCCGGGAATATCGAGGACCAGGTCGGCCGCGCGCAGGACCTGATCGACCGCATGCTCGAGCTGTCGAGTCTGGAGCGGCGCGGCGCGCTCGAGCGCACCGAGTCCGTTCCGATCGCGCAGCTCGCCGCCGCCGTGCGCGACGAACTCGCGCCGCTGGCGGAACGCAAGAAGGTCACGCTTCGATTCGAGCTGCAGCCCGGCTTGGCCGCCAGCGGCGACGCCTTCCTGCTGCAGCGCGCGGTGGCGAACCTCGTGCGCAACGCGATCGACTTCGCGCCGGAGGGCAGCGCGATCGACCTGGCCGCGTTCGAAACGCGCGACGGCGTCGAGCTGCGCGTGCGCGACCGCGGTCCCGGGCTGCCCGACTACGCGCGCGAGCGCGTCTTCGAGAAGTTCTTCTCGCTGCCGCGCCCCGACACCGGACGCAAAGGCACCGGGCTCGGGCTGGCGTTCGTCAAGGAGGTCGCGCAATTGCACGGCGGCACGGTCAAGCTTGCCAATCACGCCGAAGGCGGCGCGGTGGCCACGCTGGCACTTCCGCGCGCCGCGCCTGCGCGTTGATCCGGCGCTGCCGCGCGAGCGCCACTTCACCGATTCTTCACGTTCGCCGCACGCGGCGTTCGCACCCGCTTCGCACGTGCGAGCGACAGTTCGCCTCGCTGGCCCGCGAAGCGCGCGGGCCGCCCTCCGAGGAGACCTTCATGTCGTTCGTCCGCACGCTTGCCGATGGCGCGGCGCAGGCCGCGCAGCTCGTACCGCTGCTGTTCGCGCTGAACGGCGCAGCGCCCGCCGCCGCGGAGTTGCCGCGGGCGGCGGCGTTCGCGCGCGGCGCCGCGGCGCAGGCGCTGCTCGAACCGGTACCGGCAGGCGCGCCGCTCACGCTCGCGGCGAACCACGTCGAGGTGCGCGTCCACGGCGCGCGCGCCGAGGTACTGACACAGCTCACTTACCGCAACGACGGCTCGGTGCCGATCGAAGCGCGCTACACGGTGCCGCTGCCCGCGCTCGTGCTGCAGCCGGGCGAGAGCGCGTCGTGGCCGACCGCCGCTGCGCCCCTCGATTGCGGCAGCGACGAACCGCCCGAGTCCGCGCAGTTCGCCGAAGCGGGCGAAGCCGATCCGCGTGCGTACGCGTCGGGCACGCTGTGGATCGAGCCCGGCGAAGAGGTCTTCGTCAGGCTGCGCCGGACCGCCGATCTGTTCGTGCGCGGCGCCCGCCACCGGCTCGTGCTGCCGCTCGTGCTCGACCGCGGCGCGACCTTCACGCCGCGCTTTTCGGCGGAGGTTCGGATCGAAGCCGAGCGGCCGATCGCCGCGCTCGCCTCCGCCACGCACCGCGGTCAGGCGCTCGGGCTGGGCGAACGGCGCGCCGCGCTGATCGTTCCCGAGGGGCGCGTCTACGAAGGGCGGTTCTTTGCCGTCGAGTTCGAACTCGGCGCGGCCGAAGCAGCCCACGCAATGCCCGTGTGGGGCGGCGAAGCGCGCCCGCGCGCTGCCCGTTGAGCGGGGCCGCCATGTCGATTGCGTCCCCACGCTTCGCGCCGCTGCGCGCTGGAACGGATCCCGACCGCACGCCCGCGCTCGTTCACCGCGCGCTGCTCGCGGAGCGCATGCCCTTCGTCGCGGTCGACGAGGTGACCGTCAACTGCGGCGGCGCGGGTGCAACCGTAGATCGGCCGCAGCCGCTGCCCGAAGGCGTCGAGCCGGGCGCGCTCGGTGTGCCCGGCACGCCCGAACCCGAGTTCGCCGCGCTCACCGCGCTGGTCGCAGCACTCGCCCGGTGGACGCGGCAGAAGCGCGTGGGCGCCGCACCGGAGGCGGGCAATGAGTGAACTGAACGCGCGGATCGGGCGGACGATCGCGGGTCCGTTCGGCCGGGTGTTGGCGCCACCGGGCCATGCGCCGCTCGGCGACGCGCTCCCCGTCTCCGGACAGCGGGAAGGAGACGTGCCGATCGACCCACCTCTGGCCGGTCACGGTGACCGGCCCGACGCACGCGGCGCGCCGCACCGCGTCGCCGTCCCCGTCGCCACCCTCGGGGCGGGGCGCGACACCGGCCCCCGGTGGGCCCGGGCGATCGGCCGCTTTCGGCAACGCGCTCGCGCCATGCCCGCAGCTTGGGTGCTTCTCGCCGCGCTGATTTCGCATCTGACCCGCACAGACGCGGGCCAAACGCCCGGCAACGGCGGCGTCGCCCGCGGCGACCGCGGTGTTCGTTCGCGGTAAACGCCGTGCGCGACGCGCTGCCGTTGTTCTCCGAACGCGGACTCGTCGCGACGCCCGCCTGGGCGCCCGAGGCGATCGGGCTCGCGGCGGTCGCGATCGCGCCGATCGTCGCCTTCGCGCACGCCGGGCGCGCATCAAAGTCCGTACCTTCTTCGTCGGCGCTTGCCTTGCCGCGGCGGCGTGGCCGGGGCTTGCCGCGTTCGTCACGCCCGGCGCAGGCGCGCACGACGCGGCGGCCTCGGCGGTCGGCATTCGATCCGCGATCGAATGGCCGGCCCGCTTCCGCGGCAGGCCGCTGACCCAACGCGCGCAGGCCGCATCGGGCGACCGGCTCCCAGCTTCACCCCTTGGGCAGGAAACACCGATTGCAACTTGATGGCTAGCCTGGCTGGCGGAAGTGCAGCCATGCGTTGGCGAAGTAGACCAGCGCGAGCGCGACGCTGGTCCAGCCGACGAAATTGAGCAGCCGCGCCTGCGGGCGTGCGACCAGCGCGACGATCAGCGCGCCCGACATCACCGCTGCGGAAACCGCGGACAGCGCGTGCGCGGGCGCCGCGGCAACGAGCAGCGGCCCACGCAGGTAGGCGAGATCGTCGATGCCGAGAAGCGCCAGGTTGAACAGATTGCTGCCGAGCAGATTGCCGATGGCCAGATCGAGCGCGCCGATGCGGATCGAGGCGACCGTCACCGTGAGCTCGGGCAGCGTCGTCGTGAGCGCCACCAGCATCGTGCCGACGAAGCTGTCGGTCCAGCCCATCGCGGCGGCGAGATCGGCCGCCACGAAGGGAAGCCACAGGGCGGCGCCCAACACGACCGCGGCGGCGGCCGCGTAACGCAGCGCCGCCTGGCGCAGCGTCAGCGCTGGCGCGGGCTCGGCCTTGGCGAGCGCGGCAGCGGCCGCCGCGGCGGCGGCGCGCTCGTACTGATAGATCGTGCGGATCGCCACCAGGTACAGCGCCAGAAGCGCCGGCGTGACCAGACCGACATGGCCGACGCGCAGATCGAGCACCGGCGCGGCGAGCATGCCGAACGCGACGACGCCGAGCATCACGATGCCGAAGGCCGCGCCGAGCGCATGCCCTTGGCTCGCGACTTGGTAGATCGACGCGTGGCGATGCAGCGCGTCGAGCACGACGATCATCGCGAGGTTCAGCACGCAGGCGCCGAGCACGTTGCCGACCGCGATGTCGGGAACGTCGGCGACCGTCACCGACGCGACCCCGGTCACCAGTTCGGGCAGCGAAGTGACGCTGGCCATCAGCACGAGCCCGATCCAGCCGCCGCCCATCCCCGTGAGCCGCGCGATCATGTCGCCGTAGTACGAAAGCCGGGTTCCGGCGACGAGAATCAGCGCGGCGCACAGCGCCAGTTGCAGCCAGTGGATCCAGGGCGAAGACATGCGGCCTCCTGCGGGCGCATTGTGCCGTGCGGGCACCGTTCGAACTTGCGCAGACTCGGCGTCGGGGCTTCAAAGCCCTTCGCGCCACTCGGCGTTGAAGACGCGCCAGCGGCCGCCTTCGCGCCGCCACGCAGAGTCGAACTCCCAGGTCTGCCCGCGCTCGGGCAGCAGACCGGCGCCGCCGGTCGCAACCACGCGCACTCTGGCGAACGCGCGTTCGCCGTCGATCCGCACGTCGGTGACGACTGCGGTGACGCCGATCTTCTCGTGCCGCAGCAGCGCGCCGGCGATCACGCGCTTGGCGTCGTGCTTGCCGAAGGCGCCGGAGTCGCGCGTGAAGTCCTCGGCGAGCGCTTCGATGAACGCGCCGGCGTCGCGCTTTTCGATCGCCGCGGCCATCGCGCCGATCGCATCGCGCAGCTCGCGCTCGGGATCGGGGCGCGTGCAGGCGGCGAGCAGCGCACCTGCGAAGAACAGCGCCGCGCAGGCTCGCAGCGCACGCATCAGCCGCGCCGGTACTCGACGAGCCGCGCGACCGTATCGCGCGCGAGCCGGCCGTCGGGGCTGACGATCGTGTGTTCGGCCTGCACGTACAGGTTGGCGGCCGCCGCGTAGTGCATCACTTCGACATTGCGCCAGGCGAGCTGCGCATGGCCGTCGTCGCTCTTCACGTCGGCTTCGTAGCGCACCGGCAGCACGTCGAACTCGCCGGCCGGCACGCTGATCCGCCGCGCGCGGCCGACGGTGGCGACGTAGCGGTGCGCGTTGCGCGTGTCGGTCGCGCGGTTCTCGACGATCGCGGTGCCGCTCCACTGCTTGCCCTCGACGAGCGGAAAGCTGAAGTGCGGATAAAACGGCGACCAGCGCCACTGGCCGGCGTCTTCCGCGGATTCGCCGGCAGCGGCGAGCGCGGGACGCACGAGCAGATTCCACTCGCGGGTGTAGACGTAGCGGCCGCTCGCCGCACCGGCCGCGGTCGACCGCAGCGCGCAGACGATGCGGTCGGCGGTGACTTCGAGCACGCGGCGCGTTTCTTCGGCCGTACCCGGCGACAGGCGGTTCTCGACGGCGAAGCGCCAGGTGTCGCCAACAGTGATCTCGGGCCGCTGCACAACGCGCTCAGCCGAGGTTGGCCGCGAGCCAGCGCTCGAGCGCGTCGACCGACTCGCGGCTGCGCCGCGCGAGGTCCTCGAGCTGATCGCGGCCGATGCGGCCGACGTTGAAGTACTTCGCCTGCGGGTGCGAGAAGTAGAAACCGGCGACCGACGACGGCGGGATCATCGCGTAGTTCTCGGTCAGGCGCATGCCGACGTCGGCGCAGTTCAAGACCTCGAACAGCTTCGCCTTGACCGCGTGCTCGGGGCAGGCCGGGTAGCCGGGCGCCGGGCGGATGCCGCGATATTCCTCGCGGATCAGCGCTTCGTTGCTCAGCGACTCGTCGGCCGCGTAACCCCACAGGTCGCGGCGAACGCGCTCGTGCATCAGCTCGGCGAAAGCCTCGGCGAGCCGGTCGGCGATCGCCTTGAGCATGATCGCGCCGTAGTCGTCGTGCTTCGCGAGGAACATCGCCTCGCGCTTTTCCAGCCCGATTCCGGCCGTGACGGCGAACATGCCGATGTAATCGGCGATGCCCGAGGACTTGGGTGCAATGAAGTCCGACAGGCACTGGTTCGGATTCTGAACGCCGTCGACGACCGGCTTGCGGGTCTGCTGCCGCAGGTTGTGCCAGGTGAACAACACCTCGCGACGCGACTCGTCGGCGTAGATCTCGATGTCGTCGCCGACCGCGTTGGCCGGGTAGAACCCGACGACGCCGTTGGCGGCGAGCCAGCGTTCGGCAACGATGCGCTCGAGCATCTTTTCGCCTTCGGCGAAGACCTGCCGTGCGTGCTCGCCGACCACCTCGTCGGCGAGGATGGCCGGGAACGGACCGTGCAGATCCCAGGTCTGGAAAAACGGCCCCCAGTCGACGTACTTCGCGATCATCGCAAGGTCGTAGTTCCTGAACACGCGGCGGCCGATGAACTTCGGCTTCGGCGGAACGTAGCCCGACCAGTCGATCTTCGGCGCGTTGGCGCGCGCTTGTGCGAGCGGGATCAGCTCGGGGCCCTTCTTCGCGGCGTGCTGCGCGCGCACCTTCTCGTATTCGGCCTTGAGGTCGGCGATGAACTTCGCGGCGCCGTCGTCGGACACCAGGCTCTGGCAGACGGCGACCGACCGGCTCGCGTCCGGCACGTACACCACCGGCCCGTTCGTGTAGTGCGGCGCGATCTTCACGGCGGTGTGCACGCGGCTCGTCGTGGCGCCGCCGATCAGCAGCGGCAGCTTGAAGCCCTGCCGTTGCATCTCGCGGGCGACGTGCTGCATCTCCTCCAGCGACGGCGTGATCAGCCCGGACAGCCCGATCATGTCGGCGCGCTCGTCGCGCGCGGTCTGCAGGATCCTTTCGGCCGGCACCATCACGCCGAGGTTGATCACCTCGAAGTTGTTGCACTGGAGCACGACCGACACGATGTTCTTGCCGATGTCGTGCACGTCGCCCTTGACGGTGGCGATGACGACCTTGCCTTTCGCGCGCGCCTCGCCGCCGGCCGCGACGTGCGCCGCCTTCTCCGCCTCGATGAACGGGATCAGGTGCGCAACCGCCTGCTTCATCACGCGCGCGCTCTTGACGACCTGCGGCAGGAACATCTTGCCGGCGCCGAAGAGATCCCCGACGATGTTCATGCCGTCCATCAACGGGCCCTCGATCACCTCGATCGGACGCCCCCCGCGCGCGGCGACGGCCGCACGGCACTCCTCGGTGTCTTCGACGATCCAGGTCGTGATCCCGTGCACCAGCGCGTGCGCGAGCCGCTTCTCGACGGGCTCGGCGCGCCAGGCGAGGTCCTCTTTCCGCTCCTTGCCGCCGGCCTTGATCTGCTCGGCGTACTGAACGAGCCGCTCGCCGGCGTCGGGCCGCCGGTTCAGGACGACGTCCTCGACGCGGCTGCGCAGCTCCGCCTCGATGTCCTCGTACACGCCGAGCTGGCCGGCGTTGACGATGCCCATCGTCAGGCCGGCCCGCACCGCGTGGTACAGAAACACGGTGTGGATCGCCTCGCGTACGTGGTCGTTGCCGCGGAAGCTGAAACTGACGTTGCTGACGCCGCCGCTGACCTTCGCGTGCGGCAGGTGACGACGGATCCAGCGCGTGGCCTCGATGAAGTCGACCGCGTAGTTGTTGTGCTCCTCGATGCCGGTGGCGATCGCGAAGATGTTCGGGTCGAAGATGATGTCTTCGGGCGGAAAGTCCGCCTGCTGCGTCAGCAGCTCGTAGCTGCGTTTGCAGATGCCGACCTTGCGCTCGAACGTGTCGGCCTGGCCCTGCTCGTCGAAGGCCATCACGACCACGGCTGCGCCGTAGCGGCGCGCCAGCCTTGCCTGCCGCAGGAACTCGGCCTCGCCCTCCTTCAGCGAGATCGAGTTGACGATCGGCTTGCCCTGCACGCACTTCAGTCCCGCCTCGATGACGCTCCACTTGGAGCTGTCGATCATGACCGGCACGCGGGCGACGTCGGGTTCGGCGGCGATCAGGTTCAGGAAGCGCGTCATCGCTCGCGCCGAATCGAGCATCGCCTCGTCCATGTTGACGTCGATGATCTGCGCGCCGTTTTCGACCTGCTGGCGCGCGACCGCGACCGCCTCCTCGTAACGTTCGGCGAGGATCAGGCGGGCGAAGGCTTTCGAGCCGGTGACGTTGGTGCGTTCGCCGACGTTGACGAACAGGCTCGCTTCGTCGATGCGCAGCGGCTCGAGCCCCGCGAGCTTCAGCGCGTGGTCCGGCGCCGGCACCGCACGCGGCGGCACGCCGTCAATCGCGGCGGCGATCGCGCGGATGTGCTCGGGCGTGGTGCCGCAGCAGCCGCCGGCGATGTTGACGAACCCGGCCTGCGCGAACTCGCGCAACAGCCGCGACGTGACTTCCGGCGTCTCGTCGAACCCGGTGTCGCTCATCGGGTTGGGCAGTCCGGCATTCGGGTAGACGCTGACGAAGGTATCGGCGATCGAAGCCAGCTCCTCGATGTACGGTCGCATCAGCGCCGCGCCGAGCGCGCAGTTCAGCCCCACCGCGAGCGGCCGCGCGTGGCGCACCGAATACCAGAACGCTTCGACCGTCTGCCCCGACAGGATGCGGCCCGACGCGTCGGTCACCGTGCCGCTGATGATCACCGGCCAGCGCGCGCCGCGCCGCTCGAACTCGGTCTCGATCGCGAAGATCGCGGCCTTGGCGTTGAGCGTGTCGAAGATCGTTTCGACGAGCAGGATGTCGGCGCCGCCGTCGAGCAGGCCGCGCGCCTGTTCGCCGTACGCCTCGGCGAGTTCGTCGAAGGTGACGTTGCGCGCGCCGGGATCGTCGACGTCGGGCGAGATCGACGCGGTCTTCGGCGTCGGGCCCAGCGCGCCGCAGACGAAGCGCGGCTTCTCGGGCGTGGAAAACCCGTCGCAGGCGGCGCGCGCCAGCCGCGCGGCCTCGACGTTCATCTCGTAGGCAAGGTCGCCGAGCGCGTAGTCCTGCTGTGCGACGCGGGTGGCGCCGAAGGTGTTGGTTTCGATCAGATCGGCGCCGGCGGCCAGGTACGCGTCGTGGATCGCGCGCACGACGTCCGGCCGCGTGAGGTTCAGCAGCTCGTTGTTGCCGCGCACGTCGACCGGATGACCGGCGAAGCGCTCGCCGCGGAAGTCGGCCTCGGTGAGCTTGCGCTGCTGGATCATCGTGCCCATCGCGCCGTCCAGGATCAGGATGCGGCGCGCGAGCAGGTCGCGCAGACGGCGTTCGACGGGGCTTGCGTCAGGGGAGCGCGTGTTCATCGCGGGCCTTTGCGGAAGGTCGCCGATTGTAGGCGAGCACGGCGCCGCGATCGGGATAGGGGCGGTCAGGCTACCTGACCGATCCCCTCCCACACCACCCGGCATGCGGGTCCGCACCGGGCGGTTCGAGCAGTTGAGGTCACCCTGGGCTTCCAGTTTCATGCCGCGCCGTCCGTGCTTCATCACGCACTGCGTCCAGCGAGGCTTCACCTCGCGCTGCCGCTTTGCGCCCCGCCTGCGCGGGCTTCTGATGCATTGCACGTCCGAGCGACACGGCCTTCGGCCCTCCTACTCGTTCGGCCCTTCGCCCCATGCCGGCAGCTACTACGGCCTCTGCTGACTTCTGTGCGGCTTTGCCGCATCCCTCCCTGCGGTCGGGACCAGCCTTCGGCTGTCCTGCGCCCTTCGGGCTGGTCGCTCCGGTTCATCACCGTCGCCCTTTCAGGCATGAGGCGAGATCTCCCCAGGTAAGAACGCACTCCTTCGCTGCACGACCGCCGGATTTACGCCACCTCGCCTTGATCACGAGAGCTTCACGGTTTCGTGCCCGCTCGCCCTGCTCGGCAACGCCTTCTATCCGGTTCTTGTCCATCGGCTCGCAGCTTATGCTCCACGCTTCCTTCCCACGCTTGGTCGCCCTCGCGCAGTTGCGCTTCGCTTCGTTCGCTGTGATCAACTTACGGCGGGACTTGCACCCGCAGGAGTGCGCCCATGCTGGGCGCACACGAAAACGGCGCGCCGAGGCGCGCCGTTGCCGCACAGCCGTCGCGCGTCAGTGCAGCACCAGCGGCTGCGTCATCAGGCCGACGTAGCCGGTCAGGAACTCGTCGATGTCGTCGGCCGAGGGTTCGTTGGCGATGAGTTGCTGCACGCTGGCGCGAAAGCGTTCGGCCTCCTGCCCGCCGAGGAAGATTTCGCGCCGCAGGGTCTTGTCCATGATCTCGAAGCCGCCGGCCGGGTGTTGGCCGTCGTCCCCGAAACCGGAGAACTCGACCACGCAGAAGTGCGGGCTGTTGTAGATCAGGTTCATGGCGTACCTAACGTTGGTGCGGCCCGCGCGGACGACGCGGAGCGCCTGCACCGAATATCGGTCGCGGCGGCCGAACTTCAAGACCCCGGGGGTCAGCCGCGGCGGGCGAGGAAGCCCCGCAGCGCGGCGTTGAAGGCCTCGGGCTGCTCCAGATTGGACAGGTGCGCCGCCTGCGCGATCCGCTCGAGCCGCGCCCCCGGGATCGCCCGCACGATCTCCTCTGCCATCGCGGGCGGCGTACCGCGGTCCTCTTCGCCGACGATCACCAGGACCGGGCAGGCGATGGTTTCCAGCCGCGCGGTCAGGTTGATGCGGCTGATCGCGTGCGCGCAGCCGACGTAACCGTTGACGGGGGTTGCGCGGATGCGCTCGGCGATGCGCGCGACCACCTCGGGGCGGCGCTCGCGAAACGATGCCGTGAACCATCGCTCGAGCGTGGCCGGAACGATCGCCGACATGCCTTGCGCGGTTTTCACCGCCGCGATTCGCTCTTCCCACACGCCGCGCATTTCGGCCGGATAACGGCTCGTCGTGTCCGCGAGCGTCAGCGACGCGAAGCGCAGCGGAAAGCGCAGCGCGGCGATCTGCCCGATCATGCCGCCCATCGACAGGCCGACGAAGTGGCAGCGCCGGATGCCGAGCGCGTCGAGCAGCCCCTTGACGTCGTCGGCAAGCTGCTCGAGCGTGTATTCGCCCGCCGGCGCCGAACTCGCCCCGTGGCCGCGCGTGTCGAACCGCAGCACGTTGTAGGCACGCGAGAATTCGGCGACCTGCGGCTCCCACATCGTGTGGTCGCAGGCGAGCGAATGGCTGAACACGAGCCACGGCCGCGACGGCTTTCCGTCGCCGTCGACCTGGTACGCGATATCGATTCCGTTGACGCGGGCGCGTTTCATCGTTCAGTCCAGCACGTTGACAGGCGCGCCGAGCGACAGTTCACCGAGCAGCCGGCGCACGCGCTGCAGGTGGGCGTCGGCGGCGATCAGCACGAGCACCTCCGCCGGCCGATGCGTTCGCACGATGCGCGCGAGCGTCGTTCGCAGCGGCACTTCGCCGGCGCAGCATACGCAGCCCGGCGCAAGCCGCGCGAGCGCAACGCCGGCGCGACTTCTCAGTTCGAAGAATGCACCTTCCGCGATCACCGCCAGCGCGCGCCGGTCGGCCGACGCACGCCGCGTGTCGATCCACGCGTCGAGCGCGGCCTGCTGCGCGGCCTGCCCGCGCGCGACGCGAAGCGTCACCGCCAGCGCGGGGATCATTCGACCCCGGCCCGAAGCCGGAGTGACGGCGCTGTTGCCGATCGCTGCGCTCCTGGACATCGCCGTCACTTGCGCCAGAACGCCGGCGTGAACAGCACCAGCACCGACATCAGCTCGAGCCGCCCGATCAGCATCGCGAACGTGCAGACCCAGGTCTCGAAGTCGGTCAGCACGCCGAAGTTCGATGCGGGACCGACCTGGTTCAAACCTGGCCCGGTGTTGTTGATGCAGGCCACGACCGCGGTGAACGCGGTGATCACGTCCAGCCCCGACAGCAGCATCAGGAAGGTCAGGAAGATGATCGATCCGCCGTAGATCAGCATGAACGCGAGGATCGCGAAGATCACGTTGTTCTCGATCACCTGCCCGCCCACGTGCACCGGATTGACCACACGCGGGTGCAGGATGCGGACGAACTCGCGCAGCGCCTGCTTGACCAGGATGATCGCGCGGATCATCTTGATGCCGCCACCGGTGGACCCGGCGCACGTGGCAAAGCCGCACAGGAACAACATCAGCACCGGGGCCAGCGTGGGCCACTGGTTGAAGTCGGTGCTGGCGTAACCGGTCGTCGTCGCGATCGACACGGTGTTAAACAGCGCGAAGCGCAACGACGTCGCGAAATCGGGGTACTGGCCGCTCCAGTGCAAGAACGCCGCGATCGCCAGTGACGCGGCGAGCACGACGGCGATGTAGGCCTTGCCCTCCGGATCGCGCCAGTACACGGCAAGCGAACGGCGCCGCCATGCCAGAAAGTGCATCGAGAAGTTGAAGCCGGCGAACAGCATGAACACGACGGCCGTGTACTCGATGGCCGGCGAATCCCAGTAGGCGAAGCTCGCGTCATGGGAGGAAAATCCGCCGAGCCCCATCGTCGAGCACATGTGCATGAAAGCGTCCGGCCAGGTCATGCCGGCGATGCGGTAGCTCACCATGCACACGAGCGAAACGGCGCCATAGATCAGATACAGGCCCTTGGCAGTCTCCGCGATGCGAGGCGTAAGCTTCTGCTCCTTCAGCGGGCCCGCCGTTTCGGCCTTGTAGATCTGGCTGCCGCCGACTCCGAGCAGCGGCAGGATCGCCACCGCCAGCACGATCACGCCCATGCCGCCCATCCAGACCAGCAGGTGCCGCCATACGTTGATCGATAGCGGCAGCGCGTCGAGCCCAGACAACACCGTGGCGCCGGTCGTCGTCAGCCCGGACATCGCCTCGAAGTACGCGTCGGTGAACGACAATCGCGGCAGGTGAAGCAGAAGCGGCAGCGTGGCGAACGCGGGCAGCGTCGTCCAGACCAGCGACACGAGCAGGAAGCCGTCGCGCGGCGCGAGTTCGCGCTTGAAGCGACGCGTGACGAACCACATCGCCGCGCCCGACGCGAGCGTGATCAGGAATGCGGTGTCGTAGGCCGTGAGCGCCTTGTCGCCGCCGAGGAATGCGACCGCGAGCGGAACCAGCATCGTGGTCGCGAAAATCATCACGACCAGGCCGAGGACGTTCAGGATCGGGAACAGCGAATACGCCAGCGCGTGCATGCGGTGTCGTGGTCGTGGGTACGCGCGGCGCGATTATGCGCTGCGGTTTCGCGCGCCCGCGTCGCACGAAAACCAACGGCGGGACTCGCCCGCCGTCGATCGTGCAACGCTGCCTTCGCTCAATTGCCGTACAGCACGCTCGGCAGCCACAGGCCGATGCCCGGGAACATGTACAGCAGGAAGATCGCGACGACCTGGATCCCCATGAACGGCATCATGCCGGCGAAGATCTGGTTCAGCGTCACGTGCGGCGGGCTGACCCCCTTCAGATAGAAGGCGGCCATCGCCACCGGCGGGCTGAGGAACGCGGTCTGCAGGTTCAGAGCGACCAGCAGCCCGAAGAACAGCGGGTCGATGTTGAAGTGCGCCAGCAGCGGAATGAAGATCGGCATGAAGATCACGATGATCTCGGTCCACTCCAGCGGCCAGCCGAGCAGGAAGATCACGACCTGCGACAGAACCATGAACTGAACGGGCGTCAGGTCGAGCGACAGCACCCAGCGCTCGACGATCTCCTGGCCGCCGAGCAGCGCGAACGCCGCCGAGAAGATCGCCGAACCCACGAACAGCCAGCACACCATCGCGCTGGTCTTGGCCGTCAGGAACGTCGATTCCTTGACGATGCCACCCAGCTCCCTGAGCGTGGCGACGAGCGCGGACGCGTCGATGCCGGAAGCCGCCCGCGCCGCACGGCGGCGTTCGACGTATCGGTACGCGGCGGCAAGGATCAGCCCCCCGAATGCGCCGACTGCCGCTGCCTCCGTCGGTGTGGCGAGCCCGAAAACGATCGAACCAAGCACCGCCACGATCAGGATCGCAAGCGGGAAAAACGAGGTCAACAGTATCTTGAAAAGTTGGAGCCGCTCCCATGTCCACAGCGCGTACAGCAGCACGAGCACACCCGCCGCCACCGCCAGCGTGATCCAGAACCACGTCGGCGCAGGCAACCGTTCGGCCGGCGTGGTCGCCGCTGGAGCTGCGGCGTCGGCCGGCGCCGCCGGCTCGTCGGCGGCCTGCCCGGCCGGCTGCGCGGGCTGCTCTTCTTCTTCGACGGGCGGCGCGCCGACACCGGTGGAGGACTCATCCTCCCGCCCCGGCGCTTCGGCGGCGATCGCGCCGCCCGCCTGCACCACCCCTGCGGTTTCGACTTGTGCGGCCGGCGCGGTGGCTGCGCGATAGATCAGCGCGAGCCCGCCGGCCAGAACCAGTGCCGGCAGCAGTGTGACGACCCATTGCTTGGCCAGCGTTGCGCCGGAGACCCCCGGGGCGCCCGCAAGCGCGCGCACGAGTCCGACCAGCGCGTGCCGGCCCCGCGCGGCGAGCGGCTGCACCGTCGGCGACAGCGGTACCTGGCGTTCGTTCTCGGGCAGCGGCGGCATCAACTTGGGTTTCCACACCGCGAGCGCGATCAGATACAGGACGTACAGGCCGGCGAGCATCAGTCCGGGGAAGAAGGCACCAGCGTAAA
>Ga0272446_1004130_pt1 | contig 17477 bp, 17 predicted proteins | sample YNPCB0061_FD_194587 | JGI IMG/M metagenome (GOLD analysis project Ga0272446, IMG submission 194587) | Hot spring microbial mat communities from Yellowstone National Park, WY, United States - YNP-CB-006-1 | ecosystem: Environmental > Aquatic > Thermal springs > Hot (42-90C) > Sediment | place... | reverse complement strand
CGAGAGCGCTCGCGCCGACCGTCCCCCCCGGCGGCGCCGGTATTCTAAGCGATACTAAAGGAAAATGATTCAGGCGACGAGTCTGTTCCCTCTTGCCGAATACTGGTGGTTCTACGCCGGATTTTCTGCGCTGGTGATGCTTTTGCTGGGGTTAGACCTCGGCATCTTTCACCGCAAAGCGCACGTGGTATCTTTCCGGGAGGCGACCATCTGGAGCGCCGTCTGGGTCACGCTCGCGCTGGCGTTCAACTACTTCCTGTATCTTTACGCACAGTCGAAACTGCGCACCGTGGAGCGCTTGACGGCAATTCCCGGCTTCAACCCAGACGCTGAGGCGCGCCAAACCGCGCTCGAGTTCTTGACCGGCTATCTGGTGGAGAAGTCCCTTTCGGTGGACAACATTTTCGTCTTCGTGGTGGTGTTTAGCTACTTCTCCATACCAGCCATCTACCAGCACAGGGTGCTGTTTTTCGGCATCATCGGCGCCTTCATTTTCCGGGCGATCTTCATCGCCATGGGCTCGGTGCTGATGCAGTACCACTGGGTGGCGCTCGTGTTCGGGGTGTTCCTGATCATTACCGGCATCAAGATGTTTTTCGCGCCCGAACGCGAGATCCATCCCGAAAAAAACCCGCTGCTGCGCCTGTTCCGCCGCTTCGTGCCGGTGACGCCGGAGCTCCACGGGCAGAGGTTTTTCGTCAAATTGAACGGCGTCATTCACGCCACGCCACTGTTTGTAGCGCTGCTCTTTCTGGAACTCACCGATATCATCTTCGCCATCGATTCGGTTCCGGCGATCTTCGCCATCACCGACGAACCCATGATCGTGTTCACCTCGAACATCTTCGCCATTCTGGGACTCCGAGCGATGTATTTCATGCTGGCGAACGCCGTGGACCGCTTCCACTTGCTGAAGTACGGGCTGTCGGTGGTGCTGGTGTTCGTCGGGCTGAAAATGGCGGTGCTGAACGATTTGTGGGGAGGCAAATTCCCCATCGGCTGGTCGTTGGCCATCATCGCCACCGTCATTACAGCTTCGGTGATTCTTTCCCTGCTATATCCGAGACGGCGCTCAAGGGTGCGAGAACTCGTGAGCCCGAGGGATTAACTCGAAGTAGATCCGCTCTGGCAGGACCGTGTGCCAGTGGCCAGTGGCATGCGCCACGGCGACAGATCCCAAAAAGATCAGCACAACGCCGCCCGCCAGCGCCCAGACGGGCAGGATGCGCTTGCGCGGCAAAGTCATCGCCAAAGCGCCTTCGGCCGGGCAAACCGCCACGCACTCCATGCAGCCCGTACATTCAGCGGACTTGACCGTAATCAGGCGGTCCACCGGCAACAGCGAAGGGCAAGCCCGAGCGCATTTGGCGCAGTCGATGCAGGCTTCCGGCGAGCGGCGGATGCGCGCCGGACTCGCCAGGCTCACCAGCCCCAGCAAACCTCCATACGGGCAAAAATACCGGCACCAAAAGTTTTTTACAAAAATCGAAGCGAGGAACAGCACACCCAGCGTCACCGCCGCCGTGACGCTCAGAAAGCGGAAGAAATTCAGCATCTTGACGTCGGCGATCAGACCGTAGGGTCCTTCCAGAAAGGCGCGAATCGCCGGCACAGGCATGGTTCCGATGATCCACAGGAACAGTCCCAGCAGGATGTATTTCAGGCTGCGCAGCGGAATATCGAGCCACTTAGGAAAGGCAAAAGTACGGCGAAAGGTGCTCTGTCCCAGTTTCCACAAGTACTCGGATACGGTTCCCACCGGGCACAGCCAGCTACAAAACGACTTTCTCAGCAGCAGCGACATGCCAAGGAAGGCCACCAGCAGGAACATGCCTGCCGGATGCACGGAGGGCACAGCTCCGGTAAGCAGAAACGCCTTCAAATTCATCAGGGAGGCGATGGGCAGCCAGCCTTCCACGCCCGGCGGGCGGCTCACCCGCAGCGTGGCGCCGCCGCTCTCGTAATACCGCACCCAGAGGAAAAACTGTGCGCCAATCCATAGATTCAACAACAGGAAGGCGCTCTGGATCCCAAAACGGAGCTTCTGAGAATAGTCGTTTGTGGTTCGCCGGGCCAGCTTTTTCTTAGACTTACCCGATCTTGTCTCCGGCGCAGCCGCGCATGCCATAGCTCCACCCCTTCCAGGGTAGCCGGTAACAGGACCTCGCTCCTGTGACGCCGGTCACGCGGCCGAAGCCTTACCGCCGGGACTTGGCGATGGCGGGGGTGGTGCACTCGTGTTCCGGCAGCGGATGTTCGGGCTGCAAATAGTACTTGGTCAGCCCGCACTTCAGATACTCGTAAGCGGTGTCCACGTCGTCGGCGAAAGAGAACAGGTCCAAATCCTCCGGGCTAATCATGCCGTGCCGCACCAGCGCATCGAAGTTCAAGATTTCGTTCCAGTAAGTCGTGCCGTACAGCAGGATCACGATCTTTTTTTCAAGCTTTCGCGTCTGCGCCAGGGTCAGCAGTTCGAATAATTCGTCCAGCGTTCCGAAGCCGCCCGGGAAGACCACCAGCGCCTTGGCGAGATAGGCGAACCAGAACTTGCGCATAAAGAAGTAGTGGAACTCGAAGGAAAGCTCGGGGGTGATGTAGGGATTGGGCCATTGCTCGAACGGCAATCCGATGTTCAATCCCACGGTCTTTCCGTTAGCGTCGCGGGCTCCGCGGTTGGCGGCTTCCATGATGCCCGGACCGCCTCCGGTGCAGACGACGAAGTGGCGGCGCGAATTGCGGATCTGATCGGCCCACTGCGTCAGCCGTGCGGCGAGTTCCCGCGCCTCGTGATAATAGCGCCCCATGGGTCCTTCTTCGGTGACGCGCGCCGAACCGAAGAACACGATGGTGTCATGGATTTGCTCGCGCCGCAAATGAAAGAGGGGTTTCAGATACTCCGACAAAATGCGCAAGGGACGAGCGTCGGAACTTTCGATAAAAGCTTCGTCTTTGTAAGCCACCGGCGGGCGGTGGACGGAATTGGCGTTAGACATTCTCGGGAAGGCTTCCTTTCACCAGCGATTCCAGTTGCTCCACTTTCTTTTCGAGCTTTCGGACGGTCTTCAGCAGTTCTCCCAGTTTGGGAAAGGCGGTGACGGCGCGTAGCCACTCTGCGCGGTCGAAGGCAGGCGAGCCGGACACCACGCTGCCTTCAGGGATATCGCCCCCGATCCCGCTCTGGGCGTACACCACCACGTTGTCATGGATGGTGAGATGTCCGGAGACGCCTACTTGTCCGGCCAGGAGCACGTTTTTACCCAGGATGGAACTTCCCGCGAGGCCCGTTTGCGCGCAGATGATATTGTCTTCCCCCACCACGCAGGCGTGTCCCACTTGCACCAGGCTGTCGATCTTGGCGCCGCGCTTGACGCGCGTTTCTCCCACCGTGGCGCGGTCGATGTTCGACAGCGACTGGATTTCTACGTCATCCTCGATCACCGCCGGTCCGGACTGGGGAATCTTGTAGTGCGTGCCGTCGGCGCGTTTGGCGAAGCCAAAGCCGTCGGCGCCCACCACCACATGGTTCTGGAGAATGACGCGGTTGCCGATGCGGCAGCCTTCCCGCACCACGGCTCCACTATGGGCGACAAACTGGTCCCCGATGTGCACGTCCGGATAAATCACGACATGCGGATAGAGCACGGCGTCCCTGCCGATGCGGACCCGCTCACCCACCACCGCGTAGGCACCGACGGAGGCGTTTTCGCCCAACACCGCCGATGGCGCGATGACCGCCGTAGGATGGATTCCAGGCGCCGGGCGGGGCGGCTGGTAAAACAGCTCCAGCGCGCGGGCGAAATCCAAGTAGGGATTTTCCGACACCAGGAACGCCAAGCCAGCGCCCTCGATGGGAGCTTGAACCAGGATGGCCGCGGCGCGAGTATGTTTCACCTTGTGGGCATATTTCGGATTGGCCAGAAAGGTGAGTTGATCGGGACCGGCATACTCCATGCCGGCAACACCTGTAATCTCGATCTCCGGGTCGCCGTGGAGAGCGCACCCCAGTTTGGCCGCGAGCTCCTTCAGTTTCATGCCGGTGCGTCTCCTTCCCGGCTCAGCCGCGTTGCGCGGGCGGCAAGTACTTGTCGCGGCACGCCGGCGAGCAAAAATACAGGGTCTCTCCCTTCACCGACAGCTTCACGGCGGCGGATTCAGCCACATAAACGCCGCACACCGGATCTTTCCGCAATTCCCCTCCGGCGGGTTGACTCTGACCTGGCTGGGAGGAAGAGCCGGAGGAAAGCAACTCCCCAAAGCCGCGGCTGATAATCCCGATGAAGGCGCGCACCAAGGTAATCAGGAAAATCGCGACCAGCGAGTAGACGAGAAAACGGAGCATGGGAGGTTAGGGGCGCCCCAAGGCGCCCCTGGATTCCGGGACTACTTCTTTTTCCCGGTTGTCTTTTTGGAAGGCGGCGGCGCGGACGGGTTCTTGAATTCGGTCTGAACCGTCTGGCTCATCGCCTCCAGCATGGCCTTGGCAGCCTCGGCATTGGGACCGTTGGGTTCCAGTTGGAGGTATTTTTCAAATGCTTCGCGGGCGCCCGGCGGGGCGATCATTTTGCCGTCCGGGCCCACCGTGGCCTTACCCATCAAAGAGACGCCATATTGATACTGCGCATTGGCGTACTTGGGATCGGCGTCCACGGCGCGCTTAAAAGCTTCTGTCGCAGCCTCGATCTGGCCGATGTTAGTTAGCACCGCGCCCAAGTTGTAGTAATATTGGCCTGCGCCTGCGGGGTTGATTTGCGCCGCCTTTTCCAATTCCGCCCGCGCTTCGTCGAATTTTTTCTGCTTGGCCAGCGCCAGCGCGAAGTTGTTGTGGTAGGCGGCGTCGTCCGGCTTCAGTTCGATGGCCTTGTTGTACGCCTCAATGGCCTTGTTCCAAGCCTCCTGCTGTTCGGCCCCGGTCTTGGTGGCCGACAGGCCCATGTACGCTTCGGCGAGATTACCCCAAATAACGTGTTGCTTAGGATCAATGCCGACTGCTTTCTGGAAGCCGTCGATGGCCTGCTGCCACTGGCGCGTCTTCAGACCCTCCATGCCTTGGTTGAACGCTTCGTTTAATTCTTTGTTCCTGGCCAGCGCGGCGGCTCGCTCTTTCATCTGCCGCTCCAGTTCGGCCCGTTCTTCGGGCGTCATCTCCCGTGTCTGTTCCTTAGTAAGCTTGCCCACTTCGGCGGCTTTCTGCATAGCGGCCCGCTTCTGGGCTTTGGCATGCAAGTCAAAATTCACAGGAACAGGATCCCCCAATCGAGTACGGACACCCTTCACCTGATCTACGACCTTCCCGTTCACTTCCAGGATCACCGTATAAGTGCCCAGCGGCAGGCCTGTGTGAAAGTAATGGCCTTTCTTGTCGGTTTTGACCTTGTAGCTGCCTTTGATGTCCGTGCGTTCAATCCGGATGAGAGCGCCTTGCAACTTGCTCCCGTCTTCCGCGATCACGTCGCCCTCAATCGCCGACACCTGTCCCCAGCTCAAACCAGCCAGGAGAAATGAAAAGACGGCTACCAAAGCTAACTTGCCCATAATTGCTTTCATGGAAACACACCTCCAACTCTCGTTTGGTAGTCTACCCAATCTCAGGATACTACGGCCGCCAGGTTTCCGTACCGGGTTGTGGGGCGCCAAGCGCCGTTTGAAACATGGAGATGCCCGCCACCCCCGCCGCCCCAGCCGCCACACACAGAGCCGCATTCTCGGCGGTGACTCCACCGAGGGCGAACACGGGAATGCGAACCGCCCGCGCCGCCTCGCGCAGGGCCTCCAGCCCCAGCGCCGGTCCGTAACCCGGCTTGGAAATGGAAGGGAAGATAGGGCTGAAAACGGCCATGTCGGCGCCCTCTTGCTCAGCGCGCACCAGTTCCTCCAGCGAATGGCAGGAAACGCCGATTAGCAGAGGGCCTAGCTCACGAAAACGGCGGGGCGGTATCGCATCGGCGGGCAAATGGACGCCTGCGGCGCCCGCGGCCAGCGCCACGTCGGCTCGTGAGTTCACCAGGATTTTCGCGCCGGCGGGATTGGGTAGGTCAAGAGCGGCAAGGGTCAGATCCAGAAGTTCCCTGGCGGACAGATCCTTCTCGCGGATTTGGATGAACTCCACGCCGGCCGCAAGGTTACGCTCGATGCAGGCGAGCAGCCCGGATTTGCCTCCCAGCGGCTTGCGGTCCGTGATGTAGTAGCGCAGCATGGCGGCGTGCTAAAGCGCCTCATAGTAGTTTTCCCCGGCGCAGCCACGGCACAGGATGCGGCCGTTGCGGACCACCTCGCGCCGGAAATTGATGCCTTCGCCGCACTCCTCGCACACCACCCGCGGCCCCTTGAATCCCGGCAGATCCTCGGGCGGAACAGCCACCCGCACCCAGCCCCATTCGAACAGCTCTTCATCGGACATTTCACGGTAAGCGCGCATCTGCTGCTCATTCTTGTCGGAGATCTCGGGGTACAATTCGCGGGCGCGCTGCTTGGACGACTCGCGAGCCGAGACGCGGACCGCGCGTCCTGTCTGGAGGTCGCAAAACGTGGCCGCCACCTTCCCGAAGTCGCGGAACTTCAGCGCCCGCTTACCCAAACGGCAACCCGTGACTACCGCAACGGCGTCGGTGGCGCAGCGGTCGATCTCGACAAAAGTGATCAGCCGCTTGCGGTCCTTACCAGCAGGATCCTCGATGCCGAGCAGGCCGAGTCCGAACATGGCCATGCGCAGGCCCAGGATCTGCCCGGCGCACATATGCCCGTGGGCCTGTTCGGCCAGCGCCGCGTATTCATCCAGCGTTTTCATAAGACTCTCAGAGCGCCGGGCGGAAACTCGACCACCCACTCTTTAGTATGCCTGTGCGGCTCGAAATCGGCGCGGGACATTTCCACGGCCACATCGCCGGTGAATTCCAAACGCACGTTCTGCACCAATTCGGTGGCGCGCAACAACTGCACGGGCATTTGATTGGGCCCGGGTTTGCCATCGCGCGGGCGGGCGACTAACTGATCCGGGCGCACGCAGATCCAGACGCGGTCTCCCAAAAAGCGGCCGGGGAAATAGGGTCCCGCCAGTTCCACCTGATCGAGTTTCAGACGGCTGGAATCGCGGGAAGGATCGAGCGCTTTGATTTCAGCCGGCAGCAGGTTATAAAGTCCCAGGCAGCGCGCCGCCTCGAAGCTGGCAGGTTGTTCGACCACGCGGCGCGGCGTACCGGTTTGGAGGATTCTCCCCTCTTGCAGCACCAGCATCCGCTCGGCCACCTCCAGGCAATCCTCGAGACTGGAGGTGGCGAACAGAATGGGAATTTCCCGTTCGCTGCGGATTTGCAGCAGCAGCGCTCGAAAGGCAAGCCGGAGCGAAGCGCTCGCGCCGCGGCAGGGATCGTCGACCAACAACGCCTTCGGCTCGCCGATCAGGGCGCGCGCCAGGGCGGCTCGCTGTTTCTGTGGCTCCGATAGCTGGTGCGGCTTCTTCCCCGCAGCCTCGGTCAACTGGAACCGTTCGAGCGCCTCATTCACCCGCCGGCGCCTTTCCAGCCGGGGGCGCTGGTGCGCCGCAAACTCCAGGTTGCGCCGCACACTCATGTGGGGGAACAAGGCCGGCTCCGGAAAGACATAGCCGCAGCGCCGCAGCCTTGCGGGCATATGCACCTGAGCTGCGGCGTCAAATACGATCGCGTCATCGAGCAGGATACGGCCGGCGTCCGGGCGGATGAATCCGGCGATGGCTTCGAGCGCCGCCGTCTTGCCCGAACCCCGCGCTCCATAAAGCGCAGTGATGCCGGGCTCGGCCGAAAATTCCACGTCCAAAACTAAGGCGGGCGAAGGCGGACTTGCGGGAAAGGCCTTGCGGATCCGTGCGCTGATCATACGGCCTGCCTTGCGGAGAGCCTGCCGGCCGCCCACAGCGCCGCCAGCGCCGCCGCCGAGATCACCAGCACCAGCATGCGCGCGGCTGCGCCCTGTCCGCGCTCGGTTGCGTCGTAGACCGCCACGGCCAAGGTCTGGGTGCGCCCCGGCAGGTTTCCGGCGATCATAAGCGTTACGCCGAATTCCCCAAGCGACCGGGCGAAGGCCAGCACGGCCGCTGCAAGAACCGGGCGCCAGGTCAAGGGAAGGGTTATATGAGCGAAGACGCTCCAACCGGTGGCCCCCAAGCTCTGCGCGGCGCGTTCCCAATGGGGATCCAGGCTTTCCAAAGCCAGCCGGACCGATTGGGCCACCAACGGCGCCGAGTACAGGAATGCCGCCACCACCGCCGCCTGCCACGTAAACAGCAGCGGAGCGCCAAAGATCCACTCGTAGAAGCGTCCTATAGGGCTGTTTTGGCCGAGCAACACCAGGAGGTAATAGCCCAGCACCGTGGGGGGCAGCACCAGCGGCAGGTTGACGGCCGAGTGCAGCAGGGTACGGCCGCGAAACGGCGGCTTCGCCAGCCACCATCCCGCCCACAGGCCAGCCGCCAGCGACAACAGCGTCGCCACAGCGGCCACGCGCAGGCTCAGCCACAGGGGAAACCAGTCCGTCGCCATGAAGATCTTCGATTCTATCAGGAGCCGCGGCAGCCGGGCGAACCCAGCGCCCCCCGCGTGCGCCGCTTGATAGACTGAAAGCGATGGCTGCCGGGGCCGCACGCCTGCATGGGCTGCACCGCTTCCATAGCGCTTGCGTGCTGGGCATGGTATTGACCGGCTATGTGGCTGATCTCTTAGCCGGCTTTAGCGGCGCAACTTGGGTGCAGACCTTCGCCATTCATGCTTTGTTCGGATTGGCCTTGTTGCGCCTGGGCACGGCCCGCCGCCGGCGGGACTTCGCCCTGGTGCAACTGGTGGCTTTCGTATTCCTGTTGGACGGAGCCATACGGAGCACCAGCCCGTGGTACTTCCTTCTGTTGCTCCTGTTTATCTTGTTCGGCGTGGCTGCCTCGCTCGCCGGGCAGATCGTGTGGGCGGTGGAACGGTCCCGGGCGATTTGCCGGGCGGGCTTGGTCAAGCTGCCGTCGCGGCTGGCGGCGCTGTCGGTGGCCGCCTGTCTGGGCATCCTGGTCACCGCCGCCGCAATCTTTTTTGTGCTGCCGCGCACAGCGCGGATGGCCGCCAAGCATCTGGTGTCGAGGAATCTGCTCTCGCCCGGGTTTGCAGGCGAGATTTTGCTTGCCCGCACCGGCAAGCTTCAGGCTTCCAGCCAGCCCGTGCTTCACGTGCGCTTCGACGGGGAGCCGGGCCAAGTCCATCTGAAATGGCGGGGAGGCGCGCTGGGTGAGTTCGATGGCAAAAGGTGGTACAACTCCCCCGGACATGTCGAGCACTTGTCCTCCCAAGGAGGCGTAGTTTGGCTGATGGATAACCGCCGCAGTTGGCAGGGCGGACGCCGCATCAGCTATGAAGTCACCGTACATGCGCTGGGGACCTCAGAGCTGTTTTTCGCCGGTAACCCGCTATTGGTGCGCCTGAGCGGAGGACAAGGCGTTCTGCGGGCGCCGGGCGACACTTTCCGGACGGCCCTTCCGGGCGGCAACCTGCGATATGCGGCGGTAAGCGCGGTGGAGACACCGGCGGGGCCGGATTCCGGCGTGGGCGAACTGAGCCGCGACGAGCGCAATTACTACCTGTTGCTGCCCCCTTTCGACGCCCGGGTGCTGGCGCTGGCCCGGCGTCTGACCGCCGGCTGCGATACCGAAGAGGCGAAAGCCCGGGCCATCGAGGATTATCTTCGCCGGAATTTCTCTTACACCACGGAACTGCCCGCCAAGCCGGCCGCCGATCCGCTGGCGCACTTTCTCTTCGAGCGCAGGAAAGGTCATTGCGAGTATTTCGCCGGCGCCATGGCGGTGATGCTGCGCGCAATTTGGGTTCCGGCCAGGATCGCCACCGGATTCCAGAGCGGGGTGTACAACCCAGTCAGCGGCTGGCACGCCATCCGCGCCGCCGACGCCCACAGTTGGGTCGAAGCCTGGATTCCCGGACGGGGGTGGGTTTCCTTCGATCCGACGCCCCCGGCGCCCGCCGCACCCGCGCCGGGCGCGCTGGCGCGGTTGTGGTTTTACGCCGACGCCGCCGAGACGTTCTGGCAGGAGTGGGTGCTCAATTACGACTTGGACAGGCAATTGACCTTGGCGAGCTGGGTGGAACGTTCCGGACGTGGCGTACGCCAGTGGTGGCCGGACCGGCTGCCGGAGTTGCCAGCGCATCATGTCTTGCCGGTGCTGGCGGTTGCCTTGGGCGCCGCAATCATCGGGTGGTTCGCTGGGCCTCGCCTCGCCCGCCGGTTGCGCATCCGGCGCAACGGCGCGGCGAAGCGCGCCGGCGAGGCCAACTGGTCCGAGGCCACCCTACTGTATGAAAGACTGTTGCGGCGTCTGGAACGGGAAGGGATCCGAAAACCCGGTTTCCAGACTCCGCTGGAGTTCGCCCGCTCGTTGCGCTCGCCCGAACTGGCGGCCGAGGTGGAGGCCTTGACTCGCGCTTATAACCGGCTGCGCTTTGGGCGGGAAGCGGAGGCGGCCGCTGAACTTTTGCAATCTCTCAAAACGTTGGAGAGCCGCGGCAAAGCGCAATCTTTCTGATTCCGCGGCGGTTTGCAGGCATCCTAAAGGCATGCGCCAGTCCTCCGGGCGGTGGATGCGCGTGGTTTTGTGGATCGCCGCCGCCTATAACCTTCTGTGGGGCGGTTGGGTGATCTTGTTCCCCGAATCCGCATTCCGCTGGGCAGCCATGCCCGCCCCCAATTACCCTGAGTTGTGGCAAGGAATTGGAATGATTGTGGGGGTCTATGGGGTGAGTTATGCGCTGGCGGCGAGAAACCCGCTGGTCCACTGGCCGGTGGTGGCCGCAGGTTTGCTGGGAAAGATCCTCGGGCCGATAGGATTCCTGTATGGTGTCCATACGGGACGCTTTCCGTGGATCGCCGGCGTGACCATCCTTACCAACGACGTAATTTGGTGGGCGCCCTTCGCCCTGATCCTGCACCGGGCTTACCGGGAACACATCGGCGCCGGACGCCTCGCCTCGCCCCAGGTGCAACGCATGGCTATGCGGGCTAAGACCAACCTCGGTCCGTCCATCTTGGAGCTATCGCAATTATCACCCATCTTGCTGGTGTTCTTGCGCCACACGGGTTGTACGTTTTGCCGGGAGGCGCTGGCGGATCTTGCCGAACAGAGGCGGCGGATCGAGGCGTCTGGCACGCGGTTGGTGCTGGTGCACATGAGTCCGGAGGAGCGGGCGCGCGAGTTCTTCCGCCGGTACGGACTGGAGGATGCGCCACGGGTGAGCGACCCGGGCCGAGCTCTGTACCGGGCGTTTGGCCTGGGGCGCGGCGGCGCTCTGCGCTTGCTGGGGCCTAAGGTGTGGTTGCGGGGTTTCCAGGCGGGTATCCTGAACCGCCACGGCATCGGAAGGGTGGCGGGCGACGTGTTCCAGATGCCAGGAGTGTTTCTGGTCTATCATGGCGCCGTGCTGAGGAGTTACCGCCATCACACCGCCGCCGACCGGCCCGACTACTTGGCGCTGGCCGCCGCGCCCGTCCTCCCCGGAGCCCTCCAAGGTTAGTACACTGCCGGTATGGAGCCTGAAGGCCGAAGCGAACAACCCCAGCACGTTCCCATCTCCGGCGCGGTGGGGGCGTTTCGCATTTTCGGCGTGCCGGTGCGCTTCCATTTCACCTTCCTGATGCTGCTGGTCTTCCTGATTTTCCTCGGGCTGAGCGGGCGGCAATCGGGCGCGGCGATGGCGATCTACGTGGCGGCGCTGTTCGGCTCGGTTCTGCTTCACGAATTGGGGCATTCGCTGGCGGCGCGTTATTACGGGGTAAAGACGGTGGAAATCGTCATGTTCCCCATCGGTGGCGTAGCGCGGCTCGACCGCGCGCTGCGGGCGCACGAAGAGCTGTGGATCGCCTTGGCCGGACCGGCGGTGAACCTGGTGATCGCTGCGGCGATTTTTGGGTATCTCTACGCCACTGGCGCCCTGGTGCCGGCCGAGCAGCTTCTGGACGCCACCGATGAGAATCTGCTGGAACGGATAGGGATCGGCAACGTCATCCTGGCGGTATTCAATCTGCTTCCGGCGTACCCCATGGACGGCGGACGCGTGCTGCGCTCCTTGCTGGCGCGCTTCCGGACCGAGAACGAAGCTACCCGCATCGCCGCCAAAACCGGCCGCATCTTTGCCGGGGTGATGGGTTTGTACGGCCTTTTGTCGATGAACTTCATGTTGGTTTTCGTCGCGCTGTTCGTCTACCTGGGGGCCAGCCAGGAGGGTGCCGCGGCCGAGGGGAAGGCGCTCACCGAAGGCATCCCGGTCCGGGCGGCCATGATTACGGACTTCCGCAGCCTGCCTCACGGGGCTACCATTCGCGACGCCGCCGAGTTGCTCATCGCCACCTCGCAGCAGGATTTTCCGGTGGTGTTCGGAGACCGGGTGATGGGATTGCTCGGACGCGCAGATTTGCTCAAAGCCATCGTTTCGGCCGGACCGGAGGCGTATGTCTCCAGCGTCATGAACCGCAATTTTCTCACGCTTTCGCCCGATGAGCCGCTTCCCGAGGCCATGCAGAAGCTGGCGGCGGGGGGCTCTTGCGCGCTGGTGATCGAAGACGGCAAACTGGCCGGCTTGTTGACCGTGGAGAACATCTCCGAATACCTGCTGCTGAGGAAAGTGGGTCTGGCCCCGCTTAGATAACGTAGGGTTCTTCGATCAAGACACAGCGGTTTCTGCCGTTGGATACGATTTGGCCGCGAAACTTCAGTTTGCCGTTGAGGATGAGATGCACCGGCCTTCCCACGGGCTGGTCGAAGCATAAAACGTCACCCGCCTCGAGATTGGCGAGGTCCTCGACCGGCAGCCGCATCCCCTCCAGCCGGACATCGGCGTGAACCCGGGCGGGACGCAGCAGGCGCATGACGCGCTCCCGTTCGGCTGGGGTGGATTCGGTTTTTCGCACCGACCATTGCTGGTCGAACTTCTGGCGAAGCATCTTGATGATGATCGACGGCATGCCGATGTTCACCATGCCGGAGCTTTCGCCGATGCGCACCTCAATGCTGACCGCCACCACGGCTTCATTAGGGGCCAGAATCTGGAGCAATTGCGGCTCGGTTTCGAACGTCTCGGCCCGGAAGTCAATGGGCGTCACAGCCTTCCAGGCTTCGCGAAGATCTTGCAGAACGATCCGCAGAAACCCCTCCAGGATGCTCTGTTCGATCTCGGTGACCTCGCGCTTTGCGGGCACCGCCGTTTTCCCCGAGCCGCCCAGCAGCATCTCCACCACCGGAAAGACCAATGCCGGATTCAATTCCAGCAAGGCGTTGCCGTCATAGGGCTTCATGCCCAGCGACACCAGGCAGGTGGGCGAAGGCATGCACTGGGAGAACTCCATGAACGACAGTTGTTCCACCGAAACCAGGTTCACCATCACATACGCCCGCAAATACGCCGACAGGCTGGAAGCCAAATTCCGGGCGAAGTTCTCGTGCAGGATGTGGATGGCGCGAAGCTGGTCCTTGGCGATGCGGTCCGGGCGGCGGAAGTCATACGGCTGCGCTTTGCGTGCGGGGTCGTCCCGTTTTCCGGTATTGCGCAGTTTGCGGAATACATTGTCGATTTCGTCCTGGCTGAGAACCCGGTCAAGAGCCATGGCAATCCGTTTCTGGCACTTAAAGAATCGGCTGAAAGGATACTCCCTGGAGGGAGCGGATTCCCTAGGCCGTTTTAGTCCGAGGGCATAGACCGGTCGACTGCGCCGGCTGCGTTAAGATGACAAGAGAAGTGCGAACGTTCCACATCCAGAACTTCGGATGCCGGGCGGCGCAAGCAGACGGGGCGGCGCTGGAAAACCTGTTGCAAAAGCGCGGGTTGGAAGTGTCCGGCAGCGCTGCGGACGCCGATCTGGTGATCGTCAACACCTGTACGGTGACTTCGGAAGCCGACCAGGACGCGCGGCAGGCGGTGCGGCGCATTCACCGGCTGAACCCGGGCGCGCGCATCCTGGTAACGGGTTGCTATGCGCAGCGGGCGCCGGAGGAGGCTGCGGCGTTGCCGGGGGTTGCCTGGGTGGTGGGTAACTCGCACAAGGCGGGCATCCCAGACATCCTGGCGGAACCTGAGGCGGAGCACTATCACGGGCAGATCCGCGTGGGCGACATTTTCGGCCAGCGGCGGTTCCTTTCGGCTCCCGTGGAGGACGCCTCCGGCGACCGCACGCGGCCGAATCTCAAGATCCAGGACGGTTGCAACAATCGCTGCTCGTTCTGCGTGATTCCGTACGTGCGGGGCAGGAGCCGGAGCGCCCCGGCGGATGAAGTCGTCGCTCAGGTGCGACACCTGGCCGCCAAGTACCGCGAAGTGGTTCTCACAGGGGTAAACTTGGGCCGCTGGGGCAGGGAGGACGGAGGGAAACTGCGGCTGGCGGATCTGCTGCGCAGAATTCTGGACGAGACGCCGGTGGAGCGCATCCGGATCAGCTCGGTGGAACCGATGGATTGGAGCGACGAGCTGCTCGGACTGGTTGCTGAGTCGCCAAGGGTGGCCAAACACGTGCATGCGCCGCTGCAATCCGGCTCGGACGCCGTGCTGCGCCGCATGCGCCGCAGATACCGCCCGCGGCATTACTCCGACCGGATTCTGAAGGCGCGCCGGTTGATGCCGGAAGCCGCCATCGGCGCCGACGTGATGGTGGGATTTCCGGGGGAAACGGAACAGGAATTCGAGGAGACCCGGAAGTTCATCGAGACCCATCCGTTCACTTACCTGCATGTATTTACGTACTCGGCGCGGCCCGGCACGGAAGCCGCCGAACAGCCGCGTCAAGTGCCCATGCCGGTGAGGAAAGAGCGCAACCGAATTCTGAGAGAGCTGGCGGCGGCCAAGAATTTCGCCTTCCGGTCCATGTTCGTGGGCAAGCAGCTTTCGGTGGTGACTCTGGAACAGGAACGAACCGCGCTTAGCAGCAACTATCTCAAGGTGCGGCTAACCGCAGCCAGGCCGGCGAATCTCTTGCTGGACGTAACCATCGGCGCCGTAACGCCGGATGGGTTGGAGGAATGCGACGCGCTCCGAATTTTGTAGCCGCCGGACGAACGGCGGCAGCCGCGCGGGTTGATCCGGGCTACAATGCTTGGGAATGAACCGGCGCGATTTTCTGCTCAGCGCGGCGGCCGCCGCGACCCCGAGATTGTCTTTTCTTCGAGACCGGGCTTCCGTTCTGGCTTGGTTTCGGGAGGCCAAATTCGGCCTTTTTATCCATTACGGCCTGTACTCGCTGGAGGGCCGAGGCGAGTGGCTGCAATACGTCGAAAAGATACCCATTGCTGAATACGCCAAACTGGCTTCGCGATTTACGGCGGACAAGTTCGACGCCGGTAAAATCTGCGATTTGGCGCTGGAAGCGGGGATGAAATATGTAAATCTGGTGACCAAACATTGCGACAGTTTTTGCCTGTGGAATACGCGGGAGACGGAGTTCAATGCGATGAACACGCCGGCCCGGCGCGATCTGGTGGCGGAGATGGCGGAGGCTTGCCGCAAGCGCGGTCTGGGGCTGTTTCTGTTTTACGAGCATGGCTTCGACTGGCGGCATCCGCACGGTCCGGCGCCGTGGGATTGGAAAGCCCGCTCGGTGCGGCCTGCTTATGACCCGCCGGATCCTTTCTATGCTCCGCGCGAGCGCTATGACTTCAACAACTATTTGCGCTATGTCTCCAACCAGATCACGGAATTGCTCACCCAATACGGTCCGGTGGCGGGCGTATGGCTGGACGGGGCGGCCGTCCCGCATTCGGGGGATAAGTCGAAGTTCCGCCTGCCGGAGTTGTACGCGCTGATCCGCAAGCTTCAGCCGCAGGCGCTGATCTCGTACAAATGGGGCGTCAACGGGGATGAAGATTTTCTGGCGCCCGAGGAAACGCAGCTCGCCAAGATCCAGAAGGAAGGCAATACGAAGCCCATCGAGATCTGCGCCACGCTCCAGAAGCGCTGGTGGGGCTATTGCGAAAAATGTGAACGGCGGAACGCGGATGAAGTCATGGGCAAACTTCGCGAAGCGGCTCAGTGGAAGGCCAATCTGTTGCTGAACACGGGTCCGATGGGCGACGGGTCCATCCATCCCGATGAAGTTGCCGTGTTGCGCGAGGTGGGGCGCCGCCTGCGGCGGGATGGTTTCCCGAAAGCCTAGCGGTCGCCTCCCAAGTGCAGCCCCTTGTGGATGGCGTATAGGGCCAGTTCCAGCCGGTCCGAGACGCCGAGCTTGTCGAAGATGTTGTGCAGGTGGTTTTTCACCGTTTGTTCGCTGATGAACATCTTTTCCGCCATCTCTTTGTTCTTGTAACCCTGCGCGACCAGCATGACAATCTCGCGCTCACGGGCGCTGAGCGGCGAGCGCTCGCGTCCTTTGGCGCTCGGCCCGGAGGGCGAGACCGGTTCCGGCTGCGGCGAGGCGAATTGCCGCATGACCGCCGCCGTGGTGTGAGAATCCAGCCAGATCTCGCCGGCGTGCACTTTGCGGATGCTTTTAACGATTAATTCCGGCGAGGTCTGCTTGAGGACGATTCCGCAACAGCCCAGCTTCATGGCGTTGACAAACTCGTTCTTGTCTTCCGAGGCGGTAAGGATGATGACCTTGGTAGGCAAATTCAGTTGCTGCAAGGTGCGCATGACCGCCAACCCGTCCATATCCGGCATACGCAGGTCCAAAAGAAGCACATCCGGCTGGCGCTCCTGCACGATTTGCAGAATCTCGCGCCCGTTGCCGGCTTCGGCGACCACTTCCAGGTCATCCTCCAGGCTCAGGAGCTTGCGGATTCCATCGCGGACGATGGGATGGTCGTCGGCGATGGCCACCCGGATTTTCGGTTTTTCAGGGGGCTCTTCGTTTTGGAAATTCTGCTCCCTGTCGGCCTGTGAAAACCCATTCGTCATGACTGCCACCTCGAAATTTACCTCAATTCTGGCTCAGCTTCAGCACTGGGTTGGGGAACCTCCTCCAGGTTATCCTTCCCTTCACCTTAGTACTTTCGGCGGATTCGCTGCCGAAGATTAGTACCACCGTAATAGTACCGGTTCACGGCTGAGTATTTTCCGCTGGAACGGGACTCACCGCTACGGTTTGTTCGGCGCGCGGAGGTATGGCGGTTACGATCACCCCGCCGGCGTCGGCCGCCTCGATCCGCGAGGCGCCCGCAGCCACGCGAACCTCATATTTGTGATGGGGTTGGAGGCCCACCCAGAAGATGGTTTTGCCTTTTGTTTCCCCGCCTGAAACAGTCACCCCACGGTGCTGGGATGGGAATAGGATGAGGCAATCGCCAAAATCCAAGGCCCCGGCACGCAATGGGTCGATCATTTGAAGACGTCCGGAATCGAGCACGAGCATCCTGCCCTTGTCTAACCCGAACCAGCGGGAATTCTCTTCCCAACTTGAGCGGACCAGCAAGGCGCCGGCTTTCGCATCGCGCAGGTACAGAGGCATATGGTAAACACTCAGTCCGGGTTGATAGGGAT
>Ga0272446_1004129_pt1 | contig 17479 bp, 7 predicted proteins | sample YNPCB0061_FD_194587 | JGI IMG/M metagenome (GOLD analysis project Ga0272446, IMG submission 194587) | Hot spring microbial mat communities from Yellowstone National Park, WY, United States - YNP-CB-006-1 | ecosystem: Environmental > Aquatic > Thermal springs > Hot (42-90C) > Sediment | place... | reverse complement strand
ACGTGCCTGATGCCCGGCTTGTCAGATGCTCAGAGAACGTCTTATCGCAGGCAAGGCAGTAGATATACGCTCGGCCAAGGCCACTCGATGCCTTTGGGCGGCAGACGAGAAACTCTGTTGATGCGATCCGCCGACGTGACTGGTCAACCTCTGGAATCCACACGCGGGGTGTCTTTGGGTTCAGCTTAGACACGAGTACGCAGTCATCGGTTACGATGAACTTCTGGCTCTTGATCGTACTGCCGGACTCAGGCGAGGGGTTCTGCACGGCGTCGTAGGCAGGGATGCTGTAGTGATCGAACACCTCATCTGCGTAGTAGCCAGGCAAGATCGCATCGCGCGATAGGGTGACGATGTCCCCCACCGTCCCCACCCGCCAGCCCTTGGGGATGGGGCCGAGGGGCGAGTCCTCGAAGCGGTCGGTAAAGAGAGCGGCGATTTCGGGTTTGAGCCCGTGGGGTTGCTGACCGGCGGCCTTGCAGCGCACCGGTTCGAAGTCCACGAACCAGCTTTTGAAGAGCGCCCGGGCCATCTCTTCCAGGGTCCGGTTCATCCTCCGGTTCAACTCGATCTTGTCATCCAGCGCCCCCAGGATGCAGGCGATGGCTTGTTGTTCATCCTTTGGGGGGACTTGGACAGATAAACGATAAAAGGCCTCCCGACTCGTTGACGGAATCGCTGAGCCGCTATCCATGCCGTTGATATCATATGTCAACAGGCAGTAGTATGCCCACCTAAGGTCAATGTCTTCTTTTGGCTCAAGATAGAAGGCGGTATCAATAACGAAGAATGGCTCAGGAGAGTAATGAACACCACGATACGCACCCTTGCGACCGATGATGACACCGGGATGTGTGCAGAGAGGCTCGATATGCCGGCCAATGGGACCGTTTGTGCCATACACACGATAATGGCCATCCGCATCCTGGTAGCCACGAAGGGACTTCCCATACTCTAAGGTTGCTATATCGCCCCATTCACATTTTCGCCACTCACCCGCCATAGCCAATGTTCCTCACTATCTCCGCTCTCATAGCGGCTCCGTGCCCTCCTGGAGGATGGCCAGATACCGGTCGTAGGCAAAGACGCGGTTGCGGCGCTGGCCGGTGACTTCCCGCCCGAGGCCCAGCAACACCAGGGCCTCCATGCCTTTGGCGGCGCTGGGGAAGGAAAGGTGGGCCTGTCCGCAGACCTGATTGAGGTTCACCAGAGGACGCCGGCACAGGGTGTGGAAGACGAGCAGCGCGGTGGCCGCCCCCCGGCCCAAGGTCTTGATCTTCCGTTCATCCTCCTGAAAAAGGGCGACCAGTCTTTTGGCGGTCTCCACGGCATTGGTGGCCGTGCGCGCCACGCCCTCCAGGAAGAAATCCACCCAGGCTTCCCAATCCCCCTCGAGGCGCACCAGATCCAGGCGGCGGTAATACTCCTCCCGGTGTTGTTTGAAGTAAAGGCTGAGATAGAGCAGCGGCTGGGACAGCACCCCCTGGTGATGGAGAATGAACGCGATGAGCAGGCGACCGATACGGCCGTTGCCGTCCAGGAAGGGATGAATGGTTTCGAACTGCACATGCGTCAGGGCAGCTTTGATCAGCGCCGAGTAAGGCTTTTGGGTGTTGTGGAGAAAGCCCTCCAGGGCCGCCATGCAGTCCTCCACCTGGTGGGGCGGGGGTGGCACGAAATGCGCGTTCCCGGGGCGGGTGCCGCCGATCCAGTTTTGGCTGCGCCGGAACTCGCCGGGTGATTTCTCGGCTCCCCGGCCACGGGAGAGCAAGACGGCGTGCATCTCGCGGATCAGGCGATTGGAAAGGGGGAAACCCTCTCTCAACCGGTCCAGGCCGTGATTGAGGGCCGCAACATAGTTGGAAACCTCCACCACATCGTCAAATGGCACCCCTGGCGCTTCTTCCAGTTCAAAAAGCAGCAAGTCGGCGAGGGAAGATTGGGTGCCCTCGATTTGCGAAGAGAGCACCGCCTCCCGGCGCACGTAGGCATAGAGGAAAAGATCGGGATCGGGCAGAAGCAGGGTAATGCTATCCAGTCGCCCCAGGGCCAGAGTGGCGCGCTCGAGGAGTTGCAGGCGAGGAGCTGATAATGCCAGGGGCGGGTCCGGGGGCAAGGGCTGAGGAATGAAGGCCCGCACCTGTTCGCCGCCGACGCTGGTGATCTCATAGCGTCCTGTCATGCCCCGCTTCATGAACGCCCCTCCCTTTATTAAACGACCTTTAAATAAGGCGACGGTCTATTTAACGATACAGGCATATCTTTTAATAAGATTCTCTCAGGCCCCGAACCCCAGGTCCTGCAGATTGGCGGCGATGATGGCATCCAGCTTCGCCGCCTCGGCCTGCTGCTCGCGCAGTTGCGCCACCAGCCGGGCCATCTTCTCCTCAAAGGGCTCGCCGTCCTCCTGCACCGGCGCCGCGCCCACGTAGCGGCCCGGGGTGAGGATGTGGTTATGGCGGCGGATGTCCTCCAGGGTGGCGGCCTTGCAGAAGCCGGGGATGTCTTCATACTGCTGCTGGCAGTCCTTATCCCCCCGCCAGGCGTGGTAGGTATCGGCAATACGCCGGATGTCCGCCGCCGTCAGCTCCCGGTGTACCCGGTCAACCATAGTGCCCAGCTGGCGGGCGTCTATGAACAGGGTCTCCCCCCGGCGGTCCCGGAAGCGCTTGTTCTTTTTGTCCCGGGCGATGAACCAGAGGCACACCGGAATCTGGGTGGAATAGAAGAGCTGGCCGGGGAGGGCCACCATGCAGTCCACCAGGTCGGCCTCGATGATGTTTTTGCGGATGTCACCCTCGCCGGACTGGTTGGAGGACATGGAGCCGTTGGCCAAAACAAAGCCCGCCAAGCCGGTGGGGGCCAGGTGGTGGATGAAATGCTGCACCCAGGCGAAGTTGGCGTTCCCAGCCGGCGGGATGCCGAACTTCCAGCGTTTGTCGTCTTTGAGCAGGGCTCCCCGCCAGTCGCTGTCATTAAAGGGTGGATTGGCCAGGACATAGTCGGCCTTGAGGTCGGGGTGCAGATCCCGGTGGAAGCTGTCGGCATGCTCCTTCCCCAGATTGCCGTCAATGCCCCGGATGGCCAGGTTCATCTTGGCCAACCGCCAAGTGGTGTGGTTGGATTCCTGGCCGTAGATGCTGATGTCGCCGATCCGGCCGCCGTGGGCCTCCACGAACTTCTCCGACTGGACGAACATGCCGCCGGAGCCGCAGCAGGGGTCATAAACCCGGCCCCTGTAGGGTGCGAGCATTTCCACCAATACCTGGACCACGCAGCGGGGGGTGTAGAACTGCCCCCCCTTTTTGCCTTCGGCGCTGGCGAACTGGGAGAGGAAATACTCATAGACCCGGCCCAGGATGTCCTTGGAGCGGTTGGCCTTGTCGCCCAGTCCGATATTACCGATGGTGTCGATAAGCTGCCCCAGGCGCTGTTTGTCGAGGCGGGGGTGGGCGTAATCCTTGGGCAGCACCCCTTTAAGGGAGGGGTTGTCCCGTTCGATGGCCAACATGGCGTCATCCACGATCTTGCCGATGGTGGGCTGCTTGGCCTGGGCTTTGAGATGGGACCAGCGGGCTTCCTGGGGCACCCAGAAGACATTGACGGCCCGGTATTCGTCCGGGTCTTCCGGATCGGCCCCCTGATCCCGCTGGGCTTCAAGCTTGGCGTGCTGCTCCTCGAAGGCATCAGAGATATATTTAAGGAAGATCAGGCCCAGGACCACATGCTTGTATTCCGCCGCGTCCATGTTGGAGCGGAGCGCATCCGCCGCCTGCCAGAGTTCTTTTTCAAAACCGAGGTTGGCACCGTTATTTTTGGTCATCGTTTTCCTCTTCCGCCAACGCCCGCCAGCCGTCGTCATAGCGAAACTCGTTGGCTTGGCCGGCGGGATCGTTAATCCGGCGGATACAAAAATCATCCGAGTCTGCCAGTTCCACCACATAAAGCCAATATTTTTCCCCAAGTTCACGGGCTTTCTCGAACTGAGGTTTCGTCAGGAGAACCCCCATGGGCTCCCAACTTCCAGAAAGAGACTTCACTTCAATATATCTTTCTATTTCCCCGCCGTCATTCTTTGATTCGATATCATAGCCTTCGTGTGTAGGTCCCATATCCTGCGGGGTCCTTCCCGTCTCCCTTTCGTAGGCGAGAACCTTTGCCATGCCGCACCGGTCAATTTTTTCCCGCTGGACCCGGCGCTCGGGCTCTTCCTCTATTTCCTCCGTTTCCTGACCCGGCGGGACAAGATAGGTTCTGAGCCTGCTTTTGGTGGCTTTGCGTTGAGGGCCAGGTACAGAAGACCTTCTTCCCAGACTGGCTATGCCTTCCATTGTCTCAAGGCCGGACCTCGTTTCAGCCGGGGGCATTGCATCAGACTCAGGAGGTGCTGCTTCGGTTTTCGTTTCTGTTGCTGCAGCTTGTCCGGATGCAGAAACTGTCGGTATAACTTCTATTTCTTCCTCAATCCCGCCCAGCTTCACGCCTTCGGAAGCAACTGTCGTTTTGCCTTCCGGCCCCTGTTCCAAAGGGGGAAAGCCGAGTTCATCCAGGAGAGCACGCGCTTCTGCTTCACTCTCGGCCGACAAGACATCTTTTATTCCCGTGGCCAGACGCCCGGGCTCCGCTTCTGGGCAAAGGGCCGTAGCCAACTCCCTCGCAATGGAGGGCCAGGGGAGATGGCTTTCTCCCCGCACGAAATACAGACAGGATTCCTGTCGCTGAAAGTGGGCTGGAACCGATTCTGGGAGACTATGGCGTTCCCGGCCGAAGAGTGATACCGAAAAATAAATGCTCAAATCCCTTACCGCAAAGCAGCTAAGCTCTTCGATGACATCCCAATTTTCCTTCAAACCAGTATCGCCAAGCATTGAATTTAAAGCCCGCTCAAGTTGCAGCCGGCGCTCGCAAATGCGGTCGGCAACCAGTTCGTCTCTTAAAGGATCAATACACTCCTTTAAGTGAGATTCAACGGCGCTACTCAACAATCGCACGCCCACCGCGGTCATGGCCTTCCAAGCACCCTGAGGACGAGAGATAACGTGTTGCTCAAGAAAACCATTAAACTTAGCTGCCAAGCCAGCGCGATCCTCAAAAATTATATGCTCGGGGCAAAGAAGCAGCCTCTCTCTATTCGGGATAACCTTACGATTCTTTAATGGTTCTAAAGCCGCTGCATCTATGGTTTCATTCTCCAAAGCTTGTTCCAACATCTGCCAGCATCGCAATAGGACAGCATGATCTTCTTCAGTCAATCTACTGTTTGTGGTCCCATATTTTGATGAGATTTCTTTAATGACCTCTATTGCGTCCTTATAATCAGGTCCTTCTCTTACTCCAAGAACGGCAAAAAGATTATTATACATGCGAAGTTCAGAATCAAGGCGATATCGAAACCTGCCAAAAGGATGGTCGCCCCAAAAAACTTGATCCGGCCTTACATAAGAGCCATCAGATAATAGCAGGCATCTTGCCGTTCCTAATTTCTCAGCAATATTTGGATGGCGATAATTTTCGTTCAAAAAGCGATAAACTTCTTTATGAACTTCTTTCTTGAGTTTGGCGCATTTTAGGAGGTGAGATACAACCATAGGAACTTCTGGTCTTGTTTTTATCCCTAGGAAATTTAAAATGTTCTCAGTTTGATAGGCTGGGGGCACATCTAAAAAATGGGCCTGCGTTTCTAAAAGGTGGGCGATACTTCTTGTATAGAGATCTTGTGGACGGTACCACTGGGCGTTCATATTAACGGCAGGCAGCCACTGGATAGTACGTAGTTCCGATAATTCCTCAGCTTCGCTAATGTCTTGTTTTTCGCTAAGGTGTTTAAAAATAATTTGAATTGCGTCTCGTGATTCAATTTGAGGCGGTTTGATAGTTAATTGTTTAACCCGCGCCAAGATATCCAAGTCCCGAGGAAATTCAGCGACTTCCAACCACTTATAAAATTCTCTTCTAGCAGCTTCTTGATCCTGCGGAATGAGCGCAAAGTTGACTTCTTCCCCCAAGACTTCAATAACGGAGTTGTTTCTAAAATAGACCTCCCACGGTTTACGAAAAATTCCGTCTTCACATTCGACGATCTCGACCTCCATCAGGGATTGTCTAATTAAAGGATCACCGGTGATTTTTCCCCGATGTTCGGCCAACAACCTTAAAGCCTTTTGCTTTTTATCAAAAGTTGTCTTTGGGTCACGAAAAGCCCGTGGTATGTGATCCCTGGCATAAGATATAAAGGTGAGTTCTTTTGCCCCCAGGTCTTTGAGAAAATCCCGCCGTCCGCCTAGTTGTTGTAAGTCGATTACATCAGTCAGACCTAAAGGATCTTCAAAGTCACCGGGCAAACCTAACGTTGGTAAAGGTCTCAGCTCTGAAGTCGTTGGGAAAATAGGGAGCAGGGATAATTTTTGTCTCAATTTATCAGAGGAAAGTATTTCTTGCCGATGAGATGCAAGCCAGCCCAACAAATCTGCGGGTTTCAGGCGGCCCTCTGCCCAAGCTGCATTGAGGCGATCTTGGCCAACCAGACCAAGACGATCAATGGCCACGGCAGGAGAAAAGGGAGGACAAATGCTTTTTAAGAACCTTCCTTCTTCTCCTAGTTCTGCCAAGAATGGGATTGTTGCATCTATAGCCTCAAACAGCATGATAGTTTCAGCGTCTGCTTGGTAAACTTGCCCGCACGGCCATAATGCCTGATCCCTGCCGATAGCTATTGCCAGGCGTTGGAACCTCCTTTCGGCCTCTTTTTTTTTCTCGGGATTTTGCCGCCTTTCTTGTAAGACACCCAATTCATGCCATAAAGCATGGAGTGCAGCTTCTGATTGTAACCACTCAGGGAATTGCGACCTCTCAACCCGTTGGGTTAGTCCCATTCTTTCTAGCGAATCAGCGATATGGTGTAGGTCTAATAGCTGGACTCCTATTTCTTCTCTTCTCAAAAGACCAAAGAAAGGTCTTAGGTCAGAATTAACAATGGCAATATTGAGATTTTCTAAAATAGGAACTGCTTTTTCTTCTTCATTTTTTTCTAGGAGCAAGACTTCTGAAGGATATTCCCATCTGTGCTGAGTAGAGTATATTATTTTTAATTTTGGAAATTCCGGATGCAACTTATCCCAAAAATCTTGTAAGCTTTGATCTCTTAGTCCCTTAAGGGCTTCATTATGAATACGAGCTGCCGCTTCGATTATCATCCATAAATGTTCATGACCTATTCTGTCTCTAATTCCTAAAATATTGTCTATAAAAGCAGCGGCAGCTGCCGATATCGCAGCCCTGTTCCATTCAGACTGAAAATCTTTTTCCAGTATTATGCCTTTTCGATCATTTGTAGTAAAAAAATCTGCATTTATATGAAAAGGTATGCCAATATCTCGCCTAGTGGGAAGAAAAGCACAAAATAAACCAGAATCTCTAGGTTCAGCTGGTATCGCTATTGTGACCTTGGCCGAACGTTTATTTTCTATGCGCCCGGGATGCCTATCACGCAATCTGGCGGCTTCAGATTCAAAATCACCAAAAAACAGATGCCAGATTCTATCATTTTCCGGATTCCCATCCGTTATTATTAAGTCATCATGATCCTTATCTCTTTCTAGTGACTTAATAATTTCCCCATTTTTTTTGATATCTATTTTTTTGATATGATCTAAAAATATCATCGAGGTGGGTATTGTACTTATTAATTCACGCAACATTTCATTGATGTCGCCGTCAGAAACAGCTTCAACCTTTAATGACTTTCTTAGGGCACTGGATTGGTCTTTGGCCCAAGGCAAAATAAATCTGGTGCCTGGTAAATTTTGTTCCGAACATTTGGGGCAACCATGACAAACTTCAATCCTCTCATGCTCAGTTTTAACTTCATGGACAATCCAATGGCGACCTGCTGAAAGTAATTCGGGTCTATCAGTGATCTGGTAAACTGCTATGAATCCGATTCCAAAAGCCCCCTTTTTCCCCTCCTCCTCCCTTTTGTCTCCGCTGCCCACCACGCGGAAGCGATGAAAATCACACATATGCCCCTTAGTCTGCCGCCAAGGACAGCTTGGTTCCTCTGCCTGACCACAATCGCTAAAAACACCATCATTATCTACAACTAAGGCATCATTTCTAATATCAAAACTCATCCAAGTGACGCCTTCCGAATCCTCCGCATTTTGAATGAGCTCATGAGCTAAGGTATTAAAACCCTTAAGGTCTCGCAGTTTAGCGCCAATATCATTAAGGTAGTCTATCCCCCGCGAAAGATAGCGGGGTTGGGCTTGGTGATTCATCATTCCTCCTCCCTGAAACATGCCCGGTATGCCGTAAGCCTAACCTGTTCCTGGGTTTGAGAGCTGGTTATGGTAAACTGTTTGATTTCGCCATGTCTTTGGCAGAAGGCGATGAGGGCGTTCATGTGTGCCAGTCCTTGGATAGCCTTCTCCTGTTCCAGGACGGCAAACGAGGGGGTCAGGAGTGGCCGGGGGAGGAAGACAATGCACTTGGCCCGGGCCCGGCTGACGGAGACGTTCAGGCGGTTGAGGCTGTAGATGAATTCGGCTTCGGCCAGGGCGGTTTCCACATCGCTGACCCCGTAGCTGGCGATGACGCACTGGGTCTGTTGCCCCTGCATTTTGTCCACTGTATCCACAAAGGCCGGGCTAAACCAGCGTCGCCTTTTGGCCAATTCATTCTTAATGGCGCGAATTTGTGCATGGTGCGGACTGACGATGAATACCCCTTGGCGCCAAAAGCGCCGGTCTCCTGCTTCGTTATGAGGATATGGCCGGCTGGTGCCCGGCTGGCAGAGATGATCGCGTAGATATGCAGCCAATTCTGCTACCAGTTCGGCCTCGTAGATATTTTCCAGGGCAGCCTGGATGTCTTCCAAGATGACGACAACCAGGGGATAAGCCGGGTCCAGGAGCCAGCCGAGGGGCTGATCAGCGGCCGGGAGCTGCCGCAGGGGAAGATGCTGCCGGCCGATCTCGGGGGTAGCCGGTTGGTAGTCCAGGCCATACAAGGTTTCAGCCGGGAAGCGGGAGAGGGTGGCGTTCATCCGCCAATTTTCCTGGAGCTTATGAGTATAGGGCCGTTGTTCGTCATCCCGGGCGCGTAAGTAAGCAAAAATGGATTCATGAAGGCCGGGCAGACCGTCGGCGGGTTCCGGATAAACGCCGTTGATGATGGGAGGCAGCTGGAGGTCATCGCCGGCCAGGATAATGTGGCCGAGGGCCGAGAGGGGGGTGAGGGCCAGCGCAAACTCGCCGATCTTCATCTGCGAGGCTTCATCAATGATTAGAAGAGGAAAGAGGCCGCCAACATCTACCTTGGCGAAGCTGTAGACGGTCCCGCCGACTACCAGTAAGTCTTCCTGCATGACGTTGGGCAAGGCCTTCTCTTCTATGACCTCAAGGCCTTGACCGCGGGGAGTGGAGGCATGTTTAAGTTTGTAAAGGGACAGATCTTTTTGCAGGTCGAAGTGCGCTACCTGTTCCTGGACCTCTGCCAGGATATTTTCAATGGCGGCGTGCGTAAAAGCGGTGACGGCCACTTGCAGACCCAGACCCTTGGTCTTCCTGGCCTTGGCCAGGGAAAGGATCGCCTTGGCGAGGAAATGGGTTTTCCCAGTGCCAGGCGGCCCCCAGACCAAGGTGAGGCGGCTGCGCAGGAGCTGCTGGAAGGCGGCCGTTTGCGAGGGGGTGAAACCGGCCGTTTTCTCGGCCACTTGTAAGGCTTGGGAAGAGATATTCTTCAATGAGGAGCGATCTTGGGCAAATTGACGGGGATTGCGTAGCATCCTGATAAGGTCATGCCGGGGGTCAGTATCTATGGCACCAAGACGGTCGATAATGCGGTTAGAAGTGAAATCTGTATACCGCGGGTGGAGGACAGCTTTCTCCCCCGGCTGGAAGTGCGGTTGTTCTTTATTCTTCTTAACCTCAAGGAAGAGAGCGGTAATGAGTCCAGTATTCGGATCAATTTCCGGTTCCTGGGACAGCTTGGCCAAACGGACTAAGCCCTGGTAGGGAGCCCATAATCTATTGCGGTGAACATAATCATTGTAGCCCATCTGAGCCCGCTCCCCCGCCTCCCCTGCAGGCACGAGAATAAACGTGTAGAAGTCGCCGCTCTTTTCCAGGACACTGGAGTCTAACACCGAGAGAACCTGCCAGCGGTTGCCGCCCTGATACTGCAGCGGGATGCTGATACCCGCCGTTTCCCTTTCTGACCAGGGTAAGCTGCGAGTTTGGCGGATTTGCAGGGCTCCCATGAAGGACTCGTAGCGGGTAATAAAGGCCAGACGGGATAATTCCGGATGTTTGAAATCCCACGTATCGGGGAAGAGAAACTTCGGCGGCCAGGCAAACAGACTATCCTTGACCTGATGCCGCAGCCCATCCAGCACGGCGGCCGTCGCCCGGAGGCGCCGGAGCAGCTCATCGCGAATCCAGGTTAGAGCGTCCTGCCTGCCCTTGTCCCAGGCCAGGAAGATGGCATCGCTTTTTAACGTGTTACTGAGCTTGAACCAAAAGAGGTCGCTGGGCTCGATGGTAAAAGGGAAACTGGGGGAGGGTAGCGTCGCACAGACTTCGGGCAGGCGGAAGAAAACCGGCACCGGCAAGGCCAACAATTGCTGCAACACACTGGTAAGCACCACCACGGGAAAGGGGATCTCGGCCTCCGGATGCTCTTCGGCCTCAGCCAGGGTGGTATCCTGGAAGTAAAACAATAAGTGCAAGGCCATTTCGGCCAGCTCCGGGTCCTCCAGGGCCTCCCGGAGCAGGCGATTGAATAAGCTCAGTTCATAACTGTCGTAGACATAGGTCTGGAGAGACTTCTGCTCCCGCCATTCCCGGTCCTCGTTATAATCATGGAATACTTCTAATTCATCGTATAAGGCCTGAAGGAAGCCGCGGCGCACGGTGTGGTCATCGTCCGGACGAGCAGCCAGGAAGATTTCTTCCCGCACGCCGGCGCCATACACTTCCTTACCTTTCAGGCGTCGGAAACCGGCAGCGTAAATTTTGCCGGTAACCGGATCTTCCTGCAAGGTCAGAAACACGGCAACATTTTCATTGATCGGCAGGGCCAGGGAAGAGCCGCCATGCGTGATGACGGCCCCCTGCAGCAGGGCCTGGACCATCTTGCGCAGCCGGTCCCCCTTAGCCCGCAGGGAACCGCAGCAATCCAGGGTCTTATCAATCCCTGGTTGGGTCAAATAATCGGCCAAATCGGCCAGACTGACCAAAGGTCGGCCATTGGCCGAGCCAGAGTCGCAGAGAAACTTCTTGCCGCCCGGGGTGAGATACGGCAGCAGGGAGAAAGATCGGAGTTGTTCGGCCTCCTGGCGGCAGGCCTCATAAAATTCGCACCATTCGCAGCGGTAGAACAGATGCCAGTGCAGTTCAGCCAGCGGGCGAGTAAGGATATCCGGCAATTGATCGGAGAGGAAGCGTTCCACCATGGCAACGCTGGGGCGCAGGTCGGACCATTCGGGGTCCGGCTGGTCGATCAGCCAGATACCGCCTTCCTCGGTATCAACCGGCAGGGGGAGTTGAGCTGCGTGCGCGACTTCCCGCAGCATGAGCGCATACAGGGCGGCTTGGATGCGGTGGCTCATTTTTGCCACCGCACTGGCTTTGAGGTCAATCACGTGGAGAGCCAGCCGGCCATTGCGGGCTGCTGCTTGTAGCAGGTCTGGACGACACGGGGGGAAGTCACATAGATCAGGGCTGAGCCCATAGCGTTGTTGAAAGGAGGGCGGGACCCTGAGGGTGGGCTGATAAATAGCTTCGCCAGGTTGTAGCTGGGCCAGATGCTTTATGGTCGAAGCCAGATCGTGCACCCGTTCCGTAACCGGTCCCTTCCCCGGGGCGATGCGCACTCGACCCGCTAAATGTTTGTGCAGCGCTTTTTCTTCCCAAAGGTAACCCCTCTGCAGGATTGCCGCAGTTACCGGGCTCGTGTCCCAACCGATGTCGGGGACGCCGGCCTCCCGGCGTTGCACTTTAGGGGTAGCTTGATAACGCAGATAGCGTTCACAGTCATGGAAGAAAAAGCGGGCAATGAGGGATGGACTCAGGGAAAAAGGGGGCATGCTCCTCTCCCGGGGCCGGCAGTTCCTGGTTAATCTACTGAGATATCTTGGACCGCTTACCTATTATAAATGGGTTCAGTGCTTTTGCCCAGCACTCTCCATCCATTATAACCCCGCTGGCTGCCAACCGTTGACAACCACAGGAGAGAAAGCGCGGCAAAACTGCTCGGGCACAGTGCGCTTGCCACCTGCCCGGGGACGGCTGCTCCTTTTCCTGGCATCGGAGCAATCTTGCTGTTGCTTAAAAATATTCAGAGATGAAAAACACGGAGGGCAGGCGGGCTCGGGATTGTACGTCAATGCAGGATGGAACTGATCAGCCGGTATCATGCCTGAAAGGTAATGGTACCCCTCAGGTTAGCAAGGGCGCCGGGGACCAGTTCCCGCACCAGAACATAGGGGTCAGGGATAGTATTCGTATTGCGAATGCCAAAGTTATGGGCGGGTTGGAACCCGACGCGTCGGTAAAAGTCCGGATCGCCCACCAGGATAACCGCCTGATGACCAACGGCGCTGGCCCGTTTGCAGGCCGTTTCGATCAGTGCCGTGCCGATGCCCTGCTTCCTGTGTTCCAGGACCACTGCCACCGGTCCCAGGAGCAGCAAGGGGGACTGCCCTTGAGGGGTAGTCAAAAAGGTGCGGGTGAGCATGATGTGCCCCAGGAGCCGGCCCCCTTACTGCACCGCCTCCCGCAGGGTTTTTCCCGGCTTAAACTTCACCGCTTTGCTGGCGGCGATCTCGATGGGGGCGCCGGTCTGGAGGTTGCGGCCGGTCCGGGCGGGGCGGTCTTGCACGCTGAATATACCCAAGCCCGGCAGGTTCAGTTTCCCCTGGGTATTCAGGATGATGGTTATGCCCTTGATCAGGGCGTTGAAGATTTTTTCCGCCTCGGCCTTGGGCAGCTGCGCCTGGGCGGCAATCTGGGCGAGGAGTTCTGCTTTGGTCATGACGCCTCCTCTTAGTTGTTTGTTGTTCCCTGCCCCTTGATTTCATCCATAACCCAGACAAAGATGTCCAGGAACCCCTTGAGGACCGATGGGTCGGTTAAGGCTGCTAAGCTAATGCTGGGACGCCGGGTAATGGCGTCAGGTGGTAGAGAAATGTTTGTGAGCTTATTCAACCGTTGCAATAACTCAACACGTTTGGCCTCGTTATCAAATGGTGGCCTTTTTTTCAGCTCTTTGAATTGGACTTCTATGGTACCGTAAGTCCAAACGGAAATGAGAAGATAATTCTCATTTTGAAAATCGAGGATAGGGAAGAAGGAACCATATACCTTTCCCTGACCCCACCAAATGCGGAGCCCGTTTCCCTGAGCCCACTCCAGAATTTTGCGGGCGGTTTTTACTTCTTCCAAGCCTCGCCGTGTCTGCAAATCTTGAAAGAAAGAGGTCTCATCCCACTGTTTGCCGACGCGGACGCCACCGGATTTTTTTTCACGCACGGCGGCACTCTGGCCGAGTATCTGGGGAACCATGGTCTTTATTCCCTGTCCCACGAATTGCTTTATTTCCAAAGCCAAAACCTCGGCAGGGTCCATTTGGCCGTTGAGGAACTCAACGATCCGCTGCAGTTCGGCAGGTATCTTATCAGCCACAAATACTAATCGGATTCTTCCCGCTTGCAAGTTGGTTTTCACCTGTTGCCAAAATTCCTGGGGATCGGTTTCTGGTGCGAGGAAATCCATGAGGACCTGTTCCGGTTCCAATCCCTGGGACTGGCAGGTTGCCTCAAACTGGGAGATGATTCTCTCTACCGGCCAATATACCACAGCATTGGCAGCATAATCCAGCATCTGGCCGATAACTTCCCTCCTGATGCGGGTGTCCGTACTGCGCTTCACTTCTACCAGCGTCGGCATGGCATCTTGATCAAGAAAAAGATGGTCAACGGCCCAGCGTCCGGCCCCATTTTCCTCCGATGGTAATGGGACTTCCCGGGAAATGAACAGCCACCGACGAGGGGCTTCACTATTTATCTGGTCCCCGGCCAAGAGATTGGGATATTGGGCCAGCAGAGATTGCAATAATTCTTCAGAATCATATTCTTGCTCATTCAATTCCATGAGTTTGCCGTCATTTTGGATAAGAAAAATTGTGCCGGCCATGGTGAAACCATCCTTTGTGTGTTACCAAAAAATTGGCAAGTGGTAATCATAAGTTCAATTTTGCGGCTCCGAAGGTTGCGGCTGAGGATAGTAAATTATATCAATATTTGGTAACTCCTTTTCGTTTCGTGCAGATATCGGTGAGAGGACATGGTTCTTCCTCGTCATCGCAGTATGTTCCCTCTGCTGTACACCATTGCTTGCCTATGTAATAGGCAGGTTCGTCTATTGCTCCTGGAAATTTAGGAGAAAGCTGCCGTGCTTTCTCAATTATAGCTTCTTTTATCTCATATATTGAATATTCCTTCTGGCCCTTCTTAGAAGGAATTAATCCAGTTCTTAAAAAAACTCTTGCTACATTTCGATCAACTGCTATATTGATCTTGTCCCAATCTGTCAGATAAACACCATAGTATTTTACTAAAAAATTTAAAACCATATTAGATATTTTTTGTCCTATTCCGTAAAATTCTAAGAGACGAGAAGATACTGTTTTCACACTTGTTCCATTAGGCCAAATATTATTAGCATTGCCTTTATACTTTTTCAATAGCAACTGAGAGGCCATTAAAATAGACTTTGATATCTCCCTATAGAATCTATGAAGACTTTTCCCATGCTTTTGAGGACCGACTTCCAATTGAAGCTCCTCTTCGCTCATTAGGGAAATTTTTTTCAAATCGAGGTGGCCAAGCCGTTTCTTCAGCTGGTATGGCTTTTCCCATGCTTCTTCTGCCAATATTCCCCGGTCAAAAATTGCCGCCAGAAGGAAAGCGTTCGGGTCTGTTGCCAACAGGCGGGCACTCTCCCTGCTTAGACCCCAGCCTGCAAAATTAGGACGTCCTGGCTTCTCGATGGGTTCGGGGCAATCCATAGACTTCAGCATTGCCTTTACAATTTTCTTTTCATACGTATCCTTTTTATACATGGTATTTTCCTCGCATCCTGCAGGATAAGAAAATCCAGGTGAAACCGGGAATCTGTGGCCACATAGACAGTTCAGTTCTTGCAAGGGGCGGTAATGGCCCCGTGGGAAGCAACGTAAGGACAAATACGCCGCAGACACCTTGCCCTCTAACCGAATGCAAGATAAGAAGCAATGCCCAATGAAGCGGCTCTCTCTTACTCAGACTTTTTCATGACATTAATTTCCAGCATGACCCCGGCAATGGGCATATGAATATACGTGGCCAAAATCGGCAGGTGGGTTGCCCGCTCCATAGCTTGAAGATACAAATATAGTTGGGGGGCATAGCCCAGGGCTTTTTCTGCCCATCGGCTCATTGGTCCTGGAAAACTTTTGTGATCAATGATGACGAACCCCTCGGGTTTTTCAATCAGCAGGTCTAACCAGCCGCTCATTTTCTGATTGCCTATCCTGAGATGAACCGGCCACTCTCGGCGGTATAGGCAGTCGGCGTCGAAACGCTCCCTGATGAAATTCCATAACCTATCACCAGCAACCAGAAGCGTTTCTGGGGCGATGCCAGCGGTGCGCCAATTAGCCACCAGAGATTGGGCCATAACCAAACGGTCTTCTTTGCCGGCGGAAGGCTCATCCGCGGCCAGGAAAGCGTGGAGGACTTCTCCCACGATAGCCATATCTGGTTGCCCCGCCAAGGGGAGGCGATCTCCCAACCATACCGTCTGAGCCAGGCTGACGGTGATGGAGGAATCTTCATACTGACTGGGAGATATCCGGGCAGGAGGAAACGTCTTTCGGTGGGAAGCTGGTCTATACCTGAATACTTGTTCCTGTCGGCTCGGGCCTTGACCCTCAAGAGACTGAAAGGAACTAACCTGGACGGTGAACGTTTTTCCAGCAATTTCCAGAGGTATTGCGCCTGCTTGTTTGGGCAAGGAAACGAGCCGCTGACCATCCCGATCAACCAGACCATCCAACCAGGCAGTGGCATCTTTGTTTTTCTCCCTGGCTGTTAGAAAAAGATAGTCCCGTGCCCTGGTCATACCGACATAGAGCAGCCGCATCATTTCTTTTTTTTCTTGCCAGGAAACCTGGTTGCGTTCTTGACAAGCCGCAATGGCGTGGTCCAGGCCCACCCCTTTGCTAAAGTTTCCATAAGGCCAGGGCCAGAAACGTATCCATCTGCCTGCCAAAGGATTCTCGACGTCAAAGGCTCGTTCGGAAGGATTGACATGCACCCCGAAGGGACTGGCCTTTTCCGCAGTATGAAGGTCGGTTAAGATGACGGCCGGCCATTCCAACCCTTTGGCCCGATGATAGGTGAGGATCTGGATTGCGTCTTCATCCTGTCCTTCTTCCTGAACATCCTTATCTCCTCCTGCCACCTGGCTAACCAGAAAGGTAATCAATCCGGCCGGAGTGGCGGCGCTCCGTTCGATCAGACAATGGTCTTCATACACCAGCGCTAAGCCCCGGAGCGCCTCCAGATTGGCCAGTCTTTTATTGCTGGCGCCCCAGACGACAACCCGATCACGCACTGCCGCTGTGGTCAATGCCAGTTCCAGTACTTCACTGGGAGTTAACCGGATCAATTTTTCCCGGTTCTCGTCAAGGGCAGAGAAGATGGGGCAGGATTCTTTGGGCGGGGAATCTGGGTTTGCAAGCCAGAGGCGGAACCATTGCTGAGGATCGGTCTGATCTGCCGTCAGATGGAGGATCTCGGCCACGGCCAGCCTATCTCGGGGACCTACCAGATATCGCAAGCAGGCTAAGGATAGAACGCTTTCCGGTTGCGCCAATAGTCCACTGCGAGGCAAAGAGGCGCTCCGGCCGGAGCTTTCCAGGGCGTCGGCAATCTCCCGGCATTTCGCATTCGTCCGACAGAGGATGGCAATATCTCCACCTCGCAGGGGGCGCAGCTTTTGAGTGGCCTTATCCACTACGGGAAAATCGTGGGCCCGAGCCAGCAGATCACCTACTGCTCCTGCCAATGCCACCGTTTCTTCAGAATTATTTTTTGCCTGCAGCCACCAGACATTGAGAGGATGGGGCTGCGCCACTTCTTGCCTTTGAGGGTTCAGAAACACCCTGTCCGGAGGTATGCCCACTGCAGCAAAGGCCTTGGCAAAAAGAGTGCTGGTAAAGGAAACCAGCCCCGGGCGTGATCTATATGAATAAGGCAGGATTTCGAGGTGGGAAGGGTCAATGAGGCTTTCGATCACTGCATCCATCAGCATCGGGTCGGTTCCTCGGAACCCATAGATGGCCTGCTTCTGATCCCCCACCCAGACGGCTTGGCCGACAATCTCTACCAGCTGCAAGAAAATGCCCAGTTCAACCGGAGAAGTATCCTGAAACTCAT
>Ga0272446_1004128_pt1 | contig 17484 bp, 15 predicted proteins | sample YNPCB0061_FD_194587 | JGI IMG/M metagenome (GOLD analysis project Ga0272446, IMG submission 194587) | Hot spring microbial mat communities from Yellowstone National Park, WY, United States - YNP-CB-006-1 | ecosystem: Environmental > Aquatic > Thermal springs > Hot (42-90C) > Sediment | place... | reverse complement strand
ACTCATGAAGATGGTACGTTTGGCGACTCTCGTGCTGATGACCCTGTTCCTGCTGGCAGTCCCGGCCTTTGCCCAAGGGCAATCGGTTGCAGAGGAATCGGCCGTCGATCTGACCTACAAGTCGGGTGTCGGCATCGGCGCGGGCGTGGGCATGGGCTTGGCGGTCGTGGGTGCGGGCATCGGCCTGGGGTTGGTCGGCTTCGCGGCCCTCTCCTCAATCGCGCGTCAGCCCGAATTGGCCGGTCGTCTGTTCATCAACATGATTATCTTGGCCGCTCTGATTGAGGGGGTGGCTCTGGCCGTGGTGGTGTTTAGCTTCTTGATGTCCAACAAGATTTAAGGACGCTTCCATCCCCCAGTTAGGATCTCGGATCTATCCAGGAGATTGTGCGATGTGTCGGCTCCTCTCAGTTGGCTTGGCTCTGGCAATTGCAATCATCTTTGCCGACCCGGCTTGGTCAGCAGATCCGAGTCCAGCCGGTAAATCCGAGCAACCCTCCATCCTCAAGCTCAAGGCCGAACTCGGGCTATGGACTTTAGTGGTGTTCGGGTTGCTCCTGTTCATCCTCAGCAAGACGGCTTGGCCGCGGATACTCGAAGGGCTACGCAAGCGTGAGGAGGCTATCGTCCAGGCTCGCGATGAGGCCCAGCGTGCCCGCGACGAAGCGCAGAAATATCTGGCGGAAGTGAAGGCGCAACTCGAAAAAGCCCACCAGGAGGCGAACCAAATCCTGGACGAAGCCCGCCGCGATGCCTCGCGCCTGCGCGAAGAGGAGAAAGCGCGGACGCTGGCCGAACTGGCCCAGGAAAGCGAACGGGCACGCCGCGAGATTGCCACCGCCCGCGACCAGGCCCTGCAAGAGGTCTATCAGCAGGTGGTGCAATTGTCGATCCTGGCCTCCGCCAAAGCGATTGGCCGCGAACTCCAGATCAACGAGGGCGATCAACGGCGGCTGATCGACGAGGCGATCGTGGAACTGCGTCAACAAACGACCGACCGCGTCTTGCAGGCGTGAGCCACCCGGAGTCGATCGAGTTGCAGGCGAGAAAGGGACTGGCGTGACTGAACCAAGCAACCCCAGTAGTTCCAACAGCGTCGCTGCCGCGGAGCGGACGGTACTAGAACCTGGCCTCCAGCGGCTAGCCGAAGAATACGCGACGGCTCTGTTCACCGTGGCCAAGCAATCGCACCAGACCGAGGAGGTCCTTCGGGCGCTGGAGGAATTGCTCGTCGCCCTGCGGCGAATCCCCGAGCTGGGCTTGGCCTTTGCCGACCCGGCGGTCAACCGCGACCATCGGGAGCGGGCCATCGTGCGCATGCTGGAGCATCGCGTCAGTCCGCTGCTGGTCGATTTCATGCTGCTGGTCAACCGCAACGACCGGCTGCACCTGCTCGAACCGATCATCCTGGCCTACCGCCGGTATTACGAAGAACAATCGCAGCATGTTCGCGTCAAGGTGCGGTCGGCGGTGCCCCTGACCGCCGAGCAAGAAGCACGGTTGCGGCAAGAGCTGTTGGACACGCTCACCCCACGCCCCCTGGAGATCATCCTCGAACCCCAACTCGATCCGACGCTCCTTGGCGGTCTGATCGTGCAGGTGGGCGACCGGATTTATGATAGCTCGGTGCGGACACGACTGGAGTCGATCCGACGAAAACTTTTGGAGAGAAGCAGCAATGAGATTCAACGCCAACGAAATCGCGTCGGTGCTGACTGAAGAATTGGTCGGCTTCCGCAGCCGGCCCGACCGCCGCGAAGTCGGCCAAGTTCTGGAAGTCGGCGACGGCATCGCCCGCGTCTACGGCCTGACGGGCGTGATGGCCGGTGAACAAGTCGAGTTCACCCGCACCGGGATACGCGGCGTCGCCTTCAACCTCGAAGAGACGTCCGTCGGCATCATCGTGCTGGGCAACTATTTGCTGATCTCCGAGGGCGACGAGGTCCGCACCACCGGCCAGCTATTGCGCGTGCCGGTCGGCCCGGCCCTGCTGGGGCGGGTGGTCGATCCGTTGGGCCGCCCGCTCGACGGTCGCGGCGACATCATCACCAACCTCAGCCGTCCCATCGAATCGCCCGCGCCCGGCGTCGCGGATCGCCAGCCGGTCAAAGTACCGCTGCAAACGGGCATCAAGGCGATTGATGCGATGACCCCGATCGGTCGGGGCCAACGCGAACTGATTATCGGCGACCGCAAGACGGGTAAGACCGCTATCGCGGTGGACACGATCATCAACCAGCGCGAGGAAGGCGTTATCTGTGTCTACGTCGCCTGCGGTCAGATGGAATCGAAGGTGGCGCGGGTGGTCGAAGACCTGCGCCGCAACGGGGCGATGGACTATACGATCGTGGTGGTGGCGTCGGCCTCGGACCCCGCGCCGCTGCAATACATCGCCCCCTACGCGGGCACGGCGATGGCCGAGTATTTCATGTACGAAGAGGGCCGGGACACCCTGTGCGTCTACGACGACCTGTCCAAGCAGGCGGCGGCCTACCGGCAATTGTCGCTGCTGATCCGTCGCCCGCCCGGCCGCGAAGCCTACCCCGGCGACGTGTTCTACCTGCACTCGCGCTTGCTGGAACGCTCGGCCAAATGCGCCGAACGCTACGTCATCGTGCAAAATATCACCGACGCCACCAAGGCGACCGACGACTGGGGGGTCAACTCCGCCAACGACCCGACCCGGTTGCGGCAGTTCGGCGAGCCGGGCAAGGTGTATGTCGGGCCACGCGGCAAAGAAGAAGCTGAACACGCCCTGAAGACGCACTTCACCGACCACAAGCTGGCCAAGGTGTGGAACTCGGGCGGCTCGCTGACGGCTCTGCCGATCATCGAGACGCTCGAAGGCGAGGTGTCGGCGTACATCCCGACCAACGTCATCTCCATCACCGACGGCCAAATCTACCTGGTGCCCGACCTGTTCTATGCCGGGGTGCGGCCGGCGGTGGACGTGGGTATCAGCGTGTCGCGCGTCGGCGGCAACGCGCAAATCCCGGCGATGAAGCAAGTCGCCGGTGGGCTGAAGTTGAACCTGGCCGCCTTCCGCGAACTGGAAGCCTTCGCCCAACTGGGCACCGAACTCGATGCGGCCACCCAACGCCAACTCGACCGGGGCTACCGCATGGTCGAAATCCTCAAGCAGAATCAGTTCAAGCCCATGAACGTCATCGACCAAGTGCTGATTATCTTCGCCGGCACCCGCGGCTACCTGGACAAAGTCCCGCGCAAGAGCGTCTCGGCGTGGGAGGAACAATTCCTCCGCTATATGAAGGAACAGCAGAGCGAAGTCCGCGAGACGCTGGCCAAGGAACGCAAGATCACTCCCGACCTCGAAGCGAAACTGCGAGCCGCCATCGAGGCGTTCGCCCCGACCTTCCGAGGCTAAGGCAGGCTGACGCAGCGTGAACCCGAGCTATCCGATGGAGGGGAAGTAGGTCATGGTTAGTACACGCGCCCTGGTCAAACGCCGCAAGACCGTTCGCAACATCCGCAAAATCACGCGGACGATGGAACTGATCGCCACCAACCGCTTTCAGCGTGCCCTGAAGCGCGACCTGGAAGCGGAGGCGTACACCCGCAAACTCTCCGAGATCGCCGCCGACTTGCGCCGCTCCAGCGGCGAGGCTACCCACCCGCTGCTGGCGATGCGGCCAATCGTGCGACGCTCGTTGCTGCTGGTGATTACGTCCAACCGGGGGCTGTGCGGCGGCTACAATTCCGCCATCCTGCGGGAGGCCAACCTGCGCATGCGGCAATTGCAGTCGGCCAACATCCCCCTGGAGCTTGAACTAGCTGGCAAGCGGGCAATCACCTACTACCGCTATCAGGGGATAACGCCGCGGGCGACCTACACCAACTTCGAGGATCGCCCCCGCTTCGAGGAAGTGGAAGTACCCGCCAACCGCTACATCGACGACTTCCTCAACGGCGTCGTCGATCAAGTCGATGTGGCGTACATGCAGTTCCAGTCGCTGTCGCGGCAAGTGCCGGTGGTCGAGACGCTCCTGCCGATGGCTCAAGTCTCCGGCAAGGGCCAAGTCCAACCGGAAGGCCCACCGCTGCAGTACGAGTTCATCCCCAACGCCGAGGAGATTCTGTCCGAACTGGTGCCCGCATCGTTTAAGTCGCAGCTCTACAAGTGCTTCCTCGATGCGGCGGTCAGTGAGCAAATCGCCCGGCGGGTGGCCATGAAACAAGCCACGGAAAACGCCAGCGAGATGATCAAGAGCCTCACCCGCGACTACAACCGCCTTCGGCAAGCCAACATCACCCGCGAGATCGCCGAGATCATCGGCGGGGCGGCGGCCCTGGAATAGTGGACCTCATCGGCAAGCCCTGAGAAATAGTGGACATCACCAGCAAGCCCTGAGACGATTTATCAACCCGGAGCGATGCGAAACATGGTTAACAACGGCACAACCCCCGGCCAAGCGATTGGCCGAATCACTCAGGTGATCGGCTCGACGTTCGATGCGGAGTTCAGCGACGGCCACCTGCCGCGCATCTACAACGCCATCGTCGTCAACGAACCCATTCGCGGTTCGACCCAACGGTTAGTCGGTGAAGTGCAGCAGCAACTCGGCGGCAACCGCGTTCGGTGCGTGGCATTAGGCTCCACCGACGGGCTGGTGCGCGGTGCCACCGTTACCGACACCGGCAGCCCGGTTCAAGTGCCCGTGGGGTACGAGACGCTCGGGCGGGTGTTTAACCTACTCGGTGAACCCATCGACAACCTCGGCCCAGTCCACGCCAAGGAACGCCGCTCGATCCACCGCGAGCCGCCCCCGTTCCAGGAACTCTCGCCCAAGTCGGAAATGCTGGTCACCGGTATCAAGGTGATCGACCTGCTCACGCCGCTGGTCCGCGGTGGCAAAGCGGGCTTGTTCGGCGGCGCTGGCCTGGGCAAGACGGTGATCCTGCAAGAACTCATCACCCGCATCGCCAAGGAATACAAGGGCTACTCGGTCTTCGCCGGGGTCGGTGAGCGCACCCGCGAGGGCAACGACCTGTGGCTGGAAATGCAAGAAACCAAGATGGGGGCGGGCCCCGATGCCAAAGCGGTCATCGAGCAAACGGCGATGGTCTTTGGGCAGATGAACGAGCCGCCCGGTGCCCGCTTGCGGGTGGCGCTGTCGGCCTTGACCATGGCCGAGTGGTTCCGCGAAACCGGGGCGGAGACGCTGTTGTTCGTGGACAACATCTTCCGCTTCTCGCAAGCTGGCTCGGAGGTATCGGCCCTGCTCGGCCGGATGCCCTCGGCGGTGGGCTATCAGCCGACCCTCGCCACGGAGATGGGCGAACTGCAAGAGCGCATCACCACCACCGCCGCGGGCGCGATTACCAGCGTGCAGGCGGTGTATGTGCCGGCGGATGACCCCACCGACCCCGCACCAGCCAACACCTTCCAACACCTCGATGCGTTCATTTATCTCGAACGCTCCATCTCCGAGAACGGCATCTACCCGGCCATCGACCCGCTGGCCTCCAACAGCCGCCTGCTCTCGCCCGAATATGTCGGGGAGGAGCATTTCGCGGTCGCTCGCCGCGTGCAGCAGATCCTGCAACGCTACCGCGAACTCCGCGACATCATCGCCATCCTCGGAGTCGAAGAATTGTCCGAAGAGGACAAGCAAGTGGTGGCTCGGGCCCGCCGCATCGAGCGCTTCCTCTCGCAGCCGTTCTTCGTCGCCGAAGCCTTCACCAACCGCCCCGGCAACTACACCCCACTCAAGGACACCATCCGCAGCTTCCAGGAGTTGTGCGATGGCAAGTGGGATCACTTGCCCGAGGGAGCGTTCATGTACGTCGGCGCGATCGAAGAGGCGGCCGAGCAGGCCAAGCGCATGGCTGAAGGCAAGTAAGCGGAGAACCCGATGGCCGACACTACCCCCAGCCCTGCACCGCCCGCCTCCGGGATGCTGCGTTGCGTGATTGTCACGCCCGAACGCTCGGTGCTGGACGAACAGACCAATTTCATCGTCCTGCCGATGATCGACGGCGAGCTAGGCGTGCTACCCCAACGCGCCCCGTTGGTCGGACGACTCGGCCCCGGCGAATTGCGGCTGGGCAGCGGTGGCCCGGTTCGGCGATTCTTTATCGACGGAGGTTTCGCCCAGGTCCGGCGCAACGTCGTCACGGTCCTGACCCCGCGCGCCATCGAAGCGGAAGCGATTGACCAGGCTGCTGCTGCCGCCGAACTCCAGCAAGCCCAAGCGCAGACGCCCACCACTGCCGCCGAACGCCTCGCCAAGCAACAGGCCATTAGCCGCGCCCAAGCGCAGTTGCGGATCGCGCGGGCCAAATAGTCCCCACCCCCGAACAGACTAAAATCCGGTTGACGCTAGCCCGTCAACCGGATGTCCTCCGAAACCTCACTTTCATCGACCTTCAACCCGCTCCTAGGATGCTAGTGATAGGCTCAACAGGTCACACAACAACGTCTCGGGGTTGACCGGCTTGACCACCACGCGATCCACCCCGTCGTCCTCGGCGTGCGACGCCTCCACGGCCGACTGACAGATGCCGAAGATCTTCAGCATGCTGTTGGCTGGGTCGTTGCGGATTTCGCGGATCGCTCGGTGGGCGTCCACATCGGGCAGCATCATGTCGAGTAAGACCACGTCCGGCCGCTTCTCCGTGCGTAGGTAATTCAACGCCTCGTTGCCGTTGCTGACGGCGGTAACATGAACCCCAGCAAACCGTAAGATGCCGGCCAGGAGTTCGCGTTCGTTGTGGTCGTCCTCGACCAGCAACGCCTCGGGCAAACGCAACTCGAAGTCGGTCTGCGACTGGCTCATCTGGTTTTGCATGCAGGCAAGGTCGGTCTGAATCCCCCGCAACACGACATCGGTCGCCACGGTCTGCCCGCCATCGAGCAAGCGACGGGCCAACGACAGCCGAGCGATCGACGCATCGAGCCGACACGCTAGCTGATCGCTGGTCAGCGGCAACGGTCGATGGGTTAGCCGCGATGGATCAGAGGCTCCTGACTGGGTCAGCAATTCTTCACGATAGACGGGTACATGATCGGGAGCCGAGATACCTAGGCGAACCATTCCAGGCTTGATCGAGACAACTTGAATTGTCGTTTGGATCGTAGGCAGAATGATGCGGTCATTGGTTCGGCGAGCAAGCACAAGCATTAGTGAATCCTCAGCAAGGATATAGTCAAGTCTCCTTAGCTCCCAAGTAAGCCTGGGGCAAAAGAATACAGCCAAATCAACACGATGCGGTCAGGTCATGAGCCAAAAGCTCAACTGCAAAAGACATAAGGGTAGGTCAACCAGCGTAGTGACTCAGCAAAGATATTAGTTGGGAGGGATCAGGATTTGGAAGTCGAGGTTCGTCGTTTTCCTGAAATTGAAGGTATCCATACCTAGCACTCTCATTGGCGGGTTACAATCACTGAGTCCAATCCGTGACTCATTGGCTAAACTTGGTCTATTTGGACGATTTGGTTAGGCTCTCTCAGCTTCTACCGTTAAACGCTCAAAAATCGGGCGTTTTAGGGACACTAACGTCCAAATTGATTTCGATCTAACAGCATCCACCATTTTTATAGGGGTGAGCCACTAATTTGACAAGTCCGATATGCCAAAATTTCTATCGAAAATCTTAATGCGGGCTTGGGATTGAGATTTCGACAAACCAAACAAATCGTCACAATTTTCTGGACTTTTCATGCACGCGATACCTATACTGGAAGTGGACTGAAACCGGCCGGTCAATTGGAACATTCCGCGTAACGATTTGGCTCAAGGCAGGGGTAGGGACGAATAGTTGAACGCACCGAACGTGTACTCAGAATCAGATCAGGCCCAGATAATCCAGCACTTCTGCCATGTCCGCGAAGTGACCCGTTCGCTGTGCGATGGGCTATCCGCCGAGGACATGAACTTGCAGTCGATGCCGGACGTTAGCCCCCTCAAATGGCATTTAGCGCACACGACCTGGTTCTTTGAAACCTTCCTCCTTGCACAGTTTAACCACTACCGACCGTTTAATCCTGCCTTCCGCCACCTTTTTAATTCCTACTACGTCTCCGTCGGGGAGCGATTCGCCCGGCCGCTGCGTTCGCTGCTGTCGCGTCCTAGCCTCAACGAGGTTCTCGACTACCGCCAGCACGTCGAGCAAGCGGTAGTGGAGTCTTTGCACGGTTGCGAGGCATCTTTATTCGCAACGATTAAACCCATCCTCGAATTGGGCATTCACCACGAGCAACAGCATCAAGAGTTAATGATTACCGACTTAAAACATTCCTTCTCGATCAACCCGCTCGGCCCGGTTTACCGTGATCGGCCCGTGGCTGCTGACGAACCGCTCGCCGACCAACCTTGGTTGACGATTGCGGGGGGGTTGTATGAGATTGGCTGGTCGGGTGATGGCTTTTGTTTCGACAACGAAACGCCACGTCATCGGCAGTGGCTTGATCCGTTCATGATTGCGTCGCGGCTCGTGACCAATGCGGAAATGATCGCTTTTATCAACGCCGGTGGCTATCAGCGACCCGAACTGTGGCTTTCCGATGGCTGGGTGGCTCGCACTCGGCACGGCTGGCAAGCCCCGGAATATTGGTATTTAGTCGGGGACACTTGGTATACTTACACGCTAGCCGGTCGATTGCCTGTGGCTTTAGCCGAGCCGGTCTGTCATGTAAGCTACTATGAAGCCGACGCTTACGCGCGCTGGGCCGGTGCCAGACTGCCAACGGAAGCCGAGTGGGAAGTAGTCGCCCAGCGCCTGCCGATTGCCGGCCATTTTTTAGAATCTGGCCTTTTTCACCCTCAAAGCGTCCAAATGTTTCGCTCGCTGGTCGAGTCGGCGGACCAGCAGCCCGTGCAGATGGTTGACGCCAACCAACAGCCCTTGCAGATGTTTGGCGATGTCTGGGAATGGACCGCCAGCCCGTACACCCCCTACCCCCGCTACCAACCGCTGCCCGGCTCCTTGGGCGAATACAACGGCAAGTTCATGTGTAATCAGTTTGTTCTTCGGGGCGGTTCCTGTGCGACGCCGCAGTCGCACATCCGCCCCACCTACCGTAACTTTTTCCCCCCGGAGGCTCGATGGCAATTCACCGGCATTCGACTCGCCCGCAACGTCTGACGCGGCAAGCGGCCCAGCTCGCCCAGTTTCGCTTGGAGGTGCTGCAGGGCTTGCGGCAATCGCCCAAGACGTTGCCTTGCAAATACTTCTACGATGAGCATGGCTCGGCCCTGTTCGATGCGATCTGTCAACTCGACGAATACTACGTCACCCGCACCGAGCTGGCGATCATGCAGCAATCGGTGGCGGCGATGGCCGAGGTACTCGGGCCAGGCTGCGTGTTGATCGAGTTTGGCTCTGGCTCCAGCGTCAAGACCCGCCTGTTACTGGACCATCTGCCGGACCTGGTCGGCTATGTGCCCGTGGATATTTCGCGCACCCACCTGCTCACCACCGCATCGCGACTGCGCAACGATTACCCCCACTTGCCCATTCATCCGGTGGCCGCCGACTTTACCAAGTCATTCACTCTACCCCAGTTGACGGCAGGGCGGCGCGTCGTTTACTTCCCCGGCTCGACCATCGGCAACTTCACGCCCGCGCAGGCCGCCGTCATTTTGGCGCGGATCGTCGGTCTGGTCGGCGAGGGCGGTGGGCTGTTGATCGGCGTCGATTTGCAGAAGGATGTGACAGTTCTGGAGCGGGCTTACGCCGACGCCCAGGGCGTGACCGCGGCCTTCAACCTCAACTTGCTGCGCCGGATCAACCGCGAGTTGGGCGGCAACTTCCGCGTCGAGTCGTTCCACCACCGCGCCATCTACAACCCGTCAATGCACCGCATCGAGATGTATTTGGTCTGCGAGCAGCCGCAGACGGTGCAGATCGGCCCCGCCCGCATCGAGTTGGTCAAGGGCGAGAGCATCCACACCGAGAACTCGCACAAGTACACTGTCGAGCAGTTCGCGCGGTTGGCCCAGCGGGTGGGCTTGTCGTTGCGGCACTCCTGGCAAGACGAGCGGCAGTATTTCAGCGTGCAGTATTACGAAGTGCCGGCGTGATTACGAAGTGCCGGCGTGACGCAGGCGAGGTCAGCAATCGCCTGCGTGGTCGCGTGCGTGATGGCCCCCTCCCAGTCGGGATCGTCGGGGTGGGTGGGGAAGGTGATGCCGCGCGAGCTGTTGACTAGCGCCCCCAGCCCATCAGCGCGGAACGCAGCGCGCACGTCGTCGGCCGTCCCACCCTGCGCGCCGAAGCCGGGCACCAGCAACCACACCTGCGGCAAGACAGCCCGCAACTCGGCCAACTCCGCTGGATGTGTCGCACCGACTACCGCCCCGACATCTCCCAACCCGCATGCCCCCAGCGACTCCGCCGCCCACGCGGCCACTGCCTCGGCGACGTGACGATACAGCGGCTTGCCATCGCAGAGCAAATCCTGAAATAAGCCAGCCCCGCGATTGCTGGTACGCACCAGCACGAACAGCCCGCGTTGGTGGGCGCGGGCGGTGCGGATAAACGGCTCGATGGCGTCGCGGCCCAGATAGGGATTGACCGTCAGCAGGTCCGCGTCCCAGACGGGCCAGCGTTGGTCGCCGACCGGGGCCACGCCGAGGGCGGCTTGCGCGTAAGCCTCGGCGGTACTGGCGATGTCGCCCCGCTTACTGTCCAGGATGGTTACCAACCCGGCGGCCCGCGCGTGGGCTTGGACCCGTTGCAGCGCCGCCAGCCCGGGCGGGCCGAACAATTCAAAGAAAGCGCTTTGCGGTTTGACCACCCCCACCCGCCCGGCGATCAGGTCGATCACCCGCATGCAGAACCGCGCCACCGCGTCGGCGGCGGCGGCCAGGGTCGGTTCGCTCGGCTGCATCGCCCGCGGCAACTGCTCTAGCCGCGGGTCTAGCCCCACGCACAACGGCGTACCCGTGGACAGTACCGCCTGCGCTAGCCGGTCGGCGATGTGCATGCTGAGCGGCTCCTTGTTGCATCGGCCCCTGCGGCTGACTCGCCCGGCCCAACGCAGTTACTACACTTCCTACAATGCCCTCAATCTACACCAAGCATGCGGAGAAGACAATCGTGCCAAGCGAGCCGACGATTGACGTGGAGCAATTGCTCAAGCCTATCTCAGAGGCCAATCCAGCAGGCGGTGATTACCGACACTCGGCGTTGCGTGATGCGATTGAGAGCAAGCGCAAGGAGGCGATGAGCGATGAGGTCACGGCCAGTCAGGCGGTGGGGATATGGGCGGAGGTGGCGGCTCTGGCCCAAAATGGGCTGAAGACCCTGGCCAAAGACCTCCAGCTAGCTGCCCGGTTGACCGAGGCGTTGACCAAGGTTCACGGCTTCGCCGGGTGTCGCGATGGCTTGCAGTTGATGCGGCGGCTAGTCGAGGAGTGCTACGACCGGCTCTCGCCGCCGCTGGACCCCGACGACCCCGACCCGGATTATTACGCCAACGAGTTTGCCTCGCTCAACGACCAGAACCGCGGCATGCTCTACCCGTATACCATCCGCTCCTGCCCACTGCTACAGACCGAACAAGGCCCCAAGAGCGCGGAGGATTTCGCGCAAGCCCAGGCCGCGAAGGCCAAAACCCCCACCGCCACCGCCGACTTCGAGCAGCTAATCGATCAGGCCATCCGCGCCGCCAGCTACGACCAACTGCGCAACAACACCGAGGACATCGGGCAAGCGCTGGAGGAGGTGGCCAAGATCAGCACGATAGCCAACACCCACCCCGTCCTGCGTGGGCGATTCGGCTTCACCAACGTCAAGCAAGCCCTCGACCGCTGCAAGCAATTGGCCGATGAACTGCTGAAGCGGAAAGGGCCACCGCCGACCGACAGCCCCGGCCCCGCCCCGGCCGATGCCAGCGCGGGGGCAGCCGGGGCAGCCGGGGCAGCCGGGGCAGTGGCGGGGGTGATTCCCGGCAGCGCCGCCATCGCCGCGACCATCGCCAGCCGCGAGGACATCTATCGGACCCTGCGCACCGCCAGCGACTTGCTCCGGCAGATCGAGCCGCACAGCCCGATTCCCTATCTGCTCGACAAAGCCATCGCCCTGGGGCGGCTGAGCTTCCCCGAACTGATCCGCGAACTGGTGCGCGATGCCGACATCCTCAGCGGCATCAACCGCGAGTTCGGCCTGAAGCCGCCGGAAGCAGGGAGTTGACCGCCGCGACAATCTCGCCAACCGGGGCCATCGCGCCGATGCCACTGTCGCCGCAGGCGAGGGTCTTCTCGACCGGCCCGACTAGCAGTAGCCGTTGGCCGACGGCCTCGGCCAACTCGCGCACGCTGGCCAGGTGCCGGGCGGTGAGCGGGTGGTGCCACATGTGCGTATTCATCGCCGGGGCCAGGACGACGGGCCGGGCGACATCCCAGGCTCGCCAGACGCACGTCAGGCAGTTGTCGCACAGTCCCATCGCCAGCTTGGCCAGCGTGTTGGCGTCCAGCGGGGCGATTAGCAAAAGCGCCGCCCACCGGCGCAACTCGATGTGCAAGATCGGGTCGCCCCGCTGGTAGCGTGAGCCGGGCCACTCGTCGGCGTCGCGGTAGAGGTTGGGCACCGCCGCCGAATCGAAGAAGTAGCAGGCCGCCTCGGTGGCGACGACCCGCACCGCGTGGCCCGCTTCCGCCAGCGCCGCCACCAGCTCCGGGGTACGAATCGCCGCGACCGAACCCGTCACTCCGAGTAACACGTTGGCCATCGCCTTGGTCCTCGCTCGCTCGGTTAGCTCCTCGTCTCGCTCAGCCCACACGCCCCTGCGGTCAGCAATCCCACCCCCGCAGTCAGACCGCACCCAGCCCCGGGCCAGTCAACTGCCCGGTATGCACCAGGCCATCGCGGATGTCGAACAGACCGGGGAAGCGCGACACCCAGTCTTGGTTGGCGGCGGGCAGATATTGCCGGGCGTTGGCCTCCAGGGCCGTCACCCCCCGGACTCGGGCCGCCAGCCCGGCCGACTGGATCAGCGATGCCCCCGGGCAGGTGAGGTCTTGCACGCACACGAATAGCCCGCGCTGGCGAATCGCCGCCGCCAGCAGCAGCGACTGCGTTAGCCCCTTGCAGGCTTTCAGGGCCGCGCCGCTGTAGCCCAGCGCCTGGGCGGCATCGAGGCTGGCTAAGTCGGTCAACGATTCATCAATGACCACCGGGCAGACCCGCGTCACCGCGTGCATGCGGTTGGCCGGGTTGGCGTGCAGGTCGCGGGCGGTCGGTTGCTCGACATACTCGATGCGTGCCACCGCCCGGGCCGCCCGCGCGCCCAGCCGCGCCAGAAACTCCAGCAAATAGTCCACCGACTGGCAGCGCTCGTTGAAGTCCAGCGAATACCGCGCCTGGGCCAGGCCGGGGTGCTGCTCGGCCAACTGGGCGACGACCCGCTCCACCGCCACGACCCGCTCGACATCCCAGGCCAAATCGTCGCCGTTGAGCTTGATTTTCAACCGCGTCGCCCCGCTGTAGCGCAGCCAATCGACCAACGATTCGGGCCAGCCATCGCCCACCGGCTGGCTGACCTCCGCCGGGGTGAGCGGGTCCAGCGCCCCGACCAGATGATACAGCGGCAGGGCGGGCACCGGGTCGGGGTGCAGGCAGTAGTTCAGCCGCAGCCCGGCGAACGCCTCCCCCAGGAAGTAACCGAGGTCCGGCTGCAAGAACGGCGGGCCGAGCAACTCGTAGACGTTGCGGCCGTGGACCTTGCCGTAGGCATCGAGCAAGGCGGCGTCGAACGCGCTGGCCACCACCAACACCGCCAACGCGGGGATCGGCTCGGGCAGTCCCAGCGACGCGGCGACGCTCACCGCCGTCTGGTCCAGTTGCGGTTGGAGCGTGTGCGTGATCGTGAGCGGGTGGTCGCAGAGTGAGCAGTCGCGGTAGACCGCGGCAATGGCCTCGGCCAGCCGCAGCATCACCTCCAGGCGCTGCGCGATGGAAAGCGCGCTGCTCGACCACGCCCAGACGACGCCCAGCGGCATCGAGCCAAACCCCTCGGCGCGGGCTTGGCCCAGCCGCGTCTGCACGGTCAGGCGGACGTTCAGCAGCGTCGCCTGATCCACGGCCACCCCCGCAAACTTCATCGGCAGGCGGTAGCGGTAGGTCTGCGTGTCGAAGCGTACCTGGTCGATCCGCACGTCAGTTGCTAGCACGTTGAACCCTCCACGCTATCTGGCTCCACGCCGTCTGGCTCCATGCCCGCTGGCGGGGCGACGGATTGTACACCTGACAACTACGCTTGTAATCGGTGGGGCGACAGCTCAAAATGCCTTGGTTGAGTGAGGCATTCTGAACCCGAGGAGGCCGGACCATGTCCAGCATCGCCGAGCGGATCGCGCAGTTGCGGGCCGAGATCGACCACCACAATTATTTGTACTACGTCGAGGCCAAGCCCGTGATTAGTGATCGGGAGTTCGACAGGCTGTTGGATGAACTGACCAGGCTGGAAGCGGAACACCCCGAGCTGGTCACGCCCGACAGCCCGACGCAGCGGGTAGGCGGCCAGCCCATCGCCGGGTTTACGCCGGTGATCCACCGCCAGCCGATGCTCTCGATTGAGAAGTGCAACACGGCCGCCGAGCTGCGCGAGTTCGACGCCAGTTGTCGCAAGGTGCTGGGGGCCAACGCTTGCATCGAGTATGTCGTCGAGGTCAAGATCGACGGCGTGGCCGTGTCGCTGACCTACGAGCAGGGGAAGTTCACCGTCGGGGCGACCCGCGGCGACGGCAAACGGGGCGACGACATCACGCACAATCTGCGCACCATCAAGGAACTCCCGCTGGTGCTGCGCGGGCCAAACCCGCCCCGCTTGCTGGAGGTGCGCGGGGAAGTATTCATGACCCGCGCCGAGTTGTTGCGGATCAACGAGCTGCAACGGCAGCGCGGCGAGGAGCCTTACGCCAACACCCGCAACCTCGCCGCCGGCACGCTCAAGCAACTCGACCCCAAAGTGACCGCGTCCCGCCGGCTGCGGCTATACACCTACCAGGTCGGGGCGGTCGAGGGCATCGAGCTAACCACCCACCTGCAAGCCCTCGACATGCTGCGCCAGTTGGGGCTGCCGGTCAACCCGCATGTGACGTTTTGCCCGACCATCGAGGCGGTGATTGCCTGTTGCGAGCAGTGGGACAGCAAACGGCACGAGTTGCCCTTCGACACCGACGGGCTGGTGATCAAGGTCAACGACCTGGGCCAACGGCAGGAGCTGGGGGCCACCAACAAGCACCCCCGCTGGGCCAGGGCGTTTAAGTTCGCCGCCGAGCAGGCCATCACCCGCCTGCGCGACATCGAATGGTCGATTGGCCGGCAAGGCGAACTGACCCCCGTGGCCATCTTCGACCCGGTACAGTTGGCCGACACCACCGTCACCCGCGCCTCGCTGCACAACACCGCGATTCTGGAACAGAAGGACGTGCGCTACGGCGATATGATCGTCGTCGAGAAGAAGGGCGAGATCATCCCGTATGTAGTCGGGCCGGTGGTCGAATCGCGCACCGGCACCGAGACGAAAATCGTGCCGCCGACCAACTGCCCGGTCTGCGGCGCACCGACCGTCAAATACGAAACCAACGGCTCGCACCAGCAACGCTGCACCGCCGGGCTGGCCTGCCCGGGACAAATCGCCGGTCGGCTGGAGTCGTTCGCCTCCCGCAAGAACATGGACATCGAAGGGCTGGGCGAGACCATCGCTGAGCAACTCGTCGCCGCCGGGCTGGTCAAGACCTTGCCGGATGTCTACCGCCTGCGGGAGGAAGATTTACTCAAGCTCGACAAGATGGGCAAAAAGAAAGCCCAGAACCTGCTCGCCAGCATCGAGGCCAGCAAGTCGCGCGGCTTGGACAAGCTGCTCTCCGGGCTGACCATCCCGTTTCTGGGGGAAACCTTTTCCCCGGTCATCGCCAGGAAATACGGCAGCATCGACAAGCTGCTGGCTGCCAGCGTCGAGGAGATCGCCTCCATCCCCGGCTTCGGGCCAACCCGAGCCGCGGCCCTGCACTCGTTCTTGCATAGCCCCGGCGGGCAAAAGATGATCGAGGAGTTCCGCGCGTTGGGGCTGAAGCTAACCTACGATGCGCCCAGCGGGTCGGAGCCAGGCGCGGGCGGCGGCACCGCTCTGGCCGGCAAGACCATCGTGGTCACCGGCAAACTGAAAAATTACACCCGCTCGCAAATCCACGCCCTGATCGCCCAGCACGGCGGGATTGCTGCCAACAGCGTCACCAAAAAGACCGACTTCGTCCTCGCCGGCGAAGGCAATGAGACACGCGGCAAACTCGACAAAGCCAAGGCGTCGAATATCCCCATCATCACCGAAGAGGACTTCGAGCAACTGCTCAAGCCAGCGCCCAACGGCGCGCTCGCCTAGCGTCGGCGCGCTCGCCTAGCGTCGGCCCGCTCGCCTAGCGCCGGCGCGCTCGCCTAGCGTCGGCCCGCTCGCCTAGCGTCGGCGCAATTGGCGTTGGCTTTGCCGACTATGCGGGGGCCGGTCGCGGTGGCCACGCACGCAAGGGCAGTGCGGAAACAGTTGGGCGGGTCGGATGGGCGATACAAGGAGTGTCGAACGAATCAGCACGCGCACGAAGTCAAGGAGGATTACCCCGTGCGTCTAGCGTATTGCTTAATGGTGGGTGTGGGGCTGTGCATGGCGACGCCGACCGTGCAAGCCCAGGAGCAAGTAGCCCCGATGCAGGTGGCGCTCTCTGCCGACCAGAAGTTGGCCGAGGCGGTGGCCACCGAGCTTCAATCGAGCGGCGCGACCGGCTTCGCCATCGACATTACTTGCAACAAGGGCGTCGTCGAGTTGACCGGCGTAGTGCGGGACCAGAGCGAAAAGAGCAAGATTCTCAACACGGTCAGCCGCGTGGCCGGTGTCAAGAAGGTCCAAGAAAAATTAGTGGTGCGCGAGGCGAAGGGCATTCGGCAAGTCGGCGGCGAACTGCCTTCCCCGCCGCTGCAACTGCCTCCGGGCGCGGTGCCAATGCAGAACGGCCCGATGCCCGGCCCGATGCCGCTGCCCGGCCCCGGTCCCGTCGGCGGCATGGGTGAAGCGGGCATCGGCGACCCGCTGCCGGTATTCCAACCGCAGTCGGCCGATCCGTACAACCCCAACGCTCCACGCATGCCCGGCTACGCCTGGCCGACCTACGCCCCCTACAACAACCTCAGCCGCGTGGCCTACCCGAACTACTACCCCTACAACGCCTGGCCCTTCATCGGCCCGTTCTACCCCTTCCCGAAGGTGCCGCTGGGGTGGCGGTCGATCCGGCTGGAATGGGAAGATGGCCACTGGTACTACGGCCGGCAAGCGACCCGCGATCAATACTGGCGGATTCGCTACTGGTGAGCTACTGGTGAGCTGCTGCTGATCGGCTAGTGGCCCGGCCCGAGTGCCCGCCAGCGCGTCAGCGTGTGGCGGGCAATCACTGCTTCCTCGTCGGCCGGGATGACGCGCATGGCGGGCGGCCCGAGGAACTCCAGCCCGGCCACGATCCGCTGGCGAAT
>Ga0272446_1004127_pt1 | contig 17485 bp, 9 predicted proteins | sample YNPCB0061_FD_194587 | JGI IMG/M metagenome (GOLD analysis project Ga0272446, IMG submission 194587) | Hot spring microbial mat communities from Yellowstone National Park, WY, United States - YNP-CB-006-1 | ecosystem: Environmental > Aquatic > Thermal springs > Hot (42-90C) > Sediment | place... | reverse complement strand
AAACCACGCAGCGCGTCAAGATACACCAAAGATTCACCAACAACTCGCAAACAGCACGTAAATCACATACACTTCATTCATCGTCTTTTTTGTAAAGGATTAGGTCATGAAAACACGGTTTTCTTTTCTGCTTGCCTTGCTGCTTGCGGCACTTAGTGGCGCGGCGCAAGCGCAGTCGTTTACCTCTCTGGCAGCTGGTGCATGGACAGCAGGAGGAACATGGACACCAATGGGAACAATGGACACCTTCCCCGGTCAAACACCAAACAACGGTGCTGTAACCATCAACCTCGCCGGGACGTTTACTGGAACTGCACCAGCCAACAATATTTCCTCGCTCACGATTGCCAATGCTGGGGCAATTACCGTAGCACTGAGCATGACCAGTACGCTCAGGATAACGGGGAACTTGACCGTGCAACCGGGCATGGGCATGGGTAATTTGCTCCAAGTAGGTGATGGCATGAACCCTTTTACTCTGGAAGTGAATGGGACGACCGATTTGGGAGCAACTGCAACAAATCGTATTCAGGTGCGTGCTGGAGCAACACTTGTGTTGAATGGCTTGCTCACGGGCTCAGGGCTTATTCAAGTTGACAACGGCGGGACGGTGATTTTCGGACCGTCTTTTAACATGGGCACTATTCCGGGCGCAAACTTTGCTGTTATCAACGGACGCCTGCAAACCAACGGCTCGCTGGGCTTAAACGGTACGCTCACCGTTGCTAACACTGGCACGGTGAACCTGACAGGTATTTTAACGGTAAACCCCAACGGAAAATTAGTACTAAACAACAACGTGGTTGCAACATTCCTTGGCACAGGGCAACTGCAAGCTGCTGGTGCGAGTGCTACGGTTGCGCTTGGCAACAATTTTAATGGCGGCAATCTGCCTGGAAATCGTTTTGTGTCGCCATTTAACGGCACGCTGCTCAGCAACTCCACCACAGCCTTGACCTCTGCTTTGACTATTGGCAACACTGGCGTGCTGATTGTGGATCAACCCATGAGCATCAACAGCGGTGTTGTGCTTACGCTTGCAAACACGAGCGCGAACTCGCTAAGCGGCAGCAGTGTTCTTGCGCCTGTGGCAGGTGGTGGAGCAACGGTCGTGTTGGGCGCGGGATTTAACGGCGGCACTATTCCTGCTGTGCAGTTTGCCAACCCTTTTAACGGTAGCCTGAACACGAGCGGACCGCTTAACCTTGCTGGAACGTTGGTGATAGGTAACCCAACAACTCAAGCAATTCTGAATCTTGGTGGTACGCTTACCGTGAACAATGCTGGGAGTTTGGGAATCTTGGAAACGGCTGCAAACAGTATCACCGGTGGCTCGCTGCAAGGGCAAAGTGCCGCCGCGACCATAGGCTTGGGGGCTGGTGCCAATGGCGCACAAGTGGCTGGCAGTGCTACCACGTTTGCTAATCCGTTCAACGGCACGCTGCAACTCAATGGCGGCGGCATGACTCTGAACCAACCCTTGGTGATGGGACCTTCCTCCGTCTTAGCCTTGCCCGCCGCTGCTGGTACTGCTAACGACTTGCAACTTCAGAACACCCTGACGCTCAATCAAACAACAGCCGCTGGTATCAGTGGCGGTGCTGCTATTAGGGTGAATAACGCCGATGCGCGTGTTATTTTGCCGAACAGCAGCGTGTTTGGTGGCAGCGTGCCTTCAGATCGATTTGGTAATTCAGGTGCGCCTCCTCTCGGCATCATTTCGAATGGCACGTTGGAGTTGGGCGGCTCGTTGCAGCTGACTGCACCTCTCACGGTGGGTGGTAATTCGCGCTTGCAAATCAACGGCAACGATTCGCTGACGGTGGGCGGCGGTCAAGTGCTGCGCATCTCCAGCACTGATCCCAACGCGCTGACTGGCTCGGGCAGACTGCAGGCACAGGATGCTACCGCAACCGTGATGATAGACAACACAGCATTTAGCGGCAATATTCCAGGCAATCGTTTTGGCAATCCGTACCGAGGTACATTGCATATTGGTGGTGCTATGAGCTTGACCTCAAATCTGGTCATGGGAACTCCCAATGCCGGACCGATACCCAATGCAGTGTTGAATCTTGCCGGAAACCTGACGGTGCAAAGCCCAGCAAACTTGACCTTGAACTTTAACGGTACACAACTCCAGTCCTTGCCCGGCGCAGGAGCAATTGTTGGCGGTGGCGTTGCACCGCAGGTAAATGTTGGTCCGTCCATTTTTGGCACAGGTGCAATTCCTTTTGGCGCACCGGCAAATTTGGCAAATTTTGCTGGCATTGTGCAGGTGGGAGATGCTAACCAAGTAACAGCCAACACAACATTAGGCCCGAACACGATTTTCCGCTTGAATACTGGTGCCACGGTAACGGTGAATAATGGGTTCACTTTGACCTTCCAGAACGCAGCGGCTAACAGTTTTACAGGCAATGGTCGCTTGCAAGGTGCATCAGCAACGGCGGTTGTGCAGTTTAACGCGGGAGCAAATGGTGGCGTTGTGCCGGGGAATCTTCTGGGAAGCTACAATACTCTGCCAGCACCAGCATTCGCGTTTAACGGCACACTGCAAACATTAGGCGCGATGTCGCTCACAGGCTGGGTGACCATGGGAACATTGAGCGTGCTGAACATTGGCGGCGATTTAAATCTCGCTGGTGCTGGCTCGCTCACGTTAGGTCAAACGGCGGCGTGCCTTACGTCCCTGCCTGGTACTGCAAACATCACTGGCACGGCTGGCTCACGGTTAGAACTTTTAACGGGCGCGTTTGGTGGGTACGTTCCTACATCGCGTATTCCTCCAAGCTATGCAGGGCAGTTGGTGATAGCTGACAATATGCGTTTTGGTCAGAATGGCGGCTGTTTTGCAGCATCTCCATACAACAGTGGCGCGCTTATTGTCCTGCAAGCAGCACCCACAGGCACAACAACTGGTGTGATAGTGGAAAGCGATTACGGAATACGCCTGACGAACACAAGCAGCAACGCGCTCACAGGCACGGGCTTTTTCCAAGGGCAAAGCGGCACGTCGTCTATTACGCTTGCCAATAATTTTGGCAACCGTCTGTTCCCCGGAACAAACTTTGCGAACCCGTTTACAGGATATTTGACGATTGAAGGCGCAATGAACATGAGCGGCGGTCTGACGATGGGAACAGCCAGCACCATGAATCTTGTGAACGGTCCGCTGACCATCAACCCTTCGGCATCGCTGACGCTGAACGGCACAAATGCTGGCGCATTAACGGGCTCAGGGCAAGTGCAGGGAACGAACGTAACAAGTCAGCTTACGCTGGGCAACGGCTTTAACGGCGGTACGCTGCCAGTGGCGAACATGGTCAATCCGTTCAACGGCCGATTGAACATTGTAGGACCGATGAACATGAATCAAAACTATGCCATTGGTCAGACGGGGATGCTGGATTTGCGGGCAAACCTCACCATTGGAGCGGCGCAAGGACTGTTCTTGACCAACAACACCGCCAATAGTTTGATAGGTGCGGGGCGGTTTGTTGCCTCGAGTGCGGACTCACGGGTACAGCTGGGCAACGGCTTCAACGGCGGCATTGTGCCGGGTGCGCCGTTTACAGGCTTTAATGGTCGTGTGAGCATCAACGGCGCGTTGTCGCTTGGAAGCGCGATGCTTATGGGTCAGAATGGGACATTTGATTTTGGTGGTGGTGCCAACACCTTCACGCTGGGCATCAATGAATTGCGCGTGGCAGCCGTGCTTGCACCGTCAAGCCAAGCGTTTATTGTAACGAACACGACGGGTACGCTCACGCTCACCCGTGCCATGCCGCCGAACAACGAATACTTTTTCCCGATTGGCACCACAGCAACGGCATACACGCCAATAACGATTATCAATCGTGGTGCTGCGGATTCTTCGTTTTCGGCACGAGTGTCGCAAGGGCTAACAAACCCGAACGCAGAAGTGTTGAACCGTGTGAATCTGGAATGGTGGGTAAACCAAGGTAATCTGCCGGGTGCAAAAGCTGTGGATGTGATTTTGCACTGGTTAGCACAAAACGAGACCGCAGCGTTCGTACGTAATCAAGCCCGTGTAGCGGCATTTACACCGCCGGCATATCGTTTGGGTCAGCCGGGCGTACCGGGCACAGTTGGCGCAAACTTCACCCGCCGCGACACGCTGAACTTCCGCTTGAACAATACGCCGCTGATTGTGTATTCAGCACCAGTGGTGTTGCCGCCGGGACCAATTGCACCAACCATTTCAACAATTCTGCCTGCATCGGTGGTGGCAAGCGATGAGCCGTTTACGGTGAGCATTTTTGGTTCAAACTATCTGCCAAGCTCAAGCGTGATTGTAACAACCGCGGGAATCAGCCGTTTGTCGCCAACAACGACCAACGTCATTTCCGTAGGACGCATTGATGCAGTAATTCCCGGATTTGCCCGTGTTTCGCCCCGCACACTGACGATTACAGTGACCAACAATACCGCCGCTCCGACAACGAACGCACGGATAACCGTTACGCCTGCACCGCAGCCGACGCTGACGAGCATCACGCCGTCATCGACCACAGCCAGTGGGCAGCCATTCCGCGCTGTGCTGACGGGGACGAATTTCTTCCGCACCAGTTCGCAGGTGTTTGTTACTGACAGTGCTGACAGGTTTACCTTGCCAGCGCGTGTGCTGGCTGCTACCACGGCATCGCAGGCGGTGATAGAAATTCCAGCAGAACTGAACATTACTCGTGCGACCAACATTGTCTCGTTTGTGAATGGCGATGGTCAAAGTGCTCAACTACGCCTGCCTGTGGGCAACGGTCCTGCGCCGTTTATTAGCGGAATTACGCCAACTTCGACGACGGCTGGTGTATCGGGCTTAACGCTCACCATACGTGGCGTGAACTTTTTCCGAGGCGCGCGGATTCTGTTTGCAGACCGTGAAATTACACCGGCAGTACTCACGGCAACAAGCGCAGTGCTGCAGATTCCAGCAGATTTGTTGGTGAATCCCGGATTTCCGCGTGTGCAGATTATTAACGGCGATGGTCAGAACTTTGGAGTTGCCTTTGCTATTATTACGCCTGTGCCGCTCGGTCCGCCACCAGTGATTACCAGTGTAACGCCAAACACGACAACCGCCAGTTTGCAGCCCTTTACGGTAACGGTGCGTGGCAGGGGCTTTTTGACTGGCAACAATAGCATTATCACTACTACTTTCGGCGGCAGTGGTGTTGTCTTGGATTCAACAACGATTCTGGGCTTTGTTCCAGCACTTTCGACATCTGGCACGTTCGGCATTGGTATCACCAATATTGACGGTCAGACCACCAGCGCGACGTTCTCCGTAGGTTTGCCTCTTCCAGCACCAACGCTTTCAAGCGTAACGCCCGGCACAACAATGGCCACGCAGCGAGCATTTGCCGTAACGGTGGTGGGGACGAATTTCCGCGACGGTGTAACGGCATTTTTCAGGACAGCGGCAGGCACATTGATTCCATTGGGCATCTCGGCGGTAAGCCCAACAAGTTTGCGCCTGAACGTTCCTGACGCAGCAAATGTGTTTGGCGATTACCAGCTTATCATTCTTAATCCTGACGGACGTTCGGTAAGTACGGTCTTCCGCATTAGCGGGGTGTCTGTGCAGCAGCTTGAGCCAATTCCGGGTGTGAGCGCGTTCCCGAACCCCGTAAGCGAACTGCTGACGGTAGAAGCACCGTTTGACCGACCAACGCCAGTAACTATCAGCCTTACCAACCTGCTTGGTCAGCGCGTAATGCTCCTGAACGAGCGGGCAACGGGCGGCACGTTCCGTCGGCAGCTTAATATAAGCGGTTTGCCCACAGGCAGCTACACGGTGGAAGTAAGCGATGGCACACGCCGTACCTTGCTGAACGTGGTGAAATACTAAGCGCGAACGCTCGTCACGGTTCATCAGTGCTGAAAGAATCCTGAACATTCGGAAAATCTTCAGCACACGCCACAACAAACGGCGGTTTTCATGAGTATATGAAGCCGCCGTTTTGTATTTTTGTACCCTTCGCGTGTGCTTGCAGCACAATGCTGGCACTCTCGACAATGAAGAAGTTTTTGTTTCACTTTAAAGCGAGGCAACCAGTCTCGACGAACCCTGAACAAGCATTATGGCACAACAATCTACGTTGGACGTAATCGTATCGCTGGCAAAACGGCGCGGCTTTGTATTTCAGTCCTCAGAAATTTATGGCGGTTTGAATGGCTGCTGGGACTACGGTCCGCTCGGCGTGGAACTGCTCAATAACCTTAAGTCTGAATGGTGGAAAGCCATGACCTACCGCGATGACATTGAAGGTGTGGATGCTGCAATTCTTATGCACCCGCGCGTCTGGGAAGCAAGCGGTCACGTGGCAAATTTCACTGACCCCATGATTGACAACAAACAAAGCAAAGCCCGCCACCGCGCCGACAACTTGATTGAAGACTATATTGTCAAACTCGAAAAAGCGGGCAAGTCGGCAAAAGCCGAGGAGATTGCCGAACGCCTCAAAGCCGCGCAAACGCCTGATGATTTCTATCATATCATTGTTTCCGAAGAAATTCCCGACCCCGTGAGCGGCTCGAAAGAATGGACACCCGTGCGCTATTTTAACCTTATGTTCAAAACCTTTGTCGGTCCGGTCGAGGATGCAAGTGCAGTTGTGTATTTGCGCCCCGAAACGGCTCAGGGGATTTTTGTGAACTTCAAAAACGTGCTGGACTGCTCACGTCAGAAATTGCCCTTTGGCATTGCACAAATTGGCAAGGCATTTCGCAATGAAATCAACACCAAGTATTTTTTGTTCCGTACGCGCGAATTTGAGCAGATGGAAATGCAGTATTTCGTCAAGCCAGGCACACATCACGAGGAATTTGAGGCATGGCGCGACCGCCGTATGGAATGGTTTTTAAACTTGGGCATGAAAAAAGACGCTTTGCGCTTCAAACCGCACGACAAACTGGCGCATTATGCGGCGGCGGCAGTGGATATCGAGTTTTTATTTCCCTTCGGTTGGGGCGAGATTGAAGGTATTCACTCGCGGACAGATTTTGACTTGGGCAACCACGAAAAATTTTCCAGCAAAAAATTGGAATACATCGACAGCGTGACCAAAGAGCGGTTCGTGCCATACGTGATTGAAACTTCCGTTGGTGCTTCGCGGTCGTTTATGGCGTTTTTGTGCAATGCCTACGAAGTGGAAAAAGTTGCCAGCGAAGACGGCGAGGGCGATGAACGGACTGTTCTGCGGTTTCATCCGCGACTTGCGCCCATAAAAGCGGCCGTGTTCCCACTTGTGAAAAAAGATGGTATGCCTGAGTTGGCAGAAAAACTGTATCGGGACTTGCAAAGGTCATTCAAAGTGCAGTACGACGAATCTGGTGCAGTGGGCAGACGGTACCGCCGACAGGACGAAATCGGTACGCCATTTTGCATCACTATTGATGGTGAGAGCCTCCAAAACCACACCGTAACTGTTCGCCACCGCGATACCATGCAGCAAGACCGCATCAGCATTGATAAGGTACGGGAATACGTTGGTCGTGCTGTCTGGTAGTCACGCTCTGATGGTCTGCTCTGGTAGTCATCCACTCTGAAGTAAAAACGTTTGAAGCCTTCTTTTGCTTTTGCAGAAGAAGGCTTCGTTGCTTTCTTTATAGCTCCTCAGGATTGATGCCAAGCGCACGGAGTTTGGCTGCCAGAACTTCGGCGCGTTCACGCTCGGCATTTGCACGTTCGCGTTCAGCATTTGCGCGTTCGCGTTCGGCGTTTGCGCGTTCGCGTTCCTGCAAAGCAACGTGTTCAGCGTGTTCGCGCTGTATCTGCTCTTGGGTAAGTACACGGCGCACTTCTTCGCCTGCCAGCAACAGATTGCCGTCGGCATCTATCCAACGCAGCCAGTCTTCCTCCATATCTTCATACACGCTACGCCGCACCTCAAGCCGTAAATTGAGCAACGGAAACTCTGCGTGCTGCATTTGCACGTATCTGCCCTCCTGAAGGACAAACGAGCGCACAAGTTGGCTTCCGTACTGGGCAAGCGGGTCGAACACCACGTAGTACTCTACACCAATCTGCTCGTAGAGAGCAAACTTGCTGTCTAATTCGCCACCAACAAGGTTCGAGACAATTTCGATGACCAATTCTGGGACTTTGCCGTATTCCCACACAAAATAGGAGCGGTTGTGTTTCTCCCACACGCGCTCGCGCGGTGCGCTTACGTCCAAACTCAGCATCATATCGGGAACAAGCGGTGGCTGCTTAATGGCATAGAACAGCCCTACGTTTGCCGTTGCTAAAAATGGGCGTTCGGTTTTCCAGCTTGTGTAGAGCGATTCCACAAGCAAGCGCATTTGACGTTCAGAATTGATGCTGTCCACAGGCTCGTCGTCCTCCGTAATGATGTGGCTGATGTCAGGAATAATCTCTGGCGGCGGCGTGTAGGCTTGAGCGGAGCTACTATGTGCATTATGCAGGTCGTGTGCTTGTTCGTCCAGCGAACCTTCAGCACCAAGTTCCGATGCTGTGCGTGTTGACAGAGGTGTTTCCATAATGCTGTGATAACCAAGTTGTGATGACCAAGTCCGTGATGAACATGTTTGTTGCGCTTTGTTGTGCGCCGTGTCTGTGGTGGTCTGTGAGTTTGTGTAGCCTGAAAAGACCACAAAAAGACGCAGCTTGTCTGCAGACCAAAGCCCATTTGCGCTATGACGAAGTCAATATACGCTTCTGGCTGTACATTTGCAACAGCCTTGAGGCTGCTTCTGAGCCGCTTTGCGACGCGCCTTCGATGGTAGCTGGTAGTTTGGTATCCGTCCAGTCTCCCGCCAGCACAAGCCCACGAATGGGCGTTTGTGCTGTAAGACGTATGGACTCTTGGTTTGGCGTAATAAGCGGAGTGGCGCGTTTTTCTTTGATAACTCGCCCACGCAACAACCGCGCAGCACCGACGGAAGAAAATGCCGCACGAAGTTCGTCCAAACATACCGCAACAATGCGGTCTTGCGGCTCGTTCACGAGGTCATTGCTCGCGCTGACCGTCAGCGAAAGATGCCCCGGAAACCGCGCTACAACCTGTGGTGTGGTGTATGTATCAACCATTGCACGGCGGTTGAACACCCATTGCGTGGTCGTGCCAAGCATGGCAGCAAATTCGCTCTGAAGTTCGTTGAGTACCGGTCGGTCAAACCAAAGGTACACCGATACGATGGGTGAAAAATGATAGTGGTTGAGCGGGTCAAAAAACGGGTGAGTTTTCCATTGCTCGGGCAGCAGCTTGAGCAGATTGTTCGGTGGCACAGCACTTATCACGCAATCTGCCTGAAAAACCTCGCCTGTGGAGGTCTGGACACCTCTGATAGCGTTGCTTGATTCATCCAAAAGAATCTGTGCCGTGCTTGCCCGCACAAATCGGCTGCCCCGCGCCTGAAGCCATGCTGGAAGGGGCTTCAACACCTCGTCCAAACCCGTTCGCGGCAGCAGAAGGCGCGACGAGGCAGTATCGGCAAAAAAAGCTCGCTTGAACACTTCAACAAGCAGCGAAGCAGCTGCCTGCTCAAGCGGGGCGTTGAGCGTGGCAAGTACGATGGGCTCCCACAAGCGGCGTATCAGGTTTTCGGGCTGCTTGTAGTGGCGCAACAGTTCTATCGTTGTGAAGCCTTCTGCACGAACCAAGCCCAGTTGTAACGCCGCAACAAACTGCAAGGCACGAAGTTTGTCTGCAAGCGTCAAGCCGCCAAGTCTGAGTATTCCCAATGCCATGCCCAATTTGCCCGGAAGCAGCGAGGCATCAAGCGTGGAGATTGTTGCGGAGGTCGAGTTTCCTGCCTCGACAAATTCTACGCGCATTGCTGCTTGCGGGCGCAAAAGGTGGGTTGTGCCAAGCGTTTTTAGCACGTGGAGCGTGTGGTGATAGCAGCCCATAAGCAGATGCTGACCGTTGTCAATGATGTCGCCTGTTTCGCGGTCTTCCAGCGAATATACGCGCCCGCCCACGCGGTGGGCATCCATGAGCGTTACGCGCCAACCAGCTTCCACAAGCCGCACTGCTGCTGTGCTGCCAGCAAACCCTGCCCCAATGATAAGACCGTGTGGTGCGCTCATGGATGGTAGAGATGGTAGAGAAGTTATGCGGTTTTCGAGGGTTTGAGCTTAATGCCCAAAATCGTAATGTCGTCGCGTTGCGGGGTAGAGCCTTGAAAGGTTTTTAGTTCATTCAGCATCGTCTGACGCTGCACCCGTGCGGGAAAAAGGGCGATTTCTGTCAGTTTCTCACGCAACCTGCGGCTGCCGTATTTTTCGTTGTTGGCGTTGGGTTGGTCAGCAAATCCGTCGGTGGTCAGATACAACACCAATGGCTGCGTTACGCGAATTTCTTGATTGACGAAAGTTCGGCGTTCTTCTTTTTGTTTGCCGCCAATGCTTGCACGGTCGCCTTTAATTTCCTCAATCTCCGACGTTCCCAGCCCGGGCTTGACCACGTACAAAGGGCGTTTTGCGCCAGCAAAGATTACTCTTCCCAGTTCAATTTTGCAAATACACACGTCCATGCCGTCGCGTGAATTGCGTTCGTCGTCCTCTTCTTCTTCGTCCTGTTTGAGCGCACGGCGCACGGCAATGTTGAGCTCCTCTAAAATCTGTGATGGCGTGTAAATGCGCCGCTCCAGTATGATTTGGTTCAGCAGCGTGTTGCCAATCATGCTCATAAACGCTCCGGGTACGCCGTGTCCTGTGCAGTCTATGGCAGCGACAATGAGAAATTTCTCGAAGTCTATGGTTTCAATAGTTTGCGCCCAGTAAAAATCGCCCGACACAATGTCGCGCGGCTTAAACAGCACAAAATGCTCAAACACGCCCGCCACGTGGTCAAACGTGTTGGGCAAAAACGCACTTTGAATGCGCTCGGCATAAAAAATGCTGTCCATGATTTCACGATTTTTTTCGGCGAGCTCTTCGTTACGCTCTTCCAACGCCTTGTTTGCTTCGTGAATTGCTTGCGACTGCTGTTCGACAAGTTTTTTCTGGCGTAAAATTTCTTCGTTCTGGCGCATCATCTCTTCGCTAATGCGTTTTTTTTCCACATACCGCCGCACCGCGACAACCAGAAATGCCACCAGCACCACGCCGCCCGCTATGAGGGCATTGCGGACAGTGGTCTGGAGTTCTTTGTCTTTGGTGAGCAGCTGAATTTCTTGGTCTTTTTTGTCGCTTTCGTACTGGGCTTGAAGCGCGAGCATGGTTTCTTGGGTTTTTTGATTCATCACTTCTTCGCGCACTTCCACGTAGCGTTTGTAATAATCAAAGGCTTGGGATTTATCACCAAGTGCAACGTACACATCGGAGATAGTTTGCAGAGCCTCTTGCTGGCGAATTTTTGAGCCAATCTGTTCGGCAAGATGTAATGACTGCTGTGCATATTTTAGGGCTTCTTGGGGTTTGTTTTGGAGCGAATAGAGTGCGCTGATGTTGTTCAGCGAGGCGCATTGACCCTCTTGGTTGCCGCTTTGTTTCTTGAGTTCAAGGGATTCTGTATAGCATTTGAGGGCTTCAGGATAATTCCCTTGAGCGGTGTGTATTTTGCCGATGTTATTGAGCAAACTGGCTTCGCTGGCTTTGTCGCCAAGCTCTCGAAAAATGCCAAGAGCCTGCACGAGCGACTCTAACGCGCGGTCGTATTGCAGTTGGTCAGCATACACAAGCGCAATATTGCTGTATGAACTTGCCTCGCCGCGTTTATCGCCGATACTTTGGCGCAACGTAAGGGCTTTGTTGTGATACTCTAACGCAAGGTCGTAGCGGCTTTGGTCACCGTAAATAAGGGCAATATTGTTCAACGAGGCTGCTTCTCCTGACTTGTCACCGATGCGCTCCCGGAGTTTGAGTGCTTCTAAATGCAGCGTGAGTGCAGAATCGTACTTGCTTTGGTAATAGTACGCCGCACCAATGTTACTCAGCGAAAGCCCCAACGATTTGGTGTCGCCGAGCGCACGGGAAAGGTCGGCGGCGTGCTGGGCAAGCGAGAGCGCACGGGCTGCATTGCGGGTGAAATACTCACGGGCAAGCGCGTTCAGCACGCGCACTGTGTTCGTGTCCGAACGCCATGCAACTGCCTTGAGTTCGCGTTCTAACGAATCCAACGATGTAGAAGGTCGTTCCTGTGCTTGTGCGTGATGCGCCTGTGCAAGACCAACAACAACGATAAGTATCGAACAAGATATTGAACTACAAAACGCTATGATAGAAACAACGATAGAAACAAAGCGGGTTGGCAGTGCAAAACTCATAGATGATTGCAGACAAGTGAAATATTGGTTTGCAGGACAATAATCGCTAATTTTGGCGATATATGCTAATTCTAAAAAAACGTGGACGGTTGAAGTAAGCGCTGTGGGTAATTTTGTTCATCATCTGAGCGGCGGTATGGTTGCTGGTGCGGTGTGTGGCGGTGTAGCGTACTACTCGCTGCGTGTACCACTTGCCGATGCCACGGCGTTCGGCGTGATAGCTTGCGTGGGAAGTCTGTTGCCCGACATTGACAGTCCGCACAGCAAGCCCAACGACATGGCATTTGGGCTGGCAAGCGTGGTCGTACCAATTTTTGCCATTCAGGGCATGGGCTATCTTGCGCCTTCCACAATGATACTGACCGCGCTGGCACTGTATGCTATAGTCAAGTATGCTCTGCGGTTCGTCATGAACCGCTTGTGTGTGCATCGCGGTATTGTTCACAGTATTCCTGCGGCTGTGGTGTGGGGCGCGTTGGTGTATTGGGGATTTCGCTTTTCGCCCGCGCTTATCAAAAATGCCGCGGCCTCAAGCGCGTTAGTGGGCTTTGTGGTGCATTTGGTGATAGACGAGATGTTTTCGTTCGTCAATTTTGAAGGAGTGCGCATTTCGCCCAAACAATCGTTTGGCACTGCATTAAAATTTACCGCGCCTTCTTTGCTTTCCACTACTGCTGCATATATTGCGGCAGGGCTGTTGTTGTATGCGTGCTTGCGTGATATGAAACTTGTGTAACGGATGCACGGAAAGATTTTTTGAAGGAAACCAAGCAATGAGGCTGCTCATTCAGCGCGTTAAACGTGCATCAGTAACGGTAGAACACACGGTCGTTGGGTCAATTGCTCAGGGGCTGCTCGCGTTTGTGGGCATTGCCCAAAGCGATACTCAAGTTGAAATGGAGTGGATGTGTAACAAACTCCTGAACCTTCGCATTTTTGCTGACGACGAGGGAAAAATGAACCGCTCAGTCAAAGACGTACAGGGCGGAATCTTGCTGGTGTCGCAGTTTACGCTCTACGGTGATGCTCACAAGGGCTTTCGACCAAGTTTTATCGAGGCAGCGCACCCAAGCCATGCCGAACCACTCTACAACGCCATGCTTGCGCGGCTCAGAAGCGACTATACCGCCGAAGCAGGGGTGTTTGGTGCCATGATGGACGTGGAGCTCGTCAATGACGGACCGGTAACGATTTGGATAGAAAAGCACAACACTTATTGACGGACAATCAAACACTTATGATACATTCCACACACTCTTCGACGACTTCTTCGATGACTTCTTCGACGGCGAATTTCCTCACCTCTGCCGCACAATGCGTGAATTCACCAGCGAGGTTTGTCAAAACTCTTGTGTTTACGCTGCTGTACAGCGTTGTGGGTTCGGTGCCGCTTATTGTGGTAATGGTTATGCGGGGTGCCACGAGCTCTGAAGACTTGAACGCTCAGACATTGGGTTTGCACGAGGCGTTGTTTTTTGCGTTGCTTATGCTGCCAGAACTGACCTTGCTGTGGGGATTATTTCGGCAGGTGCGCAAGCAGCACGGTCAAGACTGGGCGCGGCTCATTACGCCGCGCCGCGAGATTCACTGGGGCAAAATGCTGTATGCAGGGGCAGTGTGGGGCGGTCTGACGCTTGCCGTAGAACTGGGGGCATTTGCGCTCAATGCTGACCGCTATACGGTTGCCTTCGAGCCAAGCGTGTTCGTGCCGTTAGTGCTTGCTGTGCTGCTGCTTGTGCCGTTTCAAGCGTCGTTCGAGGAAATTGCCTTTCGTGGCTACCTTATGCAGCAAACAGCATTGATTTCACGACGTGTGTGGATGCCTCTGGTGCTTACGTCGTTCGTGTTTGCGGCTCTGCATTTGGCAAATCCTGAAGTCGAGGCATATGGCGTTGCGCGGATGTTCCCCGGTTATTTCCTTGTGGGCTTGATGTTCGGCATTGCAACGCTGATGGACAACGGCTTGGAACTTGCTATGGGAGCGCACACGGCAAACAATATCATTGCTTTTGTCGTCGTCAGTGAGCCACATTCTGTGATGAAAACTCCTACGCTGCTCACCGCGCCCGCAAGCCCGCCAACGCTTGCCAGCTACGCAGTGCTGCTGCTTTGCGGTGGCGTGTTTTTGGCACTCATGGCGCGAGCATACAATTGGGGCAGTTTTAGTCGCTTGTTGGCAACAATAGAGTTTCCGCCGCCGCCACAAGAACAAGCATCTGAACCGCAACACGCGCCGAACGTTGCTTGAGTGAACACCGCTTAACCGAATATTGCGTAACCAACCTGTTGCTAAAATTTCACGGTAAACGCTGCATACAGCACGCAAAGCATTCAACGAGCCGAATTCAACGAGCCATACTTACACACGCTATACTCACTTTTTACCATATTTTTGCACGGCTATAACCATGTCCAAACAGCACACACAGCACGCAAAACACACGCACGGCGCACACGATGTGCACCGCCACCGTCCTAAATCCCAAAAACCACCGCTTATTCCTGAACGCTATCACGACTGGCTGTACTGTGGCGGTATTGCGCTGGCGGTGCTGGTTCTGTTGCGTGCAACGCTCTTTGGCGCGGGCGTGTTTGATTCCTCCGACAACGTGGCTTCAGGGAGTTTTGTTCCCTACTTGGAAACAGCGAAAAAAAGCGGCGAATTTCCGTTGTGGATACCGAACATTTTTTCGGGTATGCCCAGCTATGCCGCACTGCTCACCACAGGCGAACGCTGGTGGGATGTGATTATGCTCGTCTTTAACGGCGTGACGGTCGGCTTCGGCAAACTTCTCGGCAGCGATGCCGCACGAGTGGGTTCATACTACATTCTCTACGGCGTTGGTATGTATTTGCTGATGCAAAGCAAAATTCAAGAGCGGTTTATCGCCTTTTTTACTGCCTTCGCGGCGGTGTTTTCCACGTTTATTATTGTGTGGGTCATGATTGGTCATAACACCAAGCCGATGGCGTTGATGACCTTTCCGTACATTCTCTTGTGCTTGGAAAAACTCCGTGAACGATTCTCGTTGCTCTATGTGGCACTGTTGGTGATAGCCGTTCACATCCTTGTTGAATCCACGCACGTCCAAATGGCGTTTTACGGCGTGTGCTGCTTCGGGCTATACGTGTTGTTTGAGTTGATAAGCCGCGCTATCAGTAAAGAATCCGTTACGGGTGTCTTGCGAGCGGCAGGAATCCTCGTGCTTGCTGGTGGGTTATCGTTTGCTATGGCTTCCGACCGCTATTTGTCGGTGATGGAATACACACCCTACTCGACACGTGGCACTGCGCCAATTGAAAAAACGGCAAGCGGCGGCAACAAGCAGGACGCAAGCGGCGGCAATGACTATGACTATGCTACCAATTGGTCGTTTAGCCCCGAAGAAATGATAACGTTTTTCGTGCCGAATTATTACGGCTTTGGGAAGTTGGAGTACAAAGGCCCCATCACCAATAACCGAGCAACTCGTGTGCCGTCGTATTGGGGACAAATGCCCTTTACCGACGCGGCAAATTACATGGGCATTGGTGTCCTCTTTATGGCAATCATTGGCTTTGTGGCGTTCAGGCGCGATATGTTTGTCCAGTTTTTGTTCGCGCTTGCACTGTTTGCCTTGTTGCTCTCATTTGGCAAAAATATGCCCTTGCTCTACAACGCCTTTTTTTACGGCGTACCCGGCTTCAATAAATTTCGTGCGCCGCAGATGGCACTCGCGCTTATGCAGTTTGCCATGCCGCTGTTGGCGGGCTACGGCATTGCTGCGCTGCTCAGATTTCGCAACGACGAACACCACGACAAGCACAGCAGCGAACGCACAAAAGAGCGCACTGGCGGTCAGCATGCAGCAAGCAAATGGCTTTTGTACGGAACGGTTGGTGCGGTTGCATTTTTGGTGAGTGGATTTGTCTATGCTGCTGTGGGCGAACAAGGCTATATCCAGCGTGCTGCGGCAAGCCCGACGGCACAACAACTGTTTGCCGATAACAAAGAAACCGCCCAAGAATTTTACAAATTTGTGTTCGGCGAAGCGATGTCTGATTGGTACGCAACGGGCTTGTTGGGAGTGCTGTTTATGGCGTTTGCGTGGCTGTATGTGCGCAAAACCATCTCGCAGACGCTGTTGTTTGCGGTCTTTGGTGTGCTGCTCGTGGTGGACTTGTGGCGCGTGGCGGTGCGCCCTCTGGAGGTGTCGAAAGAAACCATGCAGCAAACCGTGTTTCGCAAAACCGATGTGGTGCAGTTTTTACAGCAGGACAAATCGCTGTTTCGCATTGCGGATTTTACGGGCGCGCCGAATGTTCCTGCGTATTTCGGCTTGCAGCACGTTCACGGCTATCATTCGGCAAAGCTGCGTGTGTATCAGGATTTGCTTGATGTGGCGGGCAAAGGCGGCGGCTCAGTGATTACCAATCCGTTTTTGTGGAATCTGATGAATGTGAAATATTTGGTCTATGACCGTCCGTTGAGCGAGTCCATGCAGCCTGTGTTTAAGTCCCAAGAATCGCCCCTGATGGTCTTTGAAAATCCGTCGGTGCTGCCGCGGGCATTTTTTGTCAATACCGTCCAAGTGGCAAGCCCAATGGAGATTCTGAAACACTTACGCGACGGTGATTTTAGCGCGATTGAAACGGCGTTTGTCGAGCAGCCGTTGGCAGAACGATTAGACACGGTTGCTGGAACGCTGATGACGCATTTGGACAACGTGAAAATGCTCGACTACCGCAACGAATACCTGAAACTCGAAGCCACTGCAACAGGTACGAATTTTTTGGTGCTGAGCGAGGTGTACTATCCTGCGGGCTGGCGGGCATACATTGACGGCAAAGAAACGCCAATTATCAAAACCAACTTTGCCTTCAGAGGCGTAGTCGTGCCGCAGGGCAAACACATCGTGGAAATGCGCTTTACGTCTGACCGCTTCCAAACGGGAAAAACTCTGAGTTTGGCGGGCAACGTTCTGACCTTACTGCTGCTTGGCGTGGGTGTGTGGCAGGCGCGACCGCGAAAAGCTGCAACCAAAGAGTAGGTCAAAAAGCCAATGTCATTACGTTAAGCCCCTCACCCCTCGCTATGCGAGACCCTCTCCCACAAAGGGCGCTATCCATTACCCATAAGTCCAAAAGCTAGTAATGGTGGTCTTTACGAGGGAGAAAAGTGGCGTTGAGCGATGCTCCAAGTACGAACAATATCGGTCAAACGGCTCCATCCTCGCCAAAGGACTTT
>Ga0272446_1004126_pt1 | contig 17493 bp, 17 predicted proteins | sample YNPCB0061_FD_194587 | JGI IMG/M metagenome (GOLD analysis project Ga0272446, IMG submission 194587) | Hot spring microbial mat communities from Yellowstone National Park, WY, United States - YNP-CB-006-1 | ecosystem: Environmental > Aquatic > Thermal springs > Hot (42-90C) > Sediment | place... | reverse complement strand
TTTATGTATAGCGAGTAGGTGATAATGCTTGATGCCAATTCGACACCATTCCTATCATAAATATCGCCTCTCATCACATTAGCATTAGTAACAGTGTGTTCATACTGTTTCTTAAGTTTGCCTAAGTAAAACTCTCTATTCAACACCTGAATTTCAAAAAGTCTAAACGCAATCATTCCAAACCCCACAACAAACAAAAATGCAGTGAGGAATATCTTTACCTTTTTCCAGTTTATACTAAGTGCATGTTTAGGCTTTTTCATCATTGTTTAACAATTACTACATCAATATTTTCTTCCATATTCAAATTTTTTGAGTATTCATTCAACTTTTCAGTGTTTTTCAATTTTTCTAACTGAATTTTCATCAGCTTAACCTTGCTTTCTTCCTTTTTTATCTCCTTTTTTTTCACTGAGGCAGCGTTTTTTTCGTAAATATAGTTTGAATTCACGTACACTTTGGCAAAGATTAATAAAACAGCAATAACCACTTCGCAGACCAAAACCTTGTCTGCCCCAAGCCATGCCTCCTTAACTTTCTTGAAAGGGATGTTTTCTAAAAAAGTTAATGCCAACGTCCTCATTGGTTCCCTCCGAATCCTGTTTTTTCTGCAACCCTAAGCTTCGCACTTCTTGCACGACGATTTTGCATCACTTCTTGATGTTCCGGTACTAAAGGTTTCTTGGTTAGAACTTTTAAAACACCCGACCTTTCGGCTTCCCTAAAAAAGTTCTTTACAATCCTGTCTTCTAATGAATGAAAGGAAATAACAAGAACTCTTCCACCCTTTGACAACAATAATGGGGCAGCATCTAAAAACTGCTTAAGGGCACCTAACTCATCGTTCACCTCAATTCTTAAAGCCTGAAACACCCTTGTTGCAGGGTGGATTTTACCAGTTTTCAGAACATTTTTCAGAATTAAGCCTACCAACTCTGATACAGTTTCAATACGCTTTTTCTTCCTGTAATCACAGATTGCCTTAGCAATTTTTCTTGAATATCGTTCCTCACCATACTCAAAAAATATCTGTTCAAGCTGCTCTTTTGCGTAAGTGTTTACCACAACTTCTGCCGTAACTAAAGATGTCCTATCCATTCTCATATCAAGGGGACCATCTTTCTGAAAACTAAAACCACGTTCACTGTCTTCAAGGAGGTCGCTCGAAACACCCAAATCGACAAGCAGACCATCAACCTGCTTAATATTTAGATCCTCAAGCAGTAAGGGGAGCTCTCTAAAATTACGATGAAAAAGAGATAGCCTCTCTTTATACTGTTTTAACATCGCCTCTCCCCTTTTTATTGCCTCTAAATCTCTGTCTAACCCAATTACTTTAATGTTCGGATATCTATCAAGTATCTCTTTTGAATGTCCACCTCCACCAAACGTGCAATCTACAACTAAGTTTATCGCTTCTCCATCAAGATATTGCAAAACCTTATCAAGCATCACTGGTATGTGAATGCTTTTTGTCATATCCCTAACCGACTTGCCATTTCACTTAACGAAGCAGAGCCATTTCCCTCCTGAGAAGGTTTTAAAATCTTCTCATCAAACCTCTCTTTTGACCATATCTCTATTCTTTTTAACATGCCAGCAAGGGTTACCTCTTTTTTTATCCCCGCGTAATCCCTGTGTGTTGGAGGAAGGAGAATTCTGCCCAACTTGTCGGGAATACACTCCATTGCACCAGAAAAAAATAGTCTCATAAAGTTTTTGTCCTCTGGCTTCACCAAATCAAAGCTAACAGCCTTTTCTTCAAGGACTTTCCACTCCTGATAGGGATAGCAGTAAATACATCCATCCATTGTTGTGATTATAAGTTTATCGTTGGCATAATCCTTCTTGAGCGTTTCCCTGAATTTAGCAGGAAGACTTACCCTACCCTTTTCATCTAAGGAGTGCTCATATCGTCCAGAGAACATATTTAACACCTTATCCCATTATTATCCACTATATACCACAATATTATTACGTTTTGAATATTTGTCAAGAAAAATATTTAAAAATTCCCAAAAAAAATTAAACATACTATAATTTTCATGATGAGAATTCTTATGCTTAAACCTTTGGGACTTAAAACCAAACTTATTCTTACGATGATGCTACTGTTCATCTTGTCTTCTTTTATCCTCTTTTTGATAAGCCAAAACGCCCAGAAAAAACTTATCAAAGAGTTCGAAGACAATATTGACGACCTTACAAAGGCAATTCAGGTAAGTGTCCAGAAGTTAACAAGCGAAGAACAAGTAGATCCAAAAAAGATGGAAGATCTTATAAAAAATCTTAAAAGAAAAGGCATTAATGAGATATCGATACTATCTGAAAACAAAGAAATTATAGCAAGTTCAAATCCAAAAAAGATTGGCATGCGTATCTCAAAACCTACGAAAGAATCTGACTTTCTGATTAAGGCTGAATTAGGGCAGAAAGGAGAAGCCGAATCGATAAAAGAGTTTAACATACCGATAGTCATTGGTAACGAGAACTACGGATATATAAATATTGTAATGCACCTCGATAGCCTTTCGAAAATCCAAAAAAGAAACTTTTACATAAGGCTTTCGTCAACACTTTTCATATTTTTAATAGGAACCGCCATTATAATTTTTTTAGCAAACAGATACACTAATCCCATTCACGAAATTGTTGATGCCACAAAAAAAATAGCTAATGACCAACTTGTTACTTTGCCTGTAACAAAAAACACCTCTCCTGAACTTAAAGAGCTTATTGAAAATTTTAATGATATGGTACACAAGTTATCGGAACGCAAAATGATGGAGCGTAAGATAAAAGAGATGGAGCATCTCTTTCAGGTGGGGCAAGTATCATCCGCCATCGCGCATGAGATAAAAAATCCCCTTAATTTTATGAGCCTTGCAGTTGGACAAATTATAGAAGAAGCGAAGAAACTCAACAATGCTGATTTTTTGCCCCTTTTAATCGCATTAGAAGAAGAGATAAAAAAGCTAAACTCATTGATAACAAACTTTCTTGATTATGGAAGACCTCTTAAGCTTAAAATGGAACATTTTAACTTGATAAACATCTTTAATGACTTGATTTTACTAATGCAGAACAATCTGAAAGAACTAAACATATCCGTTGAGCTTAATAGCAGCGACAATATTGAAATAATTGCAGACAGGGAGAAGCTATCATCATGTTTTTTAAACCTGTTTTTAAACTCAATAGAAGCGATCAAAGAAAACGGTAAAATAATCATTACAATCGAGCAAAAGAACGAAAAAATATTTATATCTTTTAAGGATACAGGAGGCGGTATCCCGCTATCTATTCAAGATAAAATTTTCGAGCCTTACTTCACCTCAAAAAATACAGGCATGGGATTGGGACTACCCTTTACAAAAAAAATCATACTTGAACATGGTGGAAATATATGGCTTAATAATACTTCAGAGAACGGGACAGAATTTTTGATAGAATTACCAGTGAATTTATGAGCAAGATACTTATAGTTGACGACGAAAAGAAGCAACGAGATATCCTTGATTATATCCTTAAAAAGGAAGGTTTTGAAACAGTTACAGCTGCTACTGCAGAAGAGGCTCTAAAACTGTTTTCTTCAAACGAGATTGATGTTGTAATCACAGATTTAAAGCTACCAAAGATGGATGGTTTATCTCTTATGAAGGAGATTTTAACAATCTCGCCCGACACATCTGTCATTATCATAACAGGGCATGGAAGCATTGATTCTGCTGTTTCTGCAATTAAACAGGGGGCTTTTGATTACATTACAAAGCCACTACAAAGAGATAGCGTTATTTCTCTTGCAAAAAAGGCATTTGAAAGAACTTCGCTTTTGAAAGAGAGAAGTTTCCTTTCTTCAAGATTAAACTCCCACGAACATTTACAAGGGCTGATTGGTGAACATCCTGCTTTTAAAGAGGTAATAAAGACCATTTTAAAAATCGCTCCTTTTGATGCAACAGTTTTGATTACTGGTGAAAGTGGAACAGGAAAAGAGCTCGTTGCAAAGGCAATTCACAACGTTAGTCCAAGAAGGGAAAAACCTTTTGTCGCTATTAACTGTGCAGCGATACCAGAAAATCTGATTGAAAGTGAGCTTTTTGGCTATTCACCAGGTGCATTTACAGGTGCTACTACTAAAAAAAAGGGCTTGTTTGAGGCAGCAGATGGAGGAACAATACTCTTGGATGAGATAGGTGAACTTCCTTTAAATACTCAGGCGAAAATTTTACGTATCTTACAGGAAAAAGAGATTATGCCGTTAGGGGCAATTAAGCCTATAAAGGTTGATACAAGGGTTATCGCAGCAACAAACGTAAATTTGGAAAGCAAAATCAAGGAAGGCAAATTTAGGGCGGATCTGTACTACAGGCTTAACATCTTTTCTATAAGACTACCCGCATTAAGAGAACGAAGCAGCGATATTCCTTTGCTAATGAACCACTTTTTGGATAAATATAAATACTTAGCGGGTGGCAAAACAAAGTTTTTTAGTACAGATGCGATTAAACTTTTTATCGATTACCCTTGGTATGGTAACATAAGAGAGCTTGAAGCCACTGTTCAAAAGGCTATCCTTTATTCCGAAGGCGAAGCAATCACAAAAAGTGATATACTGCCATTTTTGGACAACAGACCTTCAGAAAGTTACCAAGCCTTTAAAGAGCCATCATTAAACAGTAAACCCCTTGATGAAATAGAAAAAGAGTTGATAATAAAAGCTATGGAACAATCAGACTGGAAGATGAGTAAGGCGTGTAAAATATTAGGAATAACTTACAGAACACTCCAGTACAGATTGGGTAAGTATGGCATCAAACCACCACAAAATACACCAAATGGTTAAAACTATACACCAAATGGTGTAAATACAAAAAGAGGTTCGCAATAAATTCTTTCAATATCATTAACTTATGCTTTGGCACACCCATTGCTATATAAATATCGTTAATAACGAAATGAAGGAGGTGATTTCAATGAAAAAGGCATTCACAGCTATTCTCGCAGCAATGTTAATGGTTGTATTCTCAAGCTTTGCTTTCGCTCAGGCTCCAGCAGCAAAACCTGCTGAGAAGAAGGAAGCAGCTCCTGCAGCAGTTCCTGCAGAAAAGAAAGAGGAAAAGAAAGAAGAGAAGAAAGCTGCTACAAAGAAAAAAGCTACAAAGAAAAAAGCTGCTAAGAAAGAAGAGAAGAAGGAAGAGAAAAAAGAAGCAGCTCCTGCAGCAGCTCCAGAGAAGAAATAAGTTTAACTTATCTTCATTAAAAATAGGCGGTTCTCGGAACCGCCTATTTTTTTTTGCACTTCTCACACAATCCGTAAATATCAAGATTGTGCCGTAAGATCTGAAAATTATATTTCTGGGCAATTTCTTCCTGCAGATGTTCTATTTCAGGACTACAAAACTCGATAATGTTTCCACAACTCTCACAAACCAAATGATCGTGATGATTTTTTTTCGCAGTCTTTTCAAAGCGTGAAATACCTTCTCCAAAACTTTTTTCTTCAGCAATGCCACATTTTTTTAAGACGCTTAGAGTTCTGTAAACTGTTGCAAAACCTATTTTACTAAAACTTTTAGACACCTTTTTGTAAAGTTCAGCAGCAGTTATATGTCCTCTTGCCTTAAGAAACTCCAGAAGAATTACCTCTCTCTGCTTAGTGTACCTTAACCCATTGCTCAAAAGATATGTCTTTAGCCTTTCAACCTCGTTTATCATACTGTTATTATAGAAAAAAAATTAAAACTTGCAAACTCTTAAATTAGTGAATATATTTGTATTATGGGAGAAAAAGATTACTACAAAATTCTTGGTGTGCCGAAAAATGCCACTTTAGACGACATAAAGAAGGCATATCGCAGCCTTGCAAGGAAGTACCATCCTGACGTAAATCCTAATAACAAAGAGGCAGAAGAGCGTTTTAAAGAAATTAACGAGGCTTACGAAGTTTTATCAGACCCTGTAAAGCGTAAAAATTATGACCAGTTAGGCGATGCCTTCTTTACTCCGCCCAACGAAGGGGGGTTCGGTTATAAGTATTCTGGCAAAGACTTTTTCTCAGACCTTTTTGGAGACAGTTTTGAGGAAATTTTATCAGGCTTTTTTGGCAAGTCAAAGAAAAGAAAAAGCAGCAAGGGTGAAAACATTGAAATTCAGCTTAACATACCCTTTGAAGAGGCTTTAAAAGGTGTAACAAAAACTATTCTGGTAAAATATGAAACACCATGTGAAGGTTGTGATGGCTTTGGTGTTGACACTAAAAAATCTTCGTCTTGTTTGCGATGTGGCGGCACAGGGTATATTTTAGAAAAGCGTGGCAGTATCAATATACACCAGAGTTGTCCTGATTGTGGAGGACAAGGTCGCAAGAATTTGACTAAATGTAGTAGTTGTAACGGGTTAGGCGTAGTTAAAGGAGAAAATCGCGTAACTTTTTCTATCCCTGAAGGTATTGAAGATGGCGAGGTTATCACCTTAAGGGGTAAAGGTAAGCCGGGTAAAGGTGGTGCTGAACCAGGAGACCTTTTTATTATAGTTAACGTTACTCCACACAAGTATTTCAAAAGAGAAGGCAAGGATCTTTATTTAGAGTTACCGTTATCAATAACAGAGGCTATTCTTGGCACAAAGGTTGAAGTTCCTCTGCCACAGGGCACAAAACTTAACGTAACAATTCCGCCAAACACATTTGAGGGACAAAAGCTGCGTTTAGCAGGTAGAGGCATCAAAGATAAGGATGGAACAACAGGTGATTTATATCTTGTAGCAAAGATTATAATGCCCAAAACACTACCCCCTGAGGCAAGAAAACTTGTAGAAGAGCTTAAAAAGTATATAAAACCGCCAAAACGTGATTTTAATTAATCGGGCTTGTTGTTCCTTTGGCTCTAAGCAGTTTAAATGCCATTGGAACAAAAAATGCTTTTCTCCCCCCTAAATGATATTATTCAATTCGCAAAAAGAAAGCGTTATAAGATTATCAAACTTACATTTTTTTCTGCTTTTTTCTTATGTAATTGGAGTTGTGTTATGGTATCAGCTTTCTAACCCTTTTCTCTTTTTAATCTTGCCCGTAACGCCAATCCTTTTTCTACAAAAAAACAACAGAACTAAAACCATCTCTTTGTTACTGCTGTTATTACTTATCGGGTATTTAAGGGCATCCTTTACAAATGTAGCAGCAGTTGGGAAACTTAACGAAACTGCGATCGTCAGCTCTCTGCCTCGAGATTATGGGTATTATAAAAAAGCGATGTTATTTCTTAATCACGATAAGGAAAGCCTTTATATAGATGCGTACTTTGATAAAAATGCCGACCTCGCACTCTTTGACAACCTGAAAATCACAGGTGAAATCTTAGAACCGAATAACTACAAAAACATCAACTTTCTCCCTGCCTTTATAAAAAAATACGAAGCTGAAACACGGATACTAAAAGTAAGGTCTTTTCAAATACTTTCTTCTAACAGTTTTATCAAAAGAGTTTACAAATTAAGAGAAAGAATGAAGCTAACGATTTTACAGTATGCTGGGAAGTCTAAGAACTTTTTATTAGAGTTGCTGTTTGGTGAACGATTATTAGGTTCAAAGGAGAGAAGACTTTTTGCAAACACAGGCGTTGCACATCTGCTTTCTATATCGGGGCTTCATTTTGCAATCACTGTTTTTTTCGCCTTTATTTTAGTATATCTTTTTCAGTACTTTTATCCACCAATAGTTTATATAACACCCCGACACTACCTTGTAGTAATTTTTTCGCTACCACTTGTTTTGTTTTATGCCTTTATTTCTGGTTTATCAATACCTGCCTTCAGGGCTTTTCTTGCCTTTCTTATGGTTGCCACTTTTTTTCTTTTACGAATAGCTCCAAAATCTCTACCCCTTTTATCTGTCATAGCTCTGACATTTTTAGTATTTGAGCCAACCTTAATATTCAACAAATCATTTCAACTGTCTTTTTTATCGGTTTTTGTGTTGCTTATTTTTTATAAAAAGACGTTAAAGCTCGATTTCTTTTCAAAAGGCAAAAACAAAAAGATTTTAAGCTACCTGTTTGGTATTGTCTTAACGTCGGTTTTGATATCTTTATTCATCTTCCCTGTTACCCAAAATATGGCTCCACAAAGCTTGTTAATTTCTGTTATTTCCAACCCTGTTGCCATACCACTTGTAACGTTTATTGTTTTGCCTTTTTCATTTGTAGCCTTAATTTTTTCGTTGGTATCAAAAAAGCTCTTTTTCCTTTTGTTAACAGTACCAGAATTTGGCTGGCACATTTTGTATAATTATCTTAAACTTATTGAACCTGTCGCAAACATCTCAAAATTCAATATCCATTTCAGCTTTTGGGGTGGGATTTTATACCTTATTACGCTCTCCTCCTTTTTTCTAAAAGGAAGGGTTAAATTTATATGTGTTACCTTTTTCGCAATTTTAACGCTATTATCTTTTCAAAAAAGATTTGAAATGCCCTTTCTAACCTTTTTAGACGTCGGTCAGGGCGATGCTGCACTGTTCAGAACAAAAAGCGGCAAGTTAATCTTTATAGATACAGGTGGCAATATTTATGATTACAATCTTTATAACAGGGCATATAAACCCTTTCTATCCCTTTTAGCCCAAAATAGCATCGAAGCGGTTATTTTATCACACTATCACCCCGACCATTATAAGGCGTTAGAAGAGTTGCTCAACTTTTATAATATAAAGAATGTTTACGCACCAATGAGCGAAACTGCCTCTCCAATTCTTGATTTATGGAAAAACCATGATTTTCAACTTCATCTTATTGCCTCAAAAAAAGCCATTTCAATAGATGAGCTTTCACTCACACTTTTGCCGCAAAGAGATTTTAAAAGAGAGAACGACAGAAGTCTTTGGTGTGTTGTTAAAAAAGACAAAAAACTCTTTCTTTTTACAGGCGACACTGAGAAAAAGGCTATAGATAAAATACTAAAAAAAGAGTTTAACGAAAACTGCTTTTTAATCAAGGTGCCACATCACGGTGCAAAATCATCCTTTTTTGAAGAGCTATACTTAAAAACAAACCCTAAAGTCGCTGTTATCACTGTTGGCAGAAGAAACCCATTTAGACTGCCTTCGGAAGAGGTGTTAAGATACTTGATGAAAAGAGGTATATCTGTTTATCGTACTGACAAAAACGGACAAATCTTTGTCTTTCTTGACAAAGAAAAACCATATATAAAGAGTTTTGAATGAAGGGGCTTTTTTAAGCCCCTCACGTTTTTATGCAAAGGCGTCCAGACCCGTTATAAACCTTCCTATTATTAACTCATGAATATCATGTGTGCCTTCGTAGGTATAGACAGACTCGATGTTTAACATGTGCCTGATTGGAACAAACTCGTCAGAGATACCGTTCGCACCGTGAATTTCTCTGGCAATCTTTGCACACTCCCTTGCAACTTTAACATTATTCATTTTTGCCATTGATATCATTGCGTAATTGTGCCTTCCTTTGTCCTTTTCTCTGCCTAACTGTATAGCTAAAAGTTGTCCTTTCACAATTTCTGTGAGCATAGTAACAAGCTTGTGCTGTACAAGCTGAAAAGAACCTATGGGTTTGCCAAACTGAATACGCTCCTGAGAATAACTTAATGCTGCATCATAACAAGCCATAGCAGCACCTAAAGCCCCCCAAGCTATTCCAAACCTTGCTTCAGAAAGACAGCTTAAAGGTGATTTAAGTCCTTCTGATTTTGGCAGGATGTTTTCTGCAGGAATTCTGCAATCATTGAAGATAAGCTCTGATGTAACTGAAGCCCTTAATGAAAACTTGCCATGCATCTCAGGAGCCTCAAAACCGGGTGTGCCTTTTTCAACAATAAAGCCTCTTATGGTTCCGTCTTCCGTTTTTGCCCACACAATAGCTAAATCAGCAATTGTGCCATTGGTAATCCACATCTTCGCTCCATTCAAGATATAACTATTACCATCCTTTACTGCCTTTGTTTTCATACTTCCTGGATCTGACCCTGCGTTGGGTTCCGTTAAGCCAAAACAACCGATAAGCTTACCCTCAGCCATGCCTGGAAGATATTTTTTCCTTTGCTCTTCAGAACCATATTTGTGTATTGGAAACATACACAGGCTTCCCTGAACAGAACAAAAACTTCTTATTGCACTATCACCTCTTTCTAACTCCTGCATAGCAAGACCATACTCTACATTGCTTCCACCGGGACAGCCATAGTCTTCTATATGTAACCCCAAAAGTCCCAATTTGCCAAACTCTAAAATTAAATCTTTGGGAAAGGTGCAGTTTCTGTGGTGCTCAACTATTACTGGCATAACCCTGTCTTCGACAAACTGTCTTACCGTATCCCTTAGTACAATCTCATCCTTTGTAAAGAGATTGTCAATGTTCATAAAGTTAACGCCTTTGTACCTTGCCATAAATCCCCCTATATTTTTGTTTATCCGCCTAAATAAGCCTTTTTTATCTTTTCATCATTTATCAAGTCTTCTCCAGCCCCCCAGCCAACAACCTCTCCCACCTCCAGAACAAAGCCAAAGTGAGAAATTTTTAGAGCCGCCCTTGCATTTTGTTCCACCATGAGGATGGACATTCCTTCAGAATTTAGTTTTTTTATTACATCAAGAATTTCTTTCACCAGCAGAGGTGCAAGTCCCATCGAGGGTTCATCAAGAACCAAAAGCTTTGGCTTTGACATCAACGCCCTGCCTATTGCGAGCATCTGTTGTTGTCCACCACTCATAGTGCCAGAAATCTGTTTTCTTCTTTCTTTTAAAATAGGAAAGAGTTCAAAAACCATCTCTGCACGTTTTTTAACCTCTTTCATTCCTATCTGCTTGTAATAAAGATAGGCACCTAAATAAAGATTGTCCTGCACAGTCAGATGTGTAAAAAGCATCCTGCCCTCTGGGACTAAACTAATGCCTTTCCTCACGATATCCTGTGTGGTTAGCTTTTCTATATGTTCGTTGTTAAAAATAATTTCGCCAGAAGCAGGAGACACTATTTGAAGGATTGATTTTAAAAGCGTTGATTTTCCAGCCCCATTTGCACCAATTATACTGACAATACAGCCTTCTTTCATTGTCAAATTAACATCCTTCAATGCATGGATACCGTTGTAGTAAACGTTTAAGTTTCTTATATCAAGCACTAAAAAAGCCCCTCCTCTCCCAAATAGGCGTCTATTACAAGCTTGTTATTCCTTATTTCTATCGGTGTACCTTCAGCCAATTTTTCTCCAAAATTAATCACAACTATACTTTCAGAAATGTCCATTACAAGCCCCATATCGTGTTCAACAAGGACAACTGTAATCCCTAATTCATCACGCATTCTGAGAATAAATTGAGAAAGCTGTTTTGTTTCTGCCTCGTTTAATCCTGATGCAGGTTCATCCAAAAGAATCAACTTAGGCTCAGTTGCAAGGGCACGAGCTATCTCAAGAATTCTTTGTTCTCCTATTGGCAAACTTGAAGCAAGTTCGTTTCTCCTCTGTTCTAAACCAACATAGCGAAGAATCTCCTCTGCCTTTTCTTTAATATTTTTTTCTTCCTTTATTGCAGATGGCAATTTTAAACCTGAAGAAATAAACCCACTCTTAGTGCGGGCATGCCTGCCTACCATAATGTTTTCAAGCACCGTAAGATGCCCAAAGAGTTCAACATTTTGAAATGTTCTCGAGATTCCCTTTCGGGCTATTTTATAACAAGGAAGTTTGCTAATTGTCTCCCCTTTTAAAATTATGCTCCCTTTATCAGGGCTATAAACACCTGTAATTACATTAAAAAGAGTTGTCTTGCCTGCGCCATTTGGTCCTATAACAGCCTTAATCTCCCCCTCTTTCACTTTAAAGCTGATATCCATCAAAGCAACTATACCACCAAAAGTTTTCCAGATACCATTTATCTCAAGCATGCTTTTTCTCCACTTTAAGCTTGTCAATGATAAGAGGCACAATCCCCTTTCTCATGAAGAGAAGTGAAAGGGTTAAAATTATTCCATAAACTAGTACATCCAGTTCTTCAAATTTCCTGAGCGCCTCTGGCAGTATCGTTATTATGATTGCACCAAGTATGGCACCCCATAAGTTTGAAGCACCTCCCAAAATTACCATCATAAGAATGAGGATAGACTGAAATAAAGAAAAGGTGCTTGGACTTAAAAACGTAACAAAATGGGCATAAAAACTACCTGCAAAAGAGGCGTAAATAGCCGATAAAATGAACACCTTTATTTTCAGTGCCGCAACATCAAGTCCCATTGCGTTGCTTGCCACTTCACTGTCATGAATTGCCTTCATAGCCCTACCAATTCTTGAGTTGACAAGATTGAAAGAAAATATTATGACCAAAAGAACAAAGCACCACACTAAATAAAAATTTGACAATGACGACTTAAAAATATAACCAAAAAGATTCAAATGCGGAATATCGCCAAAACCCGATGGACCACCAGGACCTAACTCATTTAACAAGACATACACAATTTCACCGAAACCAAGTGTTGCAACTGCCAGATAATGTCCTCTAAGCCGCAAAGCAGGCACAGCTATCATTATTGCGGATATTCCAGAAACTATTGCAGCAATAACCATAGAAAGTGCTACAGGTAACCCATATTTAATACTCAGTATCGCCGAAATGTAGGCTCCAATGCCGTAAAAACCCGCCTGACCTAAAGATGCCTGTCCTGCAAACCCCATCAAAACACATAAACCTAAAGCGAGTAAAGCATTCACTCCTGCAAACACACCTATCGTAAGGTTGTAAGAGTCGCTTATAACCAGTGGAAACAGCAAAACTAAAACACCCAAACATATCAGAACAAAAAAATTTGTCTTCCCCATAACTAAAACTTCCTTACCTGCATAACTGATTTGCTGCCAAATATGCCCGATGGCTTAAAGACGAGTATTGCAAGCATGATTACAAGGGCAACAGCATCTTTAAAGCCTGAATGAATATACCCTGCTGTGAGAGATTCTAAAATGCCGATTATAAAACCACCAACTACTGCACCCATTCCCTGTCCCAATCCACCCATGATAGCCGCACAAAAACCTTTCACCGCAAGGGCAGGTCCTTTATCATACTCCATCAAAGAAATGGGGGTGATAGCGATGCCACCAACGGCACCTAAGATTGCACTCAAAACAAAAGAAATCATTATCATTTTGCTTACATTTATACCTACAAGCTTAGCTGCTAAAGGATTCACAGCACAAGCACTCATTGCCTTACCTAACATCGTCTTGTTAAAAAACAGATACACCAAAAATATCAACGATAACGTAATACCTAACACCCATAAAACCTGCTGTTGAATAACAGCACCGAAAATCATCAGCGGTTCTCCTGATGTGAAGGGTTCGTATCCATATGGATCCTTCCCAAATTTAAACATTATCAAACCACGCAGAACAATAGACACGGCAACAGTTATCATAATCATAACCAAAAGCTCTGCACCTCTAAGAGGTCTGATTGTGAGTCTTTCCATCAAAAGCCCTATAAGCCCTGCCGAAAGCAGTGTTAATATAACCGACAAAAAAAACGGAAGCTTTACAGATTCCGTAAAAAACCACATTAAAAGTCCACCCAATACAACAAACTCGCCTTGTGCCAGATTGATGATAGATGTGGCATTGTATATGATATTAAAGCCTAAGCCTACAAGGGCATAGACAGCACCAACCGTTATTCCAGAAAAAAGAAACTGCATCAAGACTGTTAACATTTTTACACCTTTTTATTTTTTAAGATAGCCGGAGGCTTTTTTGCCTCCGGCATGACAACGGAAAGTTACTTTAAAATTTCCCAATCACCGTTTTTAACTGTAACCATTTCAAAGGCTGTCATATCAAGTCCACAATGGTCTTTTTCTGACATGTTAAAGATTCCTCCAGTACCAGGCCATTTCTTAATATTTTTTTCTATATAGTCTCTTATTTTAGCTTTATCAGGTCCAACCTTCTTTAAAGCTTCTACTACCATCATTACTGCATCGTAAGCATGACCACCAAATGTGCCAGGCTCGCCTTTATAACGTGCCTTATAATCAGATTCATACTTCTTTAGTAAAGCCTTTTGTGGGTGCTTGTCGGGAAGTTTATCCCAAACAACCAACCTTCCTAAAGGAGCGATAACACCTTCTGCTGCTTTTCCAGCCAACTCGATGTTTTTCTTGCTTCCCCAACCATGACTCTGATAAAGAGGAATGCCAAGTTTAAGGTCATGCCAGTTTTTTGTGATAACAACCTGACCAGGACCAACCGACCAGTTGATAACTGCCTGTGCACCAGCAGCCTTTATCTTTGTCAGCTGGGTGGTCATGTCACTGTCTTTTGCACCATATCTTTCATCGGCGACAATTGTAATGCCAAACTTTGGTGCTGTATCAAGTAATGCCTTTCTTCCCGCATCTCCAAAACCCGTAGCAATCGTAACGATTCCAACCTTTGTTATACCATGTTTTTTCATGTGGGTGTAAATTGCCTCGACGGCAGAAACATCGTATTGAGGGGTCTTAAAAATCCAGTATCTTTCGTTCACTGGGTTTGTAATTGGATAGCCTGCAGCACAGGAAACAAGAGGTGTCTTTGCGTTGTTCATGACAGGAACAAGTGCCATAGATTCACCTGTTGTGCTGGGTCCTACAATCGCAAGAACATTGTCTTTTTCAAGCAGCTTCTTTGCTGCAAGCACAGCATCAGCCTCTGCACTTTTGGAGTCCTCAACAATAATTTCAAGGGGATGACCATTGATACCGCCAGCTTTGTTAATCTGATCCATCAACATGAGTGCCGTATTCTTCTCTGGCTCACCTAAAAATGACGCAGGACCTGTAACAGAAAAAATGGCTCCAATTTTGTAAGGCTCTTTGGAGTAACCTTTTGCGGCAAAACAAAAAAGTACTGTAATTACCGCCAAAAACTTTAAAAAACCATGCTTCTTTGACTTCATAGCTCCCTCCTTTGTTTTTTTATCCCCCCCAGTATACCAAAAGCAAAAATAAAATGCTATTCTATTTTTAACTATTTCATGCTATTAAAACCGAGCTCAAACGCTTTAACATTAATATCGACAACTTTTTTATTTACCGTTTTTTTAATAATTTCCAAAACGCTGTTTTTTTCAAACGGCAGATACTTCATTGCTGCACCCATCATAACAACATTTAGTGCCCTTTTATCACCAGCTTCAACAGCAAGCGTCGTCCCTGCAAAAGGTATCACGTGTTTGGCATGATTTTTTATTATCTCGTCGATATTTTCAGGATACTTTTCTGCCCCTATGGAAACTGTGATACTGCTCATTCTGTAAGTGTTGTAGATAACGTTTCCAGAATCTTTTAGATAATGAAGATAACGAGCTGTTTCAACAGGTTCAAAACCAATTAAAAGGTCAGCCTCTCCTTCACTCACCATTGGTGCGTAAACTTTTTCACCAAAACGAACAAAGGATACAACACTGCCTCCACGCTGTGCCATACCATGCACCTCGCTTTGTTTTACATCAAAACCGTGCTGTAATGCCGATTCTGCAATGATTTTGCTTGTAAGCAATACGCCCTGTCCACCAACTCCAGCAATAACGATATTAAAGACGCTCATACCATTCCCCCTTCAATAGCTTCAAACTTACACTGCTGCTGGCAAACAGTGCAGCCATTGCAAAGCAGTGGGTCTATTTGTACAAATTTAGTGTCTCCTTCTTCAAAAAGACTTAATGCAACACAACCAACCTTAAGGCACATTTTGCATGCAGTACATTTTTCTTTGTTAACCTTTAAAGGCTTTTTAGCTACTCTATACCTTAGGACGCATGGCTGATTGGATATAAGCACAGAAGGACCTTCGCTTTCCATCTCTTCTTTGAATATCTTTTCCAACTCTTTTAGATTATACGTATCAATATTTCTGATCCTTTTCGCACCTATCGTCTGACAGAGTTTTTCAATGCTCAATTTAACCGTCTCTTTTCCTGTTGCGGTTCTTCCTGTTCCCGGATGTTCCTGACCACCAGTCATTCCAGTGGTATCGTTGTTCATTATTACAACTATTGCGTCACCATTATTGTAAACCATGTTAATCAAACCAGTAATACCAGAATGTAAGAAGGTGGAATCTCCAATAACCGCAATGGGCTTCTGTTTTATCCCCTGAAGTTCGAGCCCTTTTGCAATGCCATGAGCGGCTGAAATACTGGCACCCATACATATGCAAGTGTGCAGTGCTGAAAATGGTGGTAATCCACCCAATGTGTAGCATCCAATATCTCCAGATACAAAGTATTTTAACTTTGACAGGGTAGTAAACAGACCTCTGTGGGAACAGCCCGGACAAAGCGTGGGTGGTCTTCTTGTGAGACCCGAAACAGGCTCTTTGAGCATTACCTTGTTACCAGTTACCTTTTCGTATAATAAATTTTTGCTGAACTCTCCACAGATTGGCAACACATTTTTACCTATATCTACATGAATGCCCATCGCCTTGATTGTATCTTCGAAAACAGGATCAAGCTCCTCGATAACCGCAAGCTTCTTTACCTTGCTTGCAAACTTTCTGATTTTCTTTTCAGGCAGAGGCCATGTTAACCCTAATTTGAGAACAGAAGCTTGTGGGAATGCCTCTCTAACATACTGAAATGATATGCCGTTTGTTATAAACCCAATTTCATCTGAGCCTTCTATTTCAACGTTTAGTGATGTTGTCTCGGCAAACTCTTTTAGCCTTTGCATCCTTTCTTCCACAAACACATGTCTTTTCTGAGCATTAGAGGGCAACATTACATACTTAGCAAAGTCCTTAACAAACTCTTTTGCCTCAACTTTTATTGGTTCTGTAAGGGAAACAACACTTTTACAATGAGATACCCTCGTCGTTGTTCTAAAAAGCACGGGTGTGTCAAACTGTTCACTTATTTCAAAGGCTAATTTTAAAAAATCTTTTGCCTCCTGTGAATCACTTGGCTCAACACAGGGTATCTTAGCAAATCTTGCATAATGTCTTGAGTCCTGTTCGTTTTGTGAGCTAAACATTCCAGGATCGTCAGCGACAAACAACACCAGTCCTCCATTAACCCCTGTATATGCCGCTGTTAAAAGAGGGTCTGCCGCAACATTCACACCCACATGTTTCATACATGCCATAGACCTTACACCCGAAAGAGAGCCTCCGATAACTACCTCTAACGCCACCTTCTCGTTTGTAGCCCACTCCACGTGTATATCTTTATCTTTATACTCGCTTGATAAGGTTTCTGTTACTTCAGTGCTGGGAGTACCAGGATAGGACGAAACCAGTTTTCCCCCAGCTTCTATAAACCCTCTTGCTATCGCTTCGTTTCCAGAAAGAATTGTTTTCATCAAACCTCCTTATTATCAATCTTTTGGTCTATTATCTATCACCCTTTTTGCCTTACCTTCGCTTCTCTGGATTGTCAACGGTGGCATCAGAATAATATCTGTGGTTACTCCTATAATCTCCTTGATA
>Ga0272446_1004125_pt1 | contig 17496 bp, 16 predicted proteins | sample YNPCB0061_FD_194587 | JGI IMG/M metagenome (GOLD analysis project Ga0272446, IMG submission 194587) | Hot spring microbial mat communities from Yellowstone National Park, WY, United States - YNP-CB-006-1 | ecosystem: Environmental > Aquatic > Thermal springs > Hot (42-90C) > Sediment | place... | reverse complement strand
GTAGGCGGCGAGGATGAGGCCGAGGCCCAGCACCCACGAGCCCACCGTCGAGAACGCGTGCAGCGGCTGGAACTGATCGAGGTAGTTGTAGTAGCGGCGCGGCATGCCGCGGCTGCCGAGGATGAACTGGGTGAAGAAGGTCATGTTGAAGCCGATGAACACGATGAAGCAGGCGACCGCGCCCATCTTCTCCGAGTACATCCGGCCGGTGATCTTCGGCCACCAGTGGTGGACGCCGCCGAGGAACGCGATGACCGTGCCGCCCATCATGACGTAGTGGAAGTGGGCGACGACGAAGTAGGTGTCGGTGAGGTGGATGTCCGTCGCCACCATGCCGAGGTAGAGGCCGGTGAGGCCGCCGATGGTGAAGAGGAACAGGAAGGCGAGGCCGTACAGCATCGGCGTGGTCAGCGCGATCGAGCCCTTCCACAGCGTCAGGAGCCAGTTGAAGACCTTGATGCCCGACGGGATGGCGACGAGGAAGGTGAGGAACGAGAAGATCGTGATCGCGAACTCCGACTGACCGGCGACGAACATGTGGTGACCCCACACGAGGAAGCCGATGAGCGCGATGCCGATCGACGAGAAGGCGACCGCCTTGTAGCCGAAGAGCTTGCGACGGGCGTGCACCGCGAGGAGCTCGGAGACGATGCCCATGCCCGGGAGGATCATGATGTAGACGGCGGGGTGCGAGTAGAACCAGAAGAAGTGCTGGAAGAGGACGGGGTCACCGCCGAGGCGCGGATCGAAGATGCCGATCGACAGCACGCGCTCCGCCGCGAGGAGGAGCAGCGTGATCGCCAGCACCGGCGTCGCGAGGACCTGCACCAGCGACGTCGCGTAGATGGCCCAGCAGAAGAGGGGCATCTTGTACCAGGTCATCCCCGGCGCGCGGAGCTTGTGCATCGTGACGATGAAGTTGAGGCCGGTGAGGATCGACGAGAACCCGAGCACGAAGGCGGCCAGGGTCATCATCACCACGCCGCCGCTCGTCGTCGACGAGTAGGGCGTGTAGAAGGTCCAGCCGGTGTCGACGCCGCCGAAGATGATGGCGAGGACCGCCATCACCGCGCCCGTCCAATAAATGTAAAGCGACGCCAGGTTCAGCTTCGGGAAGGCGACGTCCTTCGCGCCGAGCATGATGGGCAGCACGAAGTTCCCGAGCGCCCCTGGCACGGCGGGGATGATGAAGAGGAAGATCATGATCGCGCCGTGCAGCGTGAAGGCCTTGTTGTAGCCATCGGCCGACATGATCGTCTGCTTCGACGTGAGGAGCTCGAGACGGACGAGGAGCGCGAACACGCCGCCGAGGAAGAAGGCGGTGAGCGTGCTGATGAGGTACATGACGCCGATGCGCTTGTGGTCGACGGTGGTGAGCCACGACCAGATGCCGCTCTTGGCGTTCCAGTAATTCGTGCCCTCGGGCGCGGCCTCGCCGTGCGCGCCGTGAGCCTGATCTGCGGTGGTGACGCTCATTGAGTCTCGTCTCCCTTTACTTCTGCGCCTTGATGAAGGCGATGAGGCCGTTGATCTCCTGCTCCGACAGCGCGCCCTGGAAGGGCGGCATGACGCCGCTGAAGCCCTTCACGATCTTGGCGTTCGGATTGAGGATCGACTCGCGGATGTAGTTGTCGTCGACGGCGACCTTCGATCCGTCGCCCATCTCTTCCTGCTTGCCGAAGAGGCCCTTGAACGACGGGGCCACCTTGATCGTGCCGTCGAGCGAGTGGCAGGCGTTGCAGATCTTGTTGTAGACGCTCTCGCCGACCTTCTCGGGCGGCAGGTTGGCGAAGGCGGCGTTGGCCTTGTCGACCCAGTCGGCGAAGGCGGCGGCGTCGAGGACGCGCACCTTGGCGAGCATGTTCGAGTGATCCTTGCCGCAGTACTCGGTGCACTCGAGCGCCGTCTCGTGCGGCTCGAGCGCCTCGAACCACAGCGAGGTGTACGTCCCCGGGACCACGTCCTGCTTCACGCGGAACTCGGGGATGTAGAGCGAGTGGAGGACGTCCTTCGCCGACATCGTCAGCTTCACCGGACGCGCCGCCGGGACGACCAGCTCGTTCAGCGTCTTGGCGCCGTTCGGGTAGAAGAAGGTCCAGCTCCACTTCTGGGCGACGACGCGGATCTCGTAGGCGTCACCCGGAGCGACGGCCGCGTTCACGTAGCCGCGGAAGCCGACGACGAAGAGGCCGATGACGATCGCCAGCGGGATGACCGTCCACGTGACCTCCAGCTGGAGGTTGTGGTCGACGGTGCTGGTCTTCTCGCCCTCGGCGCGCCGGCGATAGCGATAGACAAAAAAGCACATCGCCACGACGATCAGGAGGAAGAAGAAGATCGACACCCAGGTGACGACGTCCCACGCGAAGTCGACGTGCTTGGCGAACGTCGACCCCTGCTTGGGCAACCAGAAGTTGGACAGACCAATCGTTCCGTCGTTCATTTCGACTCCCGAACTCCTTAGGTCGCAGCAGGAGGTGCGGTCGGTGGCGGCGAGCTCCGCTTTCGCCAGAGCCACGCGAGCAACAGGGCCAGCGCGGCCAGCGTCAGCACGCCGCCGATGCGCATGATCTGCCACGCATTGGCGACATATCCACGGCTGACCGGGTCATAGTGATAACAAAGCAATAACACCTTGTCCCAAACGGAGCCGAGCTTCCCCTGGCTGGCCTCGGCCAGCGCGAGCCGCAGGTTCTCCGACGGGAACTGCATGCCGTAGAGCGTGCGCGAGAGCCGCCCGTCACGCGTGAAGACGAACGCGCCGGCGGCGTGGGCGAATTGCTGCGTCTTTTCGTCCCAGTGATAACGGAACCCGACGTTGTCGGCGAGGACCTTCACCGCCGACGGCGTGCCGACGAGGAAGTCGATGCCGTTGTCGTCGCCGACCTCGGCCCCGGCGTGCTCGCGGGCGTACTTCGCGACGTAGGCCTCGCGCTTGTCGTGCGCCTCCTTCACGCCGTCGCGCTGGTCGAAGCTGACGACCACGACGCGGAACTTCTTGCCGGCGGTCCACTCGTCGCTGTTCAGCTTCCCGAGCCCGTCGAACAGGCCGTTCAGCACCAGCGAGCAGAGCATCGGGCAGCGGTAATAGGCGAGGACGAGGACGATGGGGCGCTCGCCGTCGAGGTACTTGGCGAGCATCACCTCACGGCCGGCGTGATCGCGGAAGCCGATCGACGAGGGCCACGGGGCCCCCGGCTTCTCCTCGATGTCGACGTCGGAGTACTCGGCGGGCTTCTGATCGGAGGCGCCGATGGGACGCGGCGGGGGCGTGCGGCGACCGGCGGCGAGCACCGCCGCGATCCCCACGAGCCCCGCGACCGCGATCCACTTCACGGCGCGCATCGGAGTTACTTCTTGGCCCCTTCCGGCGCAGGAGCCGGCGCCGCCGGAGCGGGCGCCGCCGGAGCCGCCGGAGCGGGCGCCGTCGGAGCGACCGCCCCCGTCCCGCCGGCCGCGCGGTCACGCAGCACGAGCTCGATCGCGCGATCGAGCGGGAGGCGGACGATGCCCTTGTCCTTGTTGACCCAGGTGTAGCCCGCGAGGTTCGACTCCTCCATCGAGCGCAGCTTGGTCAGGCGGTCATCGACGTGCGAGTTCTGCTTCGCATCGACCTCGTGACGGATCACGCGGTCGAAGTACTGGAACACGCCCACCGCCACCAGGACGACGGTGATGCAGATGGCGACGACGGCGCCAGCGATGAGCGGGTTCTTCGGCTGATCGAGCTCGGCCATGGTCCTCGTCTCCTAGAGCTGCACCAGCCGCACCGTCTCGGGCAGGCGCGGGTCGCGGACCGGGTAGATGGGATCGCGCGACGCGCGGTAGGTCCACCAGAACGCCAGGATGCCCATCGGCGCGAGCCACCCGGCGATGTCGACCCACGAGAAGCCGACGCCGTGCGTGTGCGTCGCCTCCGACCAGGCCGGCATGACGATCCAGTACAGGTCGATCCAGTGCATGAAGAGCATCCACACGGCGGCGAAGCCGAGGCCGAACATGTGGCGCTTCACGTGCCGCGACAGGAGCAGCACGAACGGCAGCACGAAGTGCCCGAGGACGAGGAGCTGGGTCACCGTCCGCCAGCCGTGCTCGAGGCGCAGCCGGTAGAAGATCGTCTCCTCCGGGATGTTCGCGTACCAGATGAGGAAGTACTGGGAGAACGCGATATACGTCCAGAACACGGTGAAGCCGAACAGCAGCTTCCCGATGTCGTGGCGGTGCTCCACCGTCGAGACCGGCCCGTAGAGGCCGCGGCTCTGGAAGAGGATCGTGCCGAGCGCGATCAGCGACAGCGCCGACGTCATCGAGCCGGAGAAGACGTACACGCCGAAGATCGTCGAGTACCAGTGCGGCTGGAGGCTCATCAGCCAGTCGAAGCCGGCGAAGCTGAGCGAGAGCGCCGTCAGGAGGATGAGCGGCGCGGCCGCCTTCTGCATCGAGAGCGTGAGCTTGGGATCACCGGTGCGATCCTGCTCGAGCGAGCGGCGGCGGAAGTACCACGACGCCCCGATCCAGATCACGAAGTAGCCGATCCCGAAGATGTAGAAACGCTTCGGATTCAGATAGGCGGCCTTCTTCGCCAGAATCGGGTCGTGCATCGCGCTCTCGTGCATCCACTCGTAGATGTCGTGCGCGAAGAAGACGAGCGGGATGGCGAGCAGCAGACCGACCGGCAAGATGCCGGCGATCCACTCCGCCTGCCGACGAGCGGCGACCGACCACGACGTCTTGGTGACATGCATGATCAGGATGAAGAGCAGGCCGCCGAGGCCGAGCGTGACCACCCAGGCGAAGCCGACCAGGTAGGCGTACTTGAACCGCGTGAGGTCGGCGAACGCGCCGGCCGCGGCGGCGATGAGGCCGAGGACCGCGAGGCCGTAGCCGAAGCCCGACAGGCTCTTGGCCATCGGGCGAGGCAGCATCGCCTCCTCGGGGGACTTCTTCGGAACTTCGACGTGATCGAGAGACATCTCAGTTCGCTCCGGCCTTGATGTGATCGCGGTGCTCCGCCGGGACGTCCGCCATCGTCGCGTACTGGCTGCGCTGCAGCACGCGCACCCAGAGCGCGATTGCCCAGCGATCGTCCTCGGGAATCTGCGCGCCGTACGCCGGCATGTTGCGGACGCCGTTTGTGATGATGTCGAAGATCTCGCCATCACCGATGCCGCGCGTGTGCTCCGACGCGAGGTCGACCGGCAGGTGGAAGCCGCGCTGGACGACGATGCCCTTGCCGCTGCCCGAGCGATCGTGGCAGGGCGCGCAGTAGATGTTGAAGCGCTGCTGGCCGCGACGGATGGTCTTCTCCGTCACCTCGACGGGCGCCTTGGCGACGTAGCTGCCGTCGGCGTTCTTGCCGCGCCAGAAGGCGTCGTCCTCTTTGAGGTACCCCACCGGGACGGTCCCCTCGGGGATCGGCCGCATGGTGCGCCCGTCAGCGAAGATCTTCCGCATCTCGTCGGAGCGGACTTCCTTCTGCGGCTTGTACTTCTGCTGCCGCCACATGTCGTCCCACGGCGTGTGGACCGGCGGATCGGCGCTGATGTTGCCGCGGCAGCCCGCGCCGACACCGACGAGGGCAAACGCGAGGATGAGTGCGCGCGTCACGGAGAGACCTCCACGACCTCGTGCGCGCCCCGCTTGGTGAGGATGGCGCGCGCGCGGTCGACGTCGAAGGTGCCCGAGTCGTTCGCCTCCACCGCGACGAAGAACTTGTCGTCGGTGGCGCGGTGGAAGCTCGGGTGCTGCATGACCGGGTGGAAGTACTGCGGGAGCCGGCAGAGGCCCCACAGCCCGAGGAAGGTCCCGAACGCCGAGGCGAGGACGGTGAGCTCGAAGGTCACCGGGATATAGGCCTCGTACGCGAAGAACGGCTTCCCCGAGATATTCTGGGGATATTCGACCGAGTGCACCCACCACTGGAGGGTGAACGCGCCGATGCCGCCGAGGATCGCGCAGGCGAGCACGATCCAGGGGAGCTTCGACGCACCGACGCCCATCGCCTTCTCGAGCCCGTGGATCGGGAACGGCGTGTGCGCGTCCATCTTGAAGCCGGCGTCGCGCAGCTCTTCGCAGGTCTCGTAGAGATCCTTCGGCGTGTCGAAATAGCCGACGAGCGCGAACGGCTGCATCCCGTCAGGCAGCTTCTCGTTGGTGTCGGGCCGCTCACCCATGAGCCGCCTCCTTGCCGTGAGCGTGGTCGTCGTGGTGGTGCGGATCGGCCTGGGGCAGGATGCCCTTCACCTCGCTGATCGCGATCGCCGGGAGGACCCGGATGAACAGCAGGAACAGCGTGAAGAAGAGGCCGAACGTGCCGATGAAGGTCGCGATGTCCGTGACCGTCGGGCGGAAGTAGCCCCAGCTCGACGGGAGGAAGTCGCGGTGGAGCGACGTCACGATGATGACGAAGCGCTCGAACCACATGCCGATGTTGACGATGATCGAGAGCACGAAGCTCGCGCCGAGGCTCGTGCGCACGCCCTTGAACCAGAAGAGCTGCGGGAAGAAGACGTTGCAGCTCACCATCGTCCAGTAGGCCCACGAGTACGGACCGAAGGCGCGGTTGATGAAGGCGAAGCCCTCGTACTCATTGCCCGAGTACCAGGCAATGAAGAACTCCATGCCGTACGCGTAACCGACCATGGTGCCCGTCGCCATCATGATCTTGTTCATGTTCTCGACGTGGCGGAGCGTGATGAGGTTCTCCCAGCCGTACGCCTTGCGGGCGATCAGCATGAGGGTCTGCACCATCGCGAAGCCTGAGAACACGGCGCCGGCGACGAAGTAGGGCGGGAAGATCGTCGTGTGCCAGCCCGGGATCACCGACGTCGCGAAGTCGAACGAGACGATGGTGTGGACCGAGAGCACGAGCGGCGTCGAGAGGCCGGCGAGGATCAGGTAGGCGCGCTCGTAGTGGACCCAGTGGCGCGCCGAGCCGCGCCAGCCGAGCGCGAAGATGCCGTAGATGACGGCGCGGATCTTGTTGGTCGCGCGGTCGCGGATCGTCGCCAGGTCAGGGACGAGGCCGACGAACCAGAAGAGCAGCGACACCGTTCCGTAGGTCGACACCGCGAAGAAGTCCCACGCGAGCGGCGAGCGGAAGTTCGGCCACGCACCCATCTGGTTCGGAATCGGGAAGACCCAGTAGAGGAACCAGACGCGGCCGACGTGCACCGTCGGGTAGAGGAGCGCCGAGACGACCGCGAAGAGCGTCATCGCCTCCGCGGCGCGGTTGATCGACGTGCGCCACTTCTGCCGGAAGAGGAAGAGGATGGCGGAGATCAGCGTCCCGGCGTGACCGATACCGATCCAGAAGACGAAGCCGGTGATGTCCCACGCCCACCCGACGGGGTGATTGAGACCCCAGCGACCGGTACCCGCGCCGCCCGCCGGACCGCTCGGGTTCCCCGGCAGGATGTTGCCGGTGACGATGAGGTCGGTGAGCGCGCCGCCGAGGAGCGCGAGGCCCGAGAGCGCCATGAGGAGCAGCAGCACCCACGGCTTCGCGGTCTTCTTGATCGGGACCTCGACGACGCTGCTGATCCGATCGCTGACCGCCTGGAACGACCCGTCCTCGCCGAGAACGAGCGGCGCGCGATGCGTCGGATCCTCGTAGGTGTTGTCGATCTTCTCCGAGGCCATTTAGCCCAGCTCCGGGTTCGGGTTGCGCACGCGCGCGAGATAATTGGTGCGCGGTTTGATGTTCAGCTCGGCGAGGAGCTGGTACTGCTGCGGGAGCGCCGCGGCCTTCGCGACCACCGACTCCTTGTCGTTCAGATCACCGAACGAGATGGCGCGCGTCGGGCAGACCTGCTGGCAGGCGACCTGGAACGAGCCGTCGGCGACCTTCTGCTGACCGGCGCGGTGCGCGTCGATCTTCGCGCGCTGGATGCGCTGCACGCAGTAGGAGCACTTCTCGATGACGCCGCGGGTGCGGACCGTGACCTCCGGGTTGTACTGCATGGTCCGGAGCTCGTTCATGTCCTTGTTGTAATTGAAGAAGTTGAATCGACGGACTTTGTACGGGCAGTTATTCGCGCAATACCGCGTCCCAATGCAGCGGTTATAGGCGATGTCGTTCAACCCTTCCGGCGAGTGCGTCGTCGCACCGACGGGGCAGACCTGCTCGCACGGCGCGTTCTCGCAGTGCTGGCACATGAGCGGCTGCATGACCGCCTGCGGATCTTCCATATCGTCGCCGGTGTAATACCGGTCGATCCGCATCCAGTGCATCTCGCGGCCCATGAGGACGCCCGACTTGCCGACGACGGGGATGTTGTTCTCCGCCTGGCAGGCCACCATGCACGCGTTGCAGCCGATGCAGCTCTGGAGGTCGACGACCATCGACCACTTGTGGCCGGTGTACTCGTGCTCCTTCCAGAGGCTCAGGAGCTCGGGGTTGTGCGCGTCAGGCTCTTTCGCGAACTTCGCGTTTGACCGGAACTTCGTGAGGTTCGCCTCGCGCACGAGCGGGCGACCCTCCATCACGTGGTGCTCCTGCGTCTGCGCGAGGTCGTACGCGCCGCCCGACACCTTCGACGCCGTCGCCGCCGCGAAGCCGAAGCCCGTCGACGTGCGCAGCGGATAGGTGTCGAAGCCCTTGCCCTTGCCGACCTTCAGCTCGGCGGTGCGGCCCTGGCCGACGGTGACGACGATGGTGTCCTCGGCGACGCCGGGGGTGCGCAGCGCCGGCAGCTTGACCTTCTTTTGATTCGGGCCACCGACGGTGATCTCGACCCAGCTGCCGTCCTGCTTGAGCGCCAGCTTGCGGAACGTCGCCGGCGACATGAGCGCGGCGTTGTCCCACGTCACCTTGGTCATCTGGTCCGGCATCTCCTGCATCCAGGAGTTGTTCGCCAGGCGACCGTCGTAGGCGTGGCTATCGGGGGCGAAGACGACCTCGATCCCGTCGAAGCGCGGCGGCAGCGCGGGCGCGGCGCCCGGCGCCGACGGCGTCACGCGCGGCGCGGCCGACCCGTCGATCACGCCGTCGTGCAGCGCCTTGCGCCACACCTTGGCGAAGTTGATCGCGGTCTGCCCCTGCCACGTCGCCTGCACCAGCTGGTACGCGGTGCGCTGCCCGCCGAGCAGGCGATCGAGCACCTCCGCGTCCGTCTTCCCGCCGTGCAGCGGCGCGATGAGCGGCTGGCCGATCGCGGCCGTGCCGTCGTCGGTGCGCGCGTCGCTCCACTGCTCGAGCCAGTGGGCGCGGTTGAGGTGCCAGCCGCACGCCTTCGACGTCTCGTCGACGTAGTGGCTGAGGTGGATGGACGTCTTCACCTTGCCGAGCGCGGCGGCGAAGTCGGCATCGGCCGGCGCGTCGAACACCGGATTGCCGCCGAGGATGAGCAGCGTGTCGATCTCGCCCGACGACATCGCCTTGGCGAGCTCGACGATCGCCGCCGGCCCCTCGGCGTCCGTCGAGAACGGCTTCACGTACTCGACCGACTTGCCGACGTTGCCGAGCGCGTGGTTGATGGCGTGGACGATCGCGTGGACCGCCGGCGGCTGGTTGTCGCCGCAGAGGACCAGCGACTCGCCCTTCGCCGAGGCGAGATCCTTGGCCATCGCCTTCACGAAGCGCTGCGCCTTGGCGTCGAGCTGCGCGCCCGCGCCACCGCCGCCGACCTCGGCGAGGATCGCCGCGGCGATGCGACCGATGTCGCGCGACGACGCGCGCAGGCGGTGATCCGCCGACGCGCCGGTCACGGTGAAGGCGGCCTCGACGGCGTAGAGGCGGTTCTGGATGCTCTTCGCGCCGTCGCCGAGGCGGCGCCCGTCGGCGAACGCGCGCGCGTTCTTGACCGGCGACGACTCGTTGTGGAGAAAGTCGCTGTCGAGCGCGACCAGCACCTTCGCCTTCTCGACGTGGACGACGGCGTCGAGCGCCTGCCCGAACGCGAGCTTGGCGCCCTCGCGCGAGGCCCAGCGCGAGAACGGCGAGTAGCGGACGACCTTCGCCTCGGGGAGCTGCTTCTTCAGCTCGTCGAGCTGCGCCTGCGTCGTCGGCGAGCGGTGCGCCTCGGTGAGGACCGCGAAGCCCTTGCCCTTCTTGTCCTTCTGCGCGGCGCCCAGCTTGCGGAGGGCGTCGATCGCCTCCTCCCAATTCGCCACGCGATCCTTCTCGCGCGGCGCGGTCGAGCGATCCGGATCGTAGAGGTCGAGCACCTGCGCCTGCACGAACGCCGTCGTGGCGCCGCGCGAGTCGGGGTGCTTCTCGTTGCCCTCGATCTTCGTCGGGCGCCCCTCGTGCGACTCGACGGTGACGCCGATGGCGGTGTCGTAGAACGGCACCACCGACGAGAACCACAGCGGCCGCCCCTCGACGAGCGTGTCGCCGCGGCGGGTGTAGGGCAGGATCTTCTCCTCGGGGCGGCGGCAGCCGGCGAGGCCGGCCAGCGCCACCGAGGCGCCCATCAGCTGGATGAACTCGCGCCGCGACGAGCCGTTCAGCTCGCTCGCGCCGTCGGGGAACTCGCGCGCGAGCGCCTCTTTGAACTCCTTGGCGTTCGCGTACTCGTCGAGGCTGCGCCACTGACGCGGCGTCGCCTCATCCTGCTGCTGATCGAGCCCGTACTGGAACGGATACGGCCCACGCTTACTCATCGGTGGCACCCCGAGCAGTGCTTCGGCGGATTGGCCTCGCGGCCATTGGCGGTGAGGACCGGCCCCGTCGTCTTCGGCGCATCCGCCGACGGCTGCCAATCCATCTTGGTGATGTCGTTCGCGTTGCGGATGTTCGGCCCCGGATTGCGGTGGCAATCGAGGCACCACGCCATCGTGAGCGGCGCGAAGTGCGTCACACGCGGCATCTGGTCGATGCGCCCATGGCACGTCGAGCAGCCGACGCCCGCGGTGACGTGCGCCGAGTGGTCGAAATAGGCGTAGTCGGGGAGGCTGTGAACCTTCACCCAGGGGACCGCATTGCCCGTCGCGTTCGACTCATAGAGCGGCGCGAGCTTCGGGCTGTCGGTCTTCACCTTCGAGTGGCAGTTCATGCAGGTCTGCGTCGGCGGGATCGCGGCGTACGAACTGCGCTCCACCGTGTTGTGGCAGTACCGGCAATCCATGCCGAGGTCGCCAGCGTGGAGCTTGTGGCTGAACTCGATGGGTTGGGCCGGCTGGTAGCCGACCTTCCAGTACTTGTCCGTGCCGTAGTACCAGATGGCGGCGATCAGCATGGTCGCGGCGCCGCCGAGGGCGACCACGATCGCGAAGGGCACCTTATTGGCCCAGCGTGGGAAGAGGTATCGGCTCACGATTGTCCCTTCATCCGATGTCGTCGAGGCCCCGTGTACACGGGGGGTTCTGTCCGAGCGGTAAGGGTTTAGGAAATCGAGGGTCTAGCGTGCAAGCGGCGAATCGCCGCTTGGGTGCGGCAAGTTGCCGCAGTGTGCGGCGAAGGATCTGCGCTGGACGCGGCGCGTCTTCGAGCTGCAAAAGCCGAATTGTTGTCTAGCGCCCAGGGAGCTTGCGGCGGCGGCGCTCCCACAGGCGCCACGCCGCCCCGTCGCTGCCGGAGCCGCACGCGCCGCCCGCGGTGAGCGCGGCGTCGGGCGCCGGGCGCGTGCTCGGGCCGGAGTAGCGCGGGTCGTCGATCTCGCAGATGAGCTCGCGCCGTTTGGGATCGGCGTTGGGATCGATCGTCAGCGCGAAGGCGCGATGTCCGCCCTTTCCGCGCTCGGCGGGCCAGGCGTAGGCCACGAAGCGATCGCCGGCCGCGGTCGAATCGACCGCATAGACGAAGCCCTCGCTGCGATAGACGCCGTCCCCGACACGCTCGAACGGCGCCGCCTGCATGATGCTGCCGACGAGGGCGCCGAGATCGACGAAGGCGCCGCGCGACTCGCGCGCGCGCTCCTCGGCCCAGCGGATCTCGCGCAGGCGGCTGACGGCCTTCTCCTCGGCGGAGCGCTGCCCGGCGGCCACGATGTTGGGCGCGGCGATCTCGATCGCGAAGCGCGTGAAGGCCGCCAGCGACAGGAGCCCGCCCGCGATCGCCACCGCCAGCCGCATGCGCCCGTCGGTGATGACGGCGGCGAGGACCACGATCAGCGTCGCCGGGAGCGCCAGCCATGGCCACGCCGCGGCCACCGCGGCGAGCACCAGCGCGAGGGGCCCGATCCATCGACGAGCGGAGCGCATGTGCCCGGGCACATACGACCGCACGAACCTCGCGTCAACCACGGCCGCCTCGCAGCGATTGCGCGTGCGGCCCGCGCAACCGCGTGATCGCGCGCCGCGCGCCGTCGGTACGGACCTTGAACTGCGGCTCGACGGAGGTGGGCCATGTCGACCCTCGCGGACTATGTCGTGGCGCGGCTGAGCGCCGTGCTGCCGCTCGCCTCGCGCCAGGCGGCGCTCCCGTCGGCGCTGCGCGCGGTGCATCGCACGATCCTGCGCTCGCTCGTCGACCACGGGACGCTGCCCGACGACGCGCAGCTCGCGGCGATCGCGCCCGGGCACGATCCCTACCTGGCGGTGTGGACGCTGGCGGCCAACGATCTCGTCGTCGTCGACGCGCACGGGCGGCTGACCGGCGCCTACCCGCTGACGACGGAGCGGACGCCGCACGTGGTCACGCTGAACTGCCACCAGCTCCGCGCGATGTGCGCCTTCGACGCGCTCTCGGTGGCGCCGATGTTCGACACGCGCGCGGTGGTCCGCTCGCGCTGCCCGATCACCGGTGAGGCGATCGAGATCGTGCAGGAGGGCTCGTGGGTGGTGACCGCGACGCCCAGCCTCGACGTGCAGGTGGGCGTCTGGTGGCGCGATCCGGGCACCTGCGCGGCGCGGAGCTTCTGCCCCGGCGTCGTGTTCCTGCGCGATCGGCAGGCCGCGGAGCGGTGGCAGGCGGGGCGCGGGGCCGATCACGACTTCGCCGGGCTCGACGACACCGTCGAGGCGGGGGCGCGCTTCTTCCGCCCGCTCCTCAGCGAGGGCGCCGAGCGGGAGGTGCCGGCCGCGCACTGACCCCACTCACCCGTGATAGCGTCGGAGGGTGGGCGCGACGCGCATCTTCCGGCGAGCCGAGCGGACGGTGCTCGCCGTGCGCCGCGCCGAGGTGCGCGTGGTGCGCGGGCCCGACAAGGGGCGCGCGCTCGTGCTCGGTGACGACGGCGCGACCTCGGCGATCATCGGCACCGAGGCCGACGCCGATCTCGTGCTGCGCGACGACACGGTGTCGCAGCGCCACGCCGAGCTGCGCGCCGGGCCGCTCGGGTGGACGATCCGCGATCTCGGCTCGACGAACGGGACATGGCTCGGCGACGCGCGCGTGATCGAGGCGGTGCTCGACGAGCGGACCAAGCGGCTGGCGGTCGGCGAGACCGAGCTCGCCTGGAAGCTGCTCGACGGCGAGATCGAGCACGCGCTGGCCGATCGGCCGTTCGGTGATCTGGTCGGCGAGGCGCCGCAGATGCGGCGGACCTTCGCGCTGCTCGAGGAGGCGGCGCGGAGCGACGCGACGGTGCTGCTCGAGGGCGAGTCGGGGACCGGCAAGGAGGTGCTCGCCGAGCGGCTCCACCGCGCCTCGGCGCGCGCGGCCGGGCCCTTCGTGGTGGTCGACTGCGGCGCGATCGCCGCCGGGCTCGTCGAGAGCGAGCTCTTCGGCCACGAGGCGGGCGCCTTCACCGGCGCCGATCGCGCGCGCGCGGGCGCCTTCGAGGAGGCCGACGGCGGGACGCTGTTCCTCGACGAGATCGGCGAGCTCCCGCTGCCGCTGCAGCCCAAGCTCCTGCGCGCGCTCGAGGCGCGCGAGGTGAAGCGCGTGGGCGGCGCGCGGTCGCGGCCGCTCGACGTGCGCGTGGTGGCGGCGACGCACCGGCGGCTCGATCGGATGGTGGCGGAGAAGAGCTTCCGCGAGGATCTCTATTATCGTCTAGCGGTTATCCGCGTGCGCGTCCCGTCGCTGCGCGATCGCGTCGAGGACATCGCCCCGCTGGCCCGCCGCTTCCTCGCCCGCGCCCGCCCCGACGCCGATCCGGCGGCGCTCCTGCCGCCATCGCTGGTGGCGCTGCTCGAGCGCTACGCCTGGCCGGGCAACGTGCGCGAGCTGCGCAACGTCATCGAGCGGCTGGCGCTCGTCGGCGAGCTCGACACCGCGGTGGACGCGCGCCCCGTCGGCCCGCCGCCCCCCTACCACGACGCGCGCGAGGAGGCGCTGGCCCGCTTCGAGCGCGATTATTGTCTAGCGTGTTTGGAAGCTGCCGGGGGCGTGGTCGCGCAGGCCGCGGCGCGCGCCGGCATCTCGCGCCAGATGTTCCACCGCCTCCTCAAGAAGCACGGGGTATCATAGTCGACGGTGACGACGCGTCTCGGTCGCTACGAGATCGTGCGCCCGCTCGCGCGCGGCGGCATGGCCGAGGTCGTCCTCGCGCGCACCAGCGCCGCCGAGGGCTTCGAGAAGCTCGTCTGCGTGAAGCGCATCCTCCCCGAGCTCGCGCACGACCCGCAGTACGTCGAGATGTTCCTCGACGAGGCGCGCCTGGGGGCGATGCTGCACCACCCCAACCTCGTGCAGGTCTTCGACTTCGGCGTCGAGGAGAGCGGCCCGCTCTACGCGATGGAGTGGCTGCACGGCGAGGACCTGCGCACCATCCTCCACGCCGCGCGCGCCGCCGAGAGGCCGCTCCCGCTCGGGCAGGCCGTCGCCATCGTGATGGGGATCTGCGCCGGGCTGCACCACGCCCACGAGCTGCGCGACGCCAGCGGGCGGCCGCTCGGGATCGTGCACCGCGACGTCTCGCCGCAGAACGTGATCGTCACCTACGACGGCGCGGTGAAGGTCGTGGACTTCGGGATCGCCAAGGCGCGAGGGGCGCGGCGGGCGGAGACGCAGCACGGGACGCTGAAGGGCAAGGTCCAGTACATGTCTATCGCGGCACCAGCGACTTCGCGATCCTGAAGGCGATCACCGAGCGCGACGCGACGCCGCCTTCGGAGCTCGTGCCCGACTACCCGGCGGCGCTGGAGGCGATCGTGCTGCGCGCGCTGGCGCGCGATCGCGAGGCGCGCTGGGCGACGGCGGAGGAGCTGCAGCTCGCGCTCGAGGAGTACGCGCGCGAGGCGCGGCTGGCGGTGTCGACGGTGGGGCTGGCGCGGACGCTGCGCGAGCTGTTCCCCGATCAGGTGGACGCCTGGACGCACGCGCGGTCGGTCGGGGGCGAGGCGCTGGAGAGCGCGGCGGTGAGCGCGATCGAGCGGCGGCAGGCGACGCGCGTCGACGAGCTCGAAGAAGACGACGCGCCGACGACCACCCAGGCGCGCGAGGCGCGGCCGCCCACGCGCGCGATGCGCCGTCGCCGCGCCGGCCGCGCCCGCCTCTTGATCCCCGCCGCGGTGCTCGTCACCGTCGCGGGCGCGACCGCGCTCGTCCTCGCCACGCGCGCCACGCCGACGCCCGCACCCACCGCGCCCGTCGCTGCGGCACCCACGACGGCCGCCGCCCCCGCACCGCCGCCGCCCGTGGCACCCGCCGTCGCTGCGCCGGCCACGCCACCGACGCCCGACGCTGCCCACGCCCCCGCCGCGCCGCCCGCACCACCGACGGCCAAGCCGCACGCGCCGACCCGCCCGACGCGCCCGACGGCGCACCCACACACACGCCCGGCGAAGCCCGCGCGCCCCGCCGCCGGCGCCGTCGATCTCGACGCCCCGCTGCCGCCCCGATGATCCGCGCGCGCGCCCTCACGCTCTCGCTCCTCCTCGTCGCCGCCTCGATCGCTGTGTCGACGCCGGCCGTCGCCGCCGAGCCGCCCGCGCTCTCCCCCACCGCGCGCGCCACCCTCGAGCGCGGCCTCCGCAGCTACGCCGTCGGCGCCTGGAGCGCCGCCATCGACGCCTTCCGCGACGGCTACCAGCGCGAGCCGCACCCCGACTTCCTCTACGCCCTCGCGCAGGCGCAGCGGATGAGCGGCGACTGCGCGAGCGCCATCGCCACCTACCGCGCCTTCCTCCGCACCGATCCCTCCGAGCGCCAGGCGGCCCCCGCGCGCGCCAACCTCGCCCGCTGCGACGCCGAGCTCGCACGCGAACGCGCCGCCAGCGCGCCTCCGCTGCCATCGCCGCCCGTCGAGCGGGCCACACCCCCGGCGCCTCCCGTCGATCAGCCGCCCCGCTGGTGGCGCGATCCGGCGGGCGGCGCGCTGGTCGGCGTCGGCCTCGCGCTCGTCGGCGCGGGCGGCGCGCTGTGGGGCGTCGGCGAGAGCGACGTCGCTGCCATCAACGCCGCGCCCACCTACGCCGACCGCATGCGACTCCTCGGCGGCGCCGATCGCGCCGAGGCGCTCCGCACCGCGGGCGTGATCACCGTCGCCGCCGGCGGCGTCGCGCTCCTCGGCGGCGCCATCCGCTGGGGCGTCGTCGCCCGCCGCGCCCGCAGCACTTCACGCTAGACACGATTATATCTCGCTAGACAAGAATCGCTCACGGGCAGGTGAGCGCCGTCCGCCCCGCCGTCGCCCGATCGCCGCCCGACAGCGCCAGCTGCCCCGCGTCGTTCGCGCCCCAGCACCACACCCCGTCGCCGCGCGCCGCGCAGCCGTGCGCCCCGCCCGCCGCCACCAGCGCCGCCCCGCCGAGCCCCGCCCCGCCGTCGACGACGACCGCCACCGGCCCCGCCGCGCTGAGCGCCCCCGCGCCGAGCCGCCCGCGCGTCGCGTCGCCCCAACAGCGCACCGCCCCACCCGCCAGCCGCGCGCACGCGTGCGCCGCGCCCGCCGCGATCGCCGTCGCCTGCGGCAGCGCCACCACCGTCGGGATCGCCACCCGCGCGCCCGCCGCTTGGCCGCTCTGCCCGACGTCGTTCTTCCCCCAGCACCACACCGCCCCCGCGTCGTCGAGCGCGCAGGTGAAGCCCTCCCCCGCCGCCACCGCGCGCGCCCGCTTCCCCAGCGCCGCCACCATCACCGGCGGCGACGACGTTGCGGTCGCCCCGTCGCCCAGCTCGCCGTTCGCGTGGCTCCCCCAGCACCACAGCGCCCCGTCGCGCTTGAGCGCACAGCTGTGCGTCGCGCCCGCCGCCAGCGCCGTCGCCTCGGTGATCTGCGTCGTCGCCCGCTCGAGCGCCGCCGCCGGCACGTCGTGATCGCCGCCCGTCGCCGCCTGGCCCAGATCGTCGGCGCCCCAGCACCACACGCGCCCGTCCGTCCCCGCCGCGCAGGTGTGCCGCGCGCCCGCCGCGATCGCGCCCATCTCGGTCAACCCGACCAGCGTCGGCACCGACGGATCGCCGATCACCGCGCCGCGCCCGAGCTGCCCCCGCGTGCCGTCGCCCGCGCACATCACCGTGCGATCGCTCCGCAACAGGCAGGTGTGCCGCGCGCCGGTCGCGATCGCCGTCAGCCCGCCGATCGGCGTGCCGCGCGCGTCGGCGATCGCCACCGGCGCCGCCGCGTCGCCGCTCACTGGTGTACCTCCCATGCCTGAGGGGCTGCGATGCTCCGCACCGCAGTGCCCTCTCTTCCGTGTGCCTCCCACGACAGCCAGCGTCGCTCG
>Ga0272446_1004124_pt1 | contig 17497 bp, 17 predicted proteins | sample YNPCB0061_FD_194587 | JGI IMG/M metagenome (GOLD analysis project Ga0272446, IMG submission 194587) | Hot spring microbial mat communities from Yellowstone National Park, WY, United States - YNP-CB-006-1 | ecosystem: Environmental > Aquatic > Thermal springs > Hot (42-90C) > Sediment | place... | reverse complement strand
CGCCAAGATGAATCTGGCGACCGCTTACCGTAACCGCATCCGCGGCGAGCGGGCGGCGAACCTGGAGGCCGCGATCACGGCCTATGAGGAGGTGCTGCAAGTGATGACCCGCGAGGCCATGCCCCTCGAGTGGGCCACCGCCAAGATGAATCTGGCGAACGCTTACTCTGACCGCATCCGCGGCGAGCGGGCGGCGAACCTGGAGGCCGCGATCACGGCCTATGAGCAAGCCTTGAAAATCTTCCAGCCGGAACAACACCCCAATGATTGCCGCAAAACAGCCCGATCTCTAGGCAATCTCTATGCCGATCACCAACGCTGGCCTGCCGCCGTTGAGACCTATGGGAAAGCCCTCCAGGCCGCAGAAATTCTCTATCAGGCATCCCTCTCCCGTTTCGGTCAGGAGGCAGAACTGGCAGAGACCTTTGATTTGTTCCGTCGAGCCGCCTATGCCCAGGCTCAAGCCGGTAATCTGCAAGAGGCTGTGGTCACCCTGGAACGAGGTCGAGCCAGGGGCCTGAGTGAGACCCTGGAGCGAGATCGGTCTGACCTGGCAGACCTGGAAACCAATGCCCCAGAGGTTTACCAGCAGTATCAACGGGCCGTAGCAGACCTGCGCCAGTTGGAAATGGATGAACGCTCAGTGGGGTTTCTGGCGCAAGGCGATCGCCCCGCTCCATCCCCAGAGGAGTTGCCGCAACGGGCAGCGAAAGTTCGCCAGGAGTTTCAAGCCGCCATCGCTGCCATCCGCCAACAGCCCGGTTATGCAGACTTCCTGGCTCAGGCAGACTTCAAGAACATCGCCGCCACTGTCCACCCCGATCTCCCCCTGGTTTATCTTAACCCCACCGCCAATGGCGGTCTGGCCCTGGTCGTTTACAAGTCGCTGGAAGATGGGGCAATCCAGATCGAACCTCTCTGGCTCAACGCCCTCACCGAAGCCTCCCTACAAGAACTCCTGGCTGGCTGGTTTGGAGCCTTCAGCCAGTTTCGGCAAGCCCCCAAGCAAAACTACTCAACCTGGCTCGAAGCCATTGATGTTGGCACTCGCCAGCTCTGGGATCTGCTGATGGCCCCCCTGATCGCCCACCTCAACCAGCACCAAGTTCAACAAGCCATTCTCATCCCCACCGGCTTCCTCAGCTTCCTGCCCCTGCACGCCGCCTGGACCGAAGACGCAACGACTCCCACAGGTCGCCGTTATGCCCTGGACACGATTCAGTTCAGCTATATCCCCAATGCCCAATCTCTGCAGGTTGCCCGCAACCTCGCCCACAGCACCCCAGCCAACTCCCTGCTGGCGATCAACGAACCCCGACCCACCCAAGCCAATGACCTGCCCAACTCAGAGCGAGAAGTGCAGGCCGCCCGGTCCTACTTCCCACACAACCAACCTCTTAAGCATGAGCAGGCCACCCGATCAGCCGTCTTAGCAGCTCTGCCCCACCACGACATTCTCCACTTTTCCTGCCACGGCTACGCCAACTTCGACAACCCCCTCGAAAGCGGCCTGCTCATGGCCAACGACGAACTCCTCACCCTGCGCGACTTCTTCAACCTCAAACTCCAGGGCATCCGCCTCGCCATTCTCTCCGCCTGCGAAACTGGCTTACCTGGGGCTCAACTCCCCGATGAAGTGGTCAGCCTGCCCACGGCCTTGTTACAAACGGGCGTGGCCGGCGTGGCGGCATCCCTCTGGTCTGTCTCTGACCTCAGCACCATGATGCTGCTTGCCCGTTTCTATGATTTCTGGCGCAAGGATGGACTGGAACCCGCTGCTGCTCTGCAGAAGGCCCAACAATGGGTTAGGGACACCAGCAACAGGGAGAAAATCACCTACTTCAAAGGCTTTATTCCTGAATTTTCTGGCAGCCGCATGGCCGCCCAAACCGCTGATTTTCTCTACAAACAAGTGATTCTCGCCCACCCTGACGATCGAGACTTTGCCCATCCCTTTCATTGGGCTGCCTTTAGCTACACTGGCGTCTAGCCTGCAACACCGTCCTCATGGGCCAGAAAAATCACAAAAAAGCAATCCAGAGCTTGACTCAACAGATCGCAGAACATCGGCAGAAAATTCAGCTAGAGTTAGAAAAAACAACACCGGATGATGGACTGATTGCCCATTGGACAAAAGAAATTCTGGCCTTTGAGCGCGGCACTCAACAGGCGCAAAAACGATTAGGAAAATCATGATGCAAACACGCGATCGTCCTCTAGCCATTGCCAACCCCACCCTAAATACCCTGATAGTTGAGTTGGGAAGTGAATGTCAAACGGTGCTGGCATTGCTCAATCAGTTGCAGTTACCGAACCTAAGCCCTGAGCAACAAGCCGACATTCTGGCTGACCTGATGGCGGCCAGTATTCATCTGCACGCCCATTGTGGCGATCAATTTCAGACCTTAATTGCTGCAACCCTCGAAGCACTACCTGATACAGATGACTCCGCTCCAGAGCCACAGGATTAACCCGTAATTTTCTGTTCAGACCCCTTCGACATGTATACCCCTGAAGATGTTTTAGAAGCCGCTCGTGTCATTCGCCCCTATCTGCCTGATTTATTGGGAGCCGAGGCAGAACCTGTCGATCGCGCGCTATCCGAGTTGCTCAGGAGCGGCGAATCCGGCGACGCAGTTGATCATCAAATTCTGGAACTGCTGGCAGAACGTGATGCAACCCGCGAGTGGACACGAAAGCTACTAGCCGACAAAATGCCGCCCCCGGTCATGAAAAGCTTTGATCCCCTGGCCGGTTCCCCCTCCCGCATCGATGCCAATACCTTTGTCTGTGAAGTACCAGGCTGTCCGCGAGTCTGGTACAGACCCAGAGCCGGAATTGCGCCACCCCTCTGCCCGGAACACCAAATCCCCTTGGTGCCAGCTCAATCCCAGCCTGTCTGAGAAGACGCATGTACTCCAAATTTCTCGAAGGCATGACCGGCAAGGTGGCCGAGCAGTGGGTGAGTAACCTGTTGACTCCGGCTCTGGTGTTTTGGCTGGGGGGACTGGCCGCCTGTATCGACCACTTTGGCTGGAATCCACTGAAAGACTGGGTGCTGCAACAACCGCAATCCTTTCAGGTGGGGCTGCTGATTATCGGCTTAATCGTCATCGCCACTTCCGCTGCGGTAGTTCAGAAATTTGATCGAGCCACGCTCCGGTTCCTGGAAGGCTACTGGCCCCGTTGGATGAAATCGTTGCGCCGATTCCGCATCCAGCGGTATGTCAACCAGTGGCAGCAGACCCTGGAACGCTGGAATGAGTTATATGGCAAAGGGGAAGAACAACTGACCTCGGAACAACTGGATGAGTATGCCCAACTGGACTGGTTGCTGGTGCATTCTCCCGCCAAACCGAATCAATTCATGCCGACCCGCTTGGGAAATCTGCTACGGGCAGCGGAATACCGATCGCGAGACCGCTACGGCCTGGATGCGGTTGTTTGTTGGCCCCGCTTGTGGCTACTGATGCCCGAGAGCAGCCGCAAGGAAATGCAAGAAGCCAGTGCAGCCCTGAATGTTGCCGCCCGCAATTGCCTGTGGAGTGTGCTGTTTCTGGTCTGGACACCGCTGGCCTGGTGGGTTCCCTTCCTGGCTGTTCCTGCCATACTGCTCACCTATCGCCTGACCCTGAATGCGGCAATGGTGTATGTAGATCTGCTGGAATCCACTTTTGATGTGCATCGTCACCTGCTGTATCAATCCCTGCGCCAGAAATTGCCAACCCACCCGGCTACCGAAGCGGAGACGGGCCGCAAGTTAACCCAATACCTCTGGCGAGAAGCAGATCCATCCATGCCGGAGTTCTTTGACCCACCTGGGAAATAGAAGGTTAGGCTGGGCGGCAGCGGATGCCGAATATCCTATCCTACAAGCTAGATCACCAAGTCAAGCTAATGCCTAGAAAGATTCGGGAGTTAAAAGCTCAACTGGTACATGAAGGATTTATTTACCTCTCTAAACGGGGCAAGGGGAGTCATGAGCGTTGGAAACACCCGTTACTGGGAAAGACACTGACGATTTCAGGGAAAGATGGAGATGATGTCCCACGCTATCTAGAAAAACAACTGGCACAATTACTCACTGCACTGGAAGATTTGAAGGGAGATGGAAATTCATGAGTCGATATAGCATGATCGTTCAATGGTCTGATGAAGACCAACTCTTCCTCGTCACAATTCCAGAGTTTGCCGATCGCGTCGTCATGCCCTGCACCCATGGCAAAACTCGCGAGGAAGCGATTCATAACGGTGAAGCAGTGATTGAAATGTATTTGGAAGCATGGCAAGCCGAAGGTGAAATCATTCCCGAACCAAGAACCCTACAAATGGCCTCATGATTCTCGCTCATGACGCCCACAACGATGCCCATCCGTTTCAGAGGTCGGCATCAAAAGATAAAGACCAGTTTGAGTTGCCAGCTTTTGCCCTGACGCTGCAGTTCAATTTGGCGAATAAACTCTCGGAAATAGAACCGGCGCTCCGCTTCCGACAGGTCCAGCCAGAACTGGGGAATGGACACCGTCTGGGCGATCGCTTTCAGGTTAATCGGCGGCAACTGGGCCAGTTTGGCCTGCAACTGGGCAATTTCCGTCCGTACCTTGTAGGCCCGCAGGTCTGCGGTCTCTGAATCCAGGATGCCCTCGCTCACCAAGGCCGGTAATTGCTCCAGGATTCGCTGCTTGGCGGCAATCGCTGCTTCCAGACCCCGTTTCACCCCATCCATATCCGGCAGGGGAGCCCCATTCACCGCCGCTGGCAAATCGACACAGATACGCTCAATTGTGGCCTGCAACACGGCCTCATAGGCGATCGCCCGACAGCGCGGCTTTCTGGGACAGGTGGGCGATCGCAGATAGAGATATTCCTGGGCTTGCTTCTCGGCTTTGCGCCCCACCTTGGCCGTGGTGACTCGGGTAATGGTCAGACCGGACTGACATTCGCCACAAACCACCAACCCAGCCAGGGAACGGGGGGCAGTGGCCGATCGGGTGGGTAAGCGGCGGTTACGCCGCAACAGGCGATCGATCTGGGCCGCCTCATCCCGCGACAGCAGCGCCGGATGGGTATCGGGCACAATCTCGCCATTGTGATACTCCAGATCACCCCGATAAACAGGACTGGTCAACCAGCGCTGTCCGGTAGACACGGCAATTTTCTTGCCATATTTCTTGGCCAGGAAGCGCACCGCTCCCCGCAGGGAGCCAAACAGTAAAAACTGTTCAAAAAACTCTTTGACCACCGGCGCTGTGGTTCGGTCAATCACATACCCCGTCCGGCCTCGGCGATAGCCATAGGGAGCCTTTCCTGGCGGCGGCAAGGCTTTCACCCGATTGCGGGCATGGCCCTGGCGAATGCAGCGGCTGCGCTGGCTGCGCTGAATCTGTTGCAGAAATTGCAGCATTTCCGCCCGAATATCCACTCCTTGAACCATCGCCTGTCCAGATCCAGACAGTCCTTCCGCCGATGGCGACTCCAGCACAATCAGGCGCACCCCCAGGGCTTCTAACTCCGACAGGCGATCGCCCACAGCCTGCACCGAAGCGCCCAAATCCTCCAGGCGTTGCACCAACAAATAATCGGTCGGGGTTACTTCACAGTCCCTAAGTAGCTGCTGCCATTGCAGGCGATCGATGTCCGTCAGCGTCGATCGGCTGCCTTTCTGGCCGTCCGACGTGGCAGTGGATCGGGCCAGATCCTGATAGACCTGATCCACTTCCCAGCCCCAAATCGCCGGATCAGGGGTGGCTTCCAATAAGGGATCGCTGTAGAGGTAAGCAACGATACGCATAACCGACCCAGTGGAAGAGAACCAATCTGACGCTTGCGGAACTCTGGGGAGCCACCTCAGTCAAGCCGGACATTTTTGTTGGGGCAGGAGTCAGAATTCAGAAACCAGTCACTTGGTCCAAATCCGAACGATTGGCTCTGAATTTCTGACTTACCAGCCTATCCCAGCTTGCGTTGATACCCCTCAGGTGTAACCGGAATTGAGAATTCAGCCTATTTCAAAAACACAAATTTGCCATTGGCGCCATCTGGATCCATCTTAATCTGGGCCACGTAGAAGTCCTTCTGAATGATTTCGCCCTCCGGTGTAAAGGCAATCTCACCCAGGGGAGTCTCATATTTCCCAGCCAGAAGCTGCTGATTCATAGCCACCCGCAAGTCAGGCAGCGACTTTTGAGCCAGCTTACCTCTCTGATCCAGAGCTTTCAGGGCCTCGACAAACACCTGAACTCCCGTAAAGGCCTGGGCCGTAAACTGGGGTGGCTCTTTCTTGAATTGACGTTGATAGACCTGCCGGAAGGCTTTGTTAATGTCGTTGGCATGTTCCGGGCTATAGGCCTGGGCAATTAAGATGCCATCACAAAGAGCCTTGCACACCGGAAACAGATTCGAGGTATTGAGCCCATTGCCGCCAATGATCAGTCCCTTATAACCCAGCTCTCGCAATTGCCGCACCAGGTTGCCCCCGTCTGCGGCCAGACCAGAAATAATTACCAGGTCCGGCTTGAAATTGATGGCCGATGTGGCCTGGGTCTGGAAATCGGTGTCGGTGGTCTGGAACTTTTGCACCGTGACCAGATCCAGCTTGGCGTCCTTCACGGTTTGTTGAAAGATTTCCGTCTCGGATTTACTAAAGGCGTCGTTCTGGGCATAGAAGACGGCCACCTTTTTAATTGCCGGATTCAGTTTCAGGGCCGCTTTCACCGAGTTGGGCGCCACCACTGCAACGGGAGCCGACACCCGGGCAATAAAGTCGCCAATCTGCGGGATGCCCTTGGCCGTGTTGGAAGGGGCCAGGACCGGAACTTTGGCCCGGTCGGCGATCGGATCGGCGGCAAACGCCTGCTGCGACAGAGTTGGCCCCACAATTCCCACCACTTTATCCTTGGTGATTAGGGCTTGAAAGGCATTGACCGCCCCTTGCTCATCCCCGGCTGTGTCCTGAAAAACTAAGCGAATCGGCGTGCCGTTGATACCGCCTTTCTGATTGAAATAGGTCTCGGCAATTTTGGCTCCGGCAACCTGCTCTTGCCCCAGCAAGGCAACGTTACTGGTCTGGGCCACGGCAATACCAATCGGAACTGCGCCCCCTGACCCACCCGGACTACTGGCTTGTGGAGGGTTCGTCGGGGCTGGACCGGGGCTGGACTGACAAGCCGACAGGGCGATCGCAACGGTGGTCAGCAGCAGGGGAAACCGATTCGGGAAACGCATAGAGGGATGTTCTCAACCAAAAGTTCTCAACTAAACATTGCCTGGGGTGGCCGATCTCATTTGACCACATCCCGGCCCTTCTGTGCGATAGCCCCTTCACCCAGCCGGTTATTCATCCAGATCGGCGGCTGACTGGGTCGGCTCAAACACCGGGCAATAGCCATCGGGTGTCACCTTGAATTCAAACAGAGGAGAAGCCGGATTCCAACAGCGTTGGCCCCGATAATGCCGACAGGTAAAACAACTGGGCCGCGGTGGCACACCGGCATCGACCCAATCATTCCAGCGGTTGGTGGATCGGCCCTTGCCCTCAGACTGACCGCTTTGTCCTGGTTCTGGCAGCCCCACGTCCCGTAGGGTGGGGGTGGAGTCCCGTGCGCCGACGGCAAAGTCACGCTTACGCACTTCACTGCCTGGCCGCAACAACTCCCGTTGTGGCAATCCCCGTAAGACCAATTCCTCCCCCTGCCAATGGGCTTCAATTAAGCCCGTATCGGCCAGGGTTTGCCAGCGGGGATCGGCAGCGATCGCATTGGGCAGCGTAATCGTCACCACCGTATCCAGTTCCGTCAGTTCCCCCTCATAGCTAGTTTCTGGCGGAGCCGGTTGCAAAAACGTTTCCCCGATGGGCAGATCAACCAGCGTGCCTGCCACTGGTGTATGCAACTGATACCGGTTATGCAACTCCTCCAGGTTAGCCAGATCGGTGAGATAGGTCGGCGTGCCATGCACCAAAATCACATGCTGCGGCCGCAGGTTATGAATCAGTTGGGTCGTTCCGGCCACATCACAATGTTGCGCCAGAAGATAGGTTTCCACGACCACTGGCGGGTTGCCCCCTGTCGCGGTCTCCGTGAGCCGGTGCGGCTCCTGAGGTAACAGCACACACCAATCCTGCGGCCGCTCCCCATAGTACTGCTGCCAATCCGCCGCTTCATCAGTCAGAACAATACAGGGCGATTTCCCTAGATTTGCTCGCAGATCAGGCGTCAGGCGGCGCACCCGAGGACGCACCCGTTCATCCCAAAACAGCGCTTGATGTTGGGCAAAGTTCTGGACCGGCAGCGGCAAATGGGGCAGGATATCCAGGTAAGCATCACAGCCAGCCGCCACCGCCCCATCCACCCAGATGGTAATGTCCTGGCCAGTGAACAGGTGGTGACTGCGCAGTAACATTAACAGTTCCTGCCCCAATCCCAGCGGGGCGGTAGGCAAAAGGACCGATTTCTGCTCGGCGATCGCCCGATAGATCCGTTCTGCCAGTTGGTTCTCCTGCTGTCGTCGATGGGGATGGCGCGCCGAACCGTAGCTTCCCTCCACAATCAGCACATCCGGCTTTAGACCGCGCAAATCTTCCAGCGGTAGCCCAACCACCAGACGAGAATTGGACAGAAAAAAATCCCCAGTATAGAACACCGTGTATGGCCGGGCAGCAACACCCACGGGAACGGGAGGCTGGTAAGTCAGCAGAATCGCCGCCGCTCCTGGCAAATGGCCAGCGGGAAACAGCTCCGCCGTCAGGCCATCCATAAACTCAATCGGGGTGCGCCAAGGCAGCGCCTGACAGAACAGCGGTAATCGTTGAAAGTCCTGATCCAGCCAGTTTAGCGGCAGTAGTTGGGTCGTTACCTCACTAGCATAAATGGGCAGTTGAGGAAAGGTGCGTCGAAGGGCCAACAGCCCTCGGGCATGGTCGGCATGGGCATGGCTACACAACACCACGTCTGCCGGCGCTGCCTTTTTTTTGGCAAAAAGGGGAGCAATATTATTCAGCCCACAGTCCAGCAAAATCCGGTGAGGCCCCATCCGCAACAGGAGACAGATGCCCTCATCGGCATTCCCCACTCCATATGCCAGGCACTCCAGTTCACTCACGCTGACACCAAAACCAAATCATGGAGATTATCACAACGCTCCATGTCCAACTGGTTACCCTCCTGCTAGCATCCTAGCGCCTGCGGAGGCAAAACCCTGAAAACCAAAAGCCTTTCCAGGCACTTGCCTTACCTGGATCTCAACCAACGAGCTATTCCAGACAAACGTATCAACCACGCTGGCAACCGACCCCACTCAACAGTCAAATGAGCTTCAGCAACCCATTCCTTAATGGGCCGATCCGTTGCCGTGATAGTTATCCGTGTCATAAAATCCGTTGCGCGTGCCGAAGAATAAGCAAGCAACAGTGAATAATCCAGCCAGTCCCACCAAAATCAACTTAACATCCATAGTTTCTTAACTCTTCTTGCAGTATCAACAAACAGAGGTGTGTCAAACAAGCAGTGAAAAGACTCCGAAAAAATCTTATAGCAACTTTGACCCACCTCCCACAAACCACAGATTTTCACAACAACTGAACCACTCCGATCGCAGACCTGACCACCGCCTATGATCAGAAGTAAGGCTTTGCAGGAACCACCCATGAAGACTCTGTCAACCCTTGAGCCGTGACACCGAAACCATTCTGACAGCCGACTTTTGTCGAACTAGGGTGGCTTGGTATCTCCCCTGACCTTCAGGGATAATGATAGTAACTACACCGGACCTGGGAAATGGCCTACAGCGACTTCACCCTGCAAACGGTGAAAAAAGCATTTGGGTTACAGATCGACGAACAACCCAATTTGTTTGCATCGGTTGAACCGATCACCAGTAGCGATCGGCTGAATACAACCCTGCAAGAAACGGTGCAACTGGCGATCGCCATCAACACCGAGAAAGCCCGCTCTGAAATGATTATTACCCCGGTTTTACTGGAAGTGCGACGCCGGGCCAATGGTCAAATTAGCCTCTTTTCGGGCGTCGAATTTAACGTAGATCCGGGAAAAGGGCTGGTTGGCTATTGCGATTACATCCTCAGCCGATCCAAGGAGCAACTCACCATCAATGCTCCCGTCATCCTGATCACCGAAGCCAAGAATGAAAACATCAAGGCCGTTTTAGGGCAGTGCATTGCCAGCATGGTCGCCGCCCAAACCTTTAATCAGCGGGAAGGTCAACCCATCGACACGATTTACGGCACCGTCACCACCGGCGAAATTTGGAAGTTTCTCCAGTTAACGGCTACAACCGTCTCCATTGACCTGACCGACTACTACATCTCACCCCACCTGAACCAGATTCTAGGCATCCTGATAGCGGGCTTAGGCTTGCCGGTTCCAGCAGCGTAAATCAACTCAGATCCCAAATCTGCTCATGGCTTGGAGACCGCTGGACAATCGGACAGATACCATCGCCAGGGTAACTCTGCTCCTTGAGTCAAACCAATCCGAGTCGTTTGGGTCAGGGCTAACCGCCCCTGATCCAACTGGTGTTGAAACTGGGCAGGACGGTGTTCCAGCCACAATGGTTCTCCCACTTGCAGGGGAATGGCATTGAGGGAGCGATCGATCTGGAAGATGCGACAGAGCTTGCCAGGTCCGGCCGCCAGACGATGGAGTTTGGCTGGGGACTGGGACGTTGCGCCAGGGGGCAGGGTGTCTAATTGCAGCGCCCGCAGCAAAACCGCACTGGGAACCCCATCCCGATCGGTGACCACATTCAAACAGTGGTACATGCCGTAGATTAGATAGACATAGCTGGTTCCGGCCGGACCAAACATGACAGCATTGCGGGGGGTGCGACGGCGATAGGCATGGCAAGCCGGATCATCCGGAGCATAGGCTTCAGTTTCTACGATTACGCCCCGCAGAATCGTGCCATCTTCTAATTGTCGAGCCAGGACACAACCGACCAAATCGGGAGCTACCTGGGTGGAACAGCGGCCCAACCAGTCCCGCTCAATCACAGCAGCAGTTGCACAGTTCATTACTCTACTTTATGCCTGCCTGCCTCTCCGAAGGCATTACCCTGACTCAACAGGGCGTTCCACCGGATTGCTACTGGCCCGCCTGCCACTTCCACACCCTGGGAACCTGGGACGACGAATTTCCGGTCAGCCTCCAGGGTGGGTAACATCAGCCCTGACAACTTCCAACATTGTGGAACATGGAGGCCCACTTACTTCCACAGTGTTGGAATATGGTGTGACTCGCTGCAGGTCGATAGCATCTCGTCCCCAGCAACTTCCACAGGTGTGGAAGTTGGGTTAACCCTAACTGGCCGATGCACAAGCAAGCAGCGGTTTCGAACTATCACTCAGCCCTGAGCACTGGCGATCGCCAGCCAGATCGGCGATGGCCCGATCCAGTAAGTCCAGCCCCTGTTGCACCGTTTCAATCACACTCAGTTGATGCCTCAGTTCCGCTGCCCCACCAAACCCCTTGCAATACCAGGTCATGTGTTTGCGGGCCTGGTGTACTCCCCGCTGGCCCTTGTATTGCCAGAGCATCCAGAGATGTTCGCGGGCGCAGCACAACCGCTCCACCGAACTGGGAGCCGCTTTTCGTTCCCCAGTTTTCAAGAAATGGTCAATTTCTCCCACCAAAAAGGGATAGCCCAGCGTGCCGCGCGAACACATCACCCCATCGGCCCCCGTCCGTTCCAGACAGTGCACCGCCGCTTCCACCGAAAAAATATCGCCATTGGCAATCACCGGAATCGACAGCACCTCTTTCACCTGACCAATCCACTCCCAGCGAGCCGGTCCGTTATAGCCCTGGGCTCGGGTACGAGCATGCACCGTCAGCATCTGGGCTCCTGCATCCTGCAAACGGCGGGCAAAGTCCAGAATGGTGATTTCGTCATCGGTCCAGCCAATGCGCGTCTTCACCGTGACCGGCACCGACACCGCTTGCACCACGGTTTGCACCAGTTGCACCGCCATTTCCGGTTGCCGCAACAGGGAAGACCCACCACCATTTTTAGTAATCTTGTTGACCGGACAACCCATGTTAATGTCAATCGTGTCGGCCCCTTCCTCTACTGCTTTTTGCGCCGCTTCCGCCAAAAAATCAGGCCGACAGTCAAACAACTGAATGCTGATCGGGTGTTCATCCGGATCCACTGCCATGATCTGGGGCAATTCCCTCAGGTAATGCAAACTGGAGGCCTGCACCATCTCGGTATACATCATGGAGGTGGGCGCATACCGGCGCACCAGTCGCCGAAACACGAGATCGGTCACCCCTGACAGAGGAGCCTGTAACACGCGACTGTTCACCTCCACCGTGCCAATGCGCAGGGGAAGTGACAGCCGTTCTTGTAACTGGGGAGACAGGCCAACCATGTCGCTTTACTACTTGCCGCTTGGTTATTTTAACGTTGCCCCAGCCCCCAGGTGTTGCTGAATAGCAGTCAGCCGTCTGAAGGGGTATAGCGATCCGATCAGGATTGTGAAAGGTTTCCGCAGGAAATCCTTCTCACAAAACCCTTTCACCATCCAGGCATTCACAAATCAAATAGGATTGCTATGTCCGTTAAGGCGGGATGGATTAAAGGATACAAAAAGGAATGTAGTGCAGCGTCAACTCTAGAAATTAGGGTTTGTAGTCAGCGCTTCAGCGCTAAAGCGCCGACTACGAGCCAATGGGTTCACCTTAAAATTAGGGTTTGACAGAACAGTAGTTCCTTTTTGTCCCGCTTTGCGGTGGTAGCCAGCAGTCTGAATTGGAACACAGCTTCAACTCATCCAACTCCTGATTCCTATCCGGAGTCAGCAATGCCACCCCCAACGGGATGAAGCTTCCTGGTTGTTATCCACCTGTCAATCTGGGGTACTTTTCTAGTAGACCGTGCACAGGGGAAACCGATTGCACAGGTCAGCCAGCCATGATCAGCCTTTTCCCGATTCGTATCGTTCATGGGCCAGAATTCCGCAGACAAACTCCGCCTATTGGTAGTCGATGATGAGCCAGACAACCTCGATTTACTCTATCGCACCTTTCGGCGGGACTTCGAGGTAATCCAGGCCGACAGTGCGATCGCCGCTCTTCAGATTCTGGCTGAGCAGGGAGAAATGGCCATCATCATTTCGGACCAGCGGATGCCGGAAATGTTGGGCACCGAATTTCTCAGCAAAACCGTGGAACGGTTTCCCGACACAATCCGGATCGTCCTCACCGGCTACACCGATGTCGGCGATCTGGTGGAAGCCATCAACTCCGGCCAGGTTTTCAAGTACATCACCAAACCCTGGAACGCCGATCAACTCCATCAGGTCGTGGCCCAGGCGGCAGAAACCTATCGAGCGGTCAAACATCGGACCCAAACCTTGCGCCGGTCCCTGCGCCGGGAATCCATCCTCAATGCAGTCATGACTGCCATTCGAGAGTCCCTGGACTATCAGAGCATGCTGCAAACCATCGCCGAAACTGTGGGACGAACCTTTGAGGTCAGCCGCTGCACCCTTTTCCCCATCGAAGGCAATCGCGCCAGTGCCGAATTGTCCCTTCACCCACCCGTCACAGCTTTTTCCTATCAGGCCACCAGTCAGGCCACCGCCCCAGCGGCATGGCCGAGCGAAATCCCAATCCAATCGGTGTTCCAGACCCCAATCCCCAAACCTCCGATACCAACTCCAGACGGTCAACTGATGGTGCCGCTGACCTATCAGCATGATTTTCTGGCCATCCTGCATCTCCAGCGAGACAACCAGCAACCCTGGCAGACAGAAGACCTGGAGTTAATTCAAGACGTAGCCGACCAGGCGGCTCTGGCCCTTTCCCAGGCGAAACTCTATCGCCGCACCCAGGAACAGGCCGAGCAAATGCGCTCTGAGCTAGAAGTGGCTCGCCAGATCCAGAGCAATCTGCTGCGCCAGAGCCTGCCAGAATTGGAGGGTCTGCGGGTCCAGGCCTGCTGCTATCCAGCGCGGGAAGTGGGGGGTGACTTCTTTGAGGTCTTTGCCCATCCCCTGGGGGATATCTGGCTGGCCGTGGGAGACGTTTCTGGCAAAGGCGTTCCGGCTGCCCTTTTTATGGCCAGCGCCATTTCGGTGTTACGACGGGAACTGTCCCAGGAAAGTCCCCCAGACCCACACCACATCTTGCACAACTTAAACCGCAGCTTATGTGATGATCTGATCAGCACCAACTGTTTTATTACCATGGTGCTGGCCCGCTACACGCCAGCCAATCGCAAGCTGGTCTACGCCAACGCCGGGCACATCTATCCCCTGGTCTGGTCGCATCAGCAGCTCAGGGACCACGGCCAATCGGCGATCGCACCCAATTATCTGAAAATCAGAGGGGTACCGTTGGGTATTCTGCCCACCTGGAACGCGACTGCTGGCAAGCTCAACCTGAATCCCGGTGAAATTCTGCTCCTGATTAGTGATGGCATTACCGAAGCAACCGTCATTCAGCAGCCCGTGGTCACCAACCATGGCCACCACCCACCCGCCCGTTCAATGCTGCAACAGACTGGTCTCTGGCACCTGATTCTGCAAGCAGAAACCCCCCTCTGCTTGACCCAATTACTAGACCGAATCCAGGCCGACAACCCGATTCAAGACGACGACCAAACCCTTCTCGCTCTAGAGGTTCTGTAGCTCATGAAAACTGAACTCCATGTTCCGAGTGACCTGCGGTTTCTCAATGTGGTGGAAACCTGGCTGTTGAGCAGTTTGGAAATCGCTCTGGGCGATTCGGTCGATTGGTCACGGCAGTCCAGCCGCCTGCGGCTAGTGTTGGCTGAGGCCTATTCGAATGTGGTCCGCCACGCCCACAAAGACCAGCCCCACCTGCCCATTTTGCTGCGCCTGGAATTGCAGAACCGGGACCTGGCGCTGGAAATTTGGGACCAGGGTCAGGGACATGACTTCAGTACTTACCAACCGCCTAGCCCCGAAGCTAAACAGGAAAATGGCTATGGTTGGCTGATTCTGAATCGGCTCATGGATCGGGTGGAATACAAGCTGCAGGTGAATGGACTCAACTGCCTGAAGCTGGAAGCCAACCTGAAAGAGGGTACACAGCCTTAGAACCTGCCATCAACCCACACACAGGTGCAACTTTGGCACACAATCCCTAAAAGCGCACCAGAGCTGGCCTACAGCCTTCACTGCCACGGCAGGCCGATCGTTGCGCGGCATTTTTCGCCTGTCTTTCTCCTGCAGGATCCTGGAATTTGAAAATGCCAAAAACTCTCTCCTCTTCCTGTGGAAAATGAGGTAGACTTCTTTGACGAGATGTTCCAAAGTATCCAGAATCACAGTCTGGTGAGGCTTTTGGATCATTCAGCCTGACCAATGGTGTCCGGCAATTGCTGCCAAGCAAAGGTCTGTTTCGGGTCAACGTGTCGCTAATATCCCCCTGAGGCGGATAGAGGTTCATGATGGAAATAACGATTGAAAGCCTTTGGACACAAGTGTTGGAACGATTGCAGATCCAGTTAAGTCGCCCAACCTTCGAAACCTGGATCAAGTCAGCCACGGTGGAACAGTTCGATAACAAATGCCTGGTCATTTGTACTCCGAACCCGTTTGCCCGTAACTGGATCCAGAAGCACTACATTAATACCATTGCCGAGGTTGTGGAAACCATTGTGGGCCATCCTGTGGATATTCACATCAAGATTGCCCAGGGCGGCGACGGACTGACGGAGGAAGCACTGCCATCCTGGCCTGGACCGACACCAGTGGATAGCTTTGCTGAACTGCCAACCGACCCACCACCACCTGCGCCTGGCGAACCAACCCGATCGAGTGACCTGAACCCAAAGTATGTTTTCTCCCGCTTGGTGGTTGGCTCCAATAACCGCATGGCCCATGCCGCTTCGTTGGCGGTGGCTGAGTCGCCGGGTCGAGAATTTAACCCGCTGTTTCTCTGCGGCGGCGTCGGACTAGGCAAAACCCACTTGATGCAGGCGATCGGACATTATCGTCTGGAAATTTGTCCAACCTCAAAGGTGTTTTACGTTTCTACGGAGCAGTTCACTAATGACCTGATCAGCGCCATCCGACGCGACAACATGCAGAGCTTCCGGGAACATTACCGGGCGGCTGATGTGCTGTTGGTGGATGACATCCAGTTCATTGAAGGCAAGGAATACACCCAGGAAGAGTTTTTCCATACCTTTAATACGCTGCATGAAGCGGGCAAACAGGTGGTTCTGGCGTCTGACCGCCCACCGAACCAAATTCCCCGCTTGCAGGAGCGCCTCTGTTCCCGCTTTTCCATGGGTCTAATTGCCGATATTCAAACCCCTGATTTTGAAACCCGGATTGCCATTCTGCAAAAGAAGGCGGAGTACGAGAAGATTCGTCTGCCCCGAGAAGTTGTGGAATATATTGCTTCCACCTACACGTCCAACATTCGGGAACTGGAGGGCGCATTAATTCGGGCTGTAGCCTATATTTCCATTTCGGGCTTGCCGATGACGGTGGAGAATATCGCCCCCATTCTCAATCCGCCGCAGGAACAGGTGGAAGCATCCCCTGAAACCATCATCATGGCTGTGGCAGAAGCGTTTAATGTCGCCATTGACGATCTGAAAGGAAGTTCCCGCCGCCGAGAAATCAGCACGGCCCGTCAGATTGGCATGTTTTTGATGCGGCAACATACCGACTTGAGTTTGCCCAAGATTGGCGAGGAGTTTGGTGGCAAAGACCATACCACCGTCCTCTACAGTTGTGACAAGATTACCCAACTGAAGGACAACGACCCCGCGATCGCCCAAACCCTGCGGCAGTTGAGTGAGCGAATCAATCTAGCCAGCCGCCCCTCCGATCGCACCTGATTGATCTGCCCACTCGGCTGCTCATTGTACCCATCATTTTCAAGCGTGAACCGCTTTTTTGGGGTTCAATCGATCAGCCTGACTTATGGATCCAGGTTTTCGTAACCTGTGGAAAAGTCAGGCTAATTTTGTTTTTCTTTCCAAAGATCGTAAATTTTTGCAAACATCTTTTGTTTCCATCGATAAATGTCTTGAAACCTGTGGAAAACCATTGATTTTTCTGTGGAAAACAATGGGGAAAAGCTGTATAGAACTAGGGGTAGATCGGGGAAATCCAAACCAGGTATAAATACCCTGTGGTAAAACCCCTACTTTTTCCACAAGTTTTCCACATGTTTAAACCAGGTTCAAAGACCGAAGCCATCTTTACTCCACGATCTTTTCCACAGTTTCCACAGTCCCTACTACTACTGTTTAAATAAGAATTTCTTAAGTTAGAGATCGTTTAAAGCATCTGAACAAGGTCAGCAAAAATCTCTTTTGCCAGGCAGTGGATCGATCTAAAACAAGGGTGCTAGTATGCTCAAGCAATTACTCCAGCACCAACAGCGATCGCCCCCAACCTTCCTGCTCCGTCCTTCTATCCCCTGTGTGCCGCTATGAAAGTGGTTTGCCCTCAAAACAGTCTCAGCAGCAATCTATCTCTGGTTGGTCGCGC
>Ga0272446_1004123_pt1 | contig 17498 bp, 16 predicted proteins | sample YNPCB0061_FD_194587 | JGI IMG/M metagenome (GOLD analysis project Ga0272446, IMG submission 194587) | Hot spring microbial mat communities from Yellowstone National Park, WY, United States - YNP-CB-006-1 | ecosystem: Environmental > Aquatic > Thermal springs > Hot (42-90C) > Sediment | place... | reverse complement strand
GCCGGCGCGCGGCAAGGTGAAGGAGTGCTGCGGCGTCCCCGTCGCTGGCAAGGACGGCTACAAGCTCACGTTCTACTGGCTCGCCTACGAGCACGAGTACGCCAACGAGAAGTACGACACCGAGATCTACACGCGCGAGGGGCTCTTCCTCGGGCGCTACCCGTCGACGTTCGTCTGGGAGATGCAGCTCGAGGGGACCGGCGTGACGATGGACGGGCGCGTGCTCAACTACGCCGGGTCGTGCCCCTTCGGCATGGGGACCTGCTTCAAAGTGCTAGACACAAAATCGCAGCCGCTCGGCGCCGGCGTGCAGGGGCGCGCGCTCGAGCCGTTCCGCTCGATCGCCGTCGACCCGAAGCGCATCCCCATCGGCGCGCCGGTGTGGATCCCCGAGCTCGCAGGCCTGCCGCTGCCCGACGGGACGCGCCACGACGGCTGCCTGCGCGCCGACGACCAGGGCGGCGCGATCAAGATGGCGCGCATCGACTACTTCGTCGAGAGCTACCAGGCCTACAAGGCGATGCGCGACGCGATGTGGTGGGGCGACAAGGTCACGCCGCACGTCGAGGAGCCGCGCTGCGAGTACCTCCGACTGGGCCTCGATCGCGAGGCGGCGAACGAGCGCGTCGACTGGGCGCTCATCCACCAGCGCAACGTCGCGCGCGCCGACCGCGTGGCGCTCGCCAAGATGAAGCGCAACCGCGCCGTCGCCAAGGCGTGGGCGGTCCGGCACGCCAAGGCGCAGGCCTCGGGGCGCGTGGCGGTCGCGTCGGCGACGCAGTCGACCAAGAGCGCGCTCCCGACGCAGCACCACCGCGCGCGCGCGGCCTCGCGATGACGCCGGCGCGCGCGGAAATCCGCTGCGGCGCCGACGCCGCGAGACCCCGCCGACCCTCGATGAACGCGGCGGATCCCGCGGGCGCCGGGGGCGTTCGGGGGCGGAGCCCCCGATGACGATCGGCGGCATCGCCTCGGCGCTCGGGATCGGCGCCAGCTTCGGCAAGAAGTCGCTCGCGCGCGAGCTCGCGCGGCGGGCGGCGGGCGCGAATGATCTCGCGGTTGCCGCGCTCAACGGCCCGCTGGCGAGCGCGCTGACCGACGCCGGACACCGCGGCGAAGAGGTGGCGCTCGTCGACGGTCGCATCGATCGGCCGAGCGCCGGCTTCGACGCGCTGGTCGCCTCGGGGCTGCCGCCCGTCGAGGTGGCCCCCGCGCTCCTCGGCGAGTGGGCCCGCGTGGTGCGCCCCGGCGGGCTCGTCCTCGCCGCGACCGGCGGCATCGGCGGCCGCGGCCCGTCGCGCGCCACCGTCGCTGCGCTCTTCCTCCACGCCGGCCTCGTCGATCTCGAGCAGCGCACCGCGCGCGGCATCGTCGTCACCAGCGGCCGCGTCCGCTAGACAGAAATTCGGTGCGTCAGAACTTCTCGTTCGGATCGGGCGGCGGCTCCGCCGGCTCCACGACGGGCGGCGGCTCGGGCGACGCCGGCGTCGGCGGCGCCTCCTCGTCGGTGGCGCCGATCGCGCGCGCGATCGGCCGCGTCAGATCGAGGAGCGGGTTCACCATGACCACGATGATCCCCTCGGCGGCGAGCGCCAGCAGCCGATAGAGCAGGCTGTGCCGCGGCGCCTGGTCGCTGGCGATGTCCGGCAGCACGTCGGGCAGCGCGAACTCCACCGCCATCACGCCGTCCTCCGCCCCCGACAGCAGCTCCGCGTCCTCGGCCACCTGCTCGACGAGGTTGCGCATCGCCGTGTTCTTCTCGAGGAACTCGACGCGCAGCCGCGCGATCCCGCGCTCGCGCGCCGCCGCCACCAGGCGCGACAGGAGCAGCCGCCCCAGCCCCTGCCCCTGGATCTTGTCGACGACCGCCACCGCCACCTCGGCGGTGTTCGGCCGCTCCGGCAGGCAGATGCAGCGCGCGACGCCCAGCCCCTCGCCCTCGTTCCCGTCGTCGTCGACGAGGGCCGCCCCGATGGCGATGTGCGTCTCCTGATCGCACTCCGTCAGGTAGGAGAGCTCGGCCTCGCTGAGCGACTCCTTCTGCGAGAAGAAGCGCAGGTAGCGCGACTCGGGCGACAGCGTGTCGAAGCCGGCGCGCAGCCGCTCTTTGTCCTCGGGGCGGATGAGGCGGATGCGGATGCGCTGCCCCTTCGGCAGCGTGACGTCCTCGTGCCACGCGCGATCGAAGTGGCGCGCGCGCGCCGTCTCTCCCCCGTGTCCGTCGGTGTCGGCCATGCGTCCGGCCTACTCGACGTCGAGCGACAGCCCCTCGCGCGCAGCGACCAGCTTGGTGGCGTGCGCGCCCCGCTCGTCGAGCAGGAGGCGCGTCCGCTCGGTGAGCGCGTCGACCACGTCGTCGCCGTAGTCCTGATCGTAGTGGAACATGACGAGCGTCCCCACGCCCGCCTCGGCGGCCGCCTGCGCCGCATCGGCGATAGACGAAAATCCGCGCGCGATGCGCTCGGCGCGATCCTCGGGCGAGTAGGTGCAGTCGTGGATGAGGACGGTCGCGCCCTTGTAGAGCGCGCGCACCTCGTCGGACGGGCCGCCCGGCGGGTAACCCGCGTCGCTGGCGTAGACGAGCGAGCGCCCGTTCTCCTCGAACCGGTAGGCGAGCGCGCGCGTGGCCCCGTGCGGGTTGAGCCGCGCCGAGACGCGCACGCCGTCGACCTCGAAGCTGGGATCCTTCGCCGCGCCGTCGACGGCGACGACGTCGATCCCGGCGCCGAGGTTCTTCATCGTGTGCAGCGGCGAGAAGTGCGGATTCATCTGCCCCTCGAGGATGCCCTCCAGCATCGAGGAGCTTCGGCCGGGGCCGTAGATCGTCAAGCGGTTCCCCGGCACGAACACCGGCTGAAAGAAGGGGAACCCCTGGATGTGATCCCAGTGCGCGTGCGAGAGGAACATCCGCGCCTCGCCCTGCCCGCGACCGAACTCGCGCGCCATGAGCTGCCGCCCGAGCGGGATGACGCCGGTGCCGCTGTCGATGACGAAGCAGGCGCCCGACGCCGTGCGGAGCTCGACGCACGACGTGTTCCCGCCGTAACGGTTCATCTCCGGACCGGGCGCGGGCACCGAGCCGCGCACTCCCCAGAAGGTCAGGCGCACGCGCTACCTCGTCGCCACCTGACGCGCCGCCTGCTCGGGCAGCGCGTCGGCGCGCCCGTCGAGCGTCAGCTCCAGCCCCTCGGCGGCGGCGACGAGCTCGATGTCCGGCGAGGCGGCGCGGTGGTGGGCCAGGATGGCGTCGATCTGCGCGTCGGTGCGCTCGGGCGCGTGGTGGAAGAGGCACACCGCCTTCGCCCCCGCGGCGCGCGCGACCTCGATGGCGTCGTCGGGACAGGAGTGCCCCCAGTGCGGGCGCATGCGGTACTCCTCGGGCGTGAACTGCGTGTCGTAGATGACGAGGTCGGCCCCCTCGCACAGCCGCACCACGCCCTCGCGCATCTTCTCGAGCTTGGCGGCGTCCTCGGCCTTGAGCGCCTCGCCGGGCTGGGGCGGCTGGCGGATGTACTCCTGCTCGATGAGGATGTCGCGGAACGGCGCCGTGTCGGTCACGTAGCAGACCGAGCGCCCCTCGTGCTCGAGGCGGTAGGCGATGGCGATCCACGGGTGGTTGAGGCGCGTGCAGGAGACCTTCACCGGCCCGATCTCGAAGCGCGCGCCCTCGACGAGCTCGCGGAAGGCGACGTCGGCCTGCACGTTCTCGAACGGCACCGGGAAGTAGGGCGAGTCGGTCTGCGACGCGAACACCGCGCGGAGGTGCGTGTCGTCGCGCTGGCGGGCGTAGACAAAAAACTTGTTCCCGCGGTGATAGAGCGGCGCGAAAAAGGGCAGCCCCTGGATGTGATCCCAGTGGGTGTGGCTGACGAGGAGGTGCGCGGCGCCTTCGCCCTTGCCCCACTCCGACTGCATCATCTCCTTGCCGAGCTTGCGGAGGCCGGTGCCGGCGTCGATGACGATGAAGGGGCCGTCGTCGCCGGGCTCACCGACGCGGACGGCGACGCAGGAGGTGTTGCCGCCGTAGCGGTTGGTGTCCGGGCCCGGCACAGGGAACGAGCCGCGGACGCCCCAGAAGCGGACCTTCATGGCGTCGCCTGTTCCCTCTCTGTCCCGTCGGACGGCGCAGGAGCGCGCATCGTGACCACGTTATCACGCGGCCCCGGCAAGGTCTATTCGAGCGCGGGGCCGGCGAGGGCGGCGGCGATGGCGTCCTTTCCGCCGAGGCGCTGGACGTAGACGAGGAGCGCGCCGCCGCGGTAGGGCGCCGCCGCGGGGCCGCGCGCGTCGGTGTTCTTGGGGAGGATCGGGGACTGGCTGGCCTCGAAGGCGAGCCCGTCGAACGACGCCGCGTAGCCGCACTGCGAGGCGGGCGTCTTCAGGCCCGTGGTGCCCGAGATCCAGAGGTCGTGGCGCACGCGGCCGGCGGCGGTGCGGGCGGCGCGGGCGGTGGCGCGCTCGATGGTGGCGAGGAAGCGGAAGGCGCCGCGGGCGAGGATGGGATCGCGCGTCGCCGTCGCTGGATTCGCGTCGACGCGGGTGAAGGTCGGGGCGCGGCCGGCCTCGAGCGCGGCGGGATCGAGCAGCGCCTCGGCGGCCCAGAGCGCGCCGGCGGCGACGTAGTAGAGGCGCACGGTGTCGCCGCTCGGGCCGTCGAGGCGGGCGAGCGCGGGCGGGCCGAGGAGGTTGCCCTCGTCGACGAGATCGGGCGTCAGAATCGGGCCGGGGAGCTTGCGCCAGACGTGGCCGTCGGTGGCGACGGCGAGGCCGAGGCCGCCGCCGGCGCGGTAGGCGAGGAGCCAGGGATCGGCCGCGCTGCCGGGGAGCTGGCGCGGCGGAAGGATTGCTGGGGCGTCGACGATGCCCGCCTCCCAGGTCTGGTCGGCGACGAGCGCGGTGTCGAGCGCGCCGAAGCCGTCGAGGATGCGGGTGGCGTCGGCGTGGGCGATCTCGACGGGCGCGCCGAGGACGCCGGGCGCGGGCGCGGCGGCGCGGCGGGCGACCCACAGCGCGACGGCGTCTCCGTCGGAGACGATGGCCGGCGCGTCGACGTCGCGCGGATCGGTGAGGACGAAGGGGGCGTTGATGGCCAGCGTGGAGTCGCCCTCGATGGGGCGGAAGGGGCCGCCGCCACCGACGGGGAGCCCGCGCGCGCCGCCGCCCTCGCCGGCGCCGGTGCCGCAGGCGGCGAGGATGGGGAGTAGACAACAAATCAGGCCGCGACGGCGCGTCATCTGATCAGAACCTCGTGCGGAGCCCGAGCCCCGCGTTCACGATCACCCCGCCGGAGACGAAGTCGCCGACGCGATCCAGCGGATCCAGCTTACGGTGCGCGCGGTCGGGCAGCCAGGTGGTGGCGACGAAGGCGTCGAGCGACAGCGGCTTCGGCAGCACCGGCCCGAGGCCGAGAAGATCGAGCCCGAGGCCGAGCGAGAAGGTGTGCTTGTCGTTGTCGGCGAGGCTGGCGGGGCCGATCTGCTCGGGGACCGGCGTCGGCTCGTAGGCGTAGCCGCCGCGCACGTCGACGGCCAGGCGGCGATGGCCGCGGCCGCCCTCGTAGGCGCGCACCTCGACGCCGAGGCGCGGGGTGACGATGTCGTGGAAGCGCGACGGCGGGTACTGGCGCGGCGGCGGCAGCTTCACCCGGTCGTTGAATTGTTTTACGTCAAGCGTCAATTCCAGCGACGAGGCGGGGACGGGGAACTCGCTCCAGCGCGCGAAGGTGAGGTCGAAGGTGACGAGGAGCGGGCGGAGGAGCTGGGCGGCCACGCCGGCGGTGAGCTGCCACGGCTGGAAGAGGTCGTTCGTCGAGGTCTTGGCGGCGAAGTAGCCGTTCTCGACGATCGGCGGGGCGCCCTCGGAGCCGACGTTGCCGTCGATGCGGAAGGCCTGATCGCTGCGCAGGAGGAACGAGTGGCGATAGACGACCGAGACGGCGAGGCCGCGGCGGATCTCCCAGAGGAGCCCGGCCTGCGGGTAGCGGATGGCGATGAGGTCGACGTCGATGCTGGTGACGAGCGCGCTCTCGTCGGGGTTGCCGACGGCGATGTTGCCCTTGAGGTAGACCGTGCCGGTGGTGCGCGACATGAACGTGAGGCCGACGCCGACGTAGAGGCCGCGCACGATCTGGAGCGCGAGGTTCGCCGAGAGGACCAGTCGCTGGGTGCGGTTGTCGTAGTAGACGAAGCGCGGCTGATCGAAGGAGATCGAGCGCACGCGCGTGAGGCGCTGATCGGGGAGCCACAGCGACGCGCCGAAGGCGAAGCGCACCGGGCCGAGGCGGCCTGGGGCGGCGAGGCCGACGGCGAAGCCGCGCGAGTCGTCGACGCCGAGGTCGCGGCCGTTGAGGCGCAGGTGGGGGACGGCCGCGCGGTAGGCGACGTCGATGCGCAGATCGCTGCCACGCACCAGGCCGGCGGGGTTGTAGTAGTTGGCGCTGGCGTCGTCGGCGAGGGCGGAGGCGGCGTTGGCGAGCGCGGGGGCGCGGGCGCCGAAGCCGAAGGCGTCGAGCGGGTTGGCGCGCGCCACCGACGACAGCAGGGCCAGGAAGAGGAGGACGCGGGCGGTCACAGGTCGAGCCCCAGCGTCGCCCCGAAGGCGTTCATGCGGCCGGTCGCGCGCGCGTCCCCGTCGAGGAAATGTGCTTGACCGAAAAGATCGAGCGAGCCGGAGAAGCCCCCGCGGCGCGTCGACCAGGAGAGGCCGAGCCCGCCGGCGACGACGTGGCGGCTGGCGTCGAGGAGCGTGCGCGTCGGGCCCGTCGGGGCGGGGGTCCACTCGAAGGCGTAGCCGCCGCGCAGCGTGAGCGCGAGGAGGCGCCCCCGATGGCGGCCATCGAGCGGCAGGCGCGCCTCGAGGCCGGCGCGCGGCACGACGGTGTCGTGGAACTCGGGCGACGGCAGCGGCGCGGCGCCGTCGGTGGCGTTCTCGATGGGGTTGGGGTAGGCCGACCAGTGCTTCCAGGTGAGCCCGACGAGAGCGCGCAGCCACGGCGTCGGGCGGAAGGAGCCCTCGAAGGCCATCTGCAGCGGGTCGTACTGCGCGACGCCGGCGATGCGCAGGACCGGCAGCGTGAAGGGCAGGAGGTCGGCGAGGTCGGCCTTGATCTTGATGTCGTAGGAGCTGCGCGACTCGCCGCGGAGGGCGACGCCGACGGTGAGCCAGCGCGCCGCCTCGATGCGCAGGCCGGCGACGGGGGCGAAGCTGGTGACGAGCTGCTGCTCGGAGATCGTCGTCGTCGCGCCGGTGGCGTCCTGGGCGATGCGGATCTCGCCGGTGAGCGCGGCGAGCGCGAGGACGCCGATGCCGAGGGACACGCGGCGGTGCACGCGCACGCCGAGCGACACGAGGATCGAGACCACCTGCGTGCGGTCGTCGAGGAGCGCCAGGCGCGGGCGATCGGGGAAGGCGTCGCGAGCGCGGTTGATGACGCCGAAGGGGTAGTAGAAGCCGAGGCCGATGGCGAGGCGGTCGCGGAGCGCGCCGCCGAAGGGGAGCGGGAGCGTGGCGCCGATGAAGAGGCCGTCGGTGGGCTCGATCGGGCGCGGGGCGCCGTCGAGGCGCAGGCGCTGGCGGACGGCGACGTAGCCGATGGTCAGGCGGCGGCGCGGGGCGTGCGCCAGGCCCGCGGGGTTGAGCCAGGTGGCCTCCCAGTCGTCGCTGTCGGCGGCGCCGAGGCCGGCGAGCGCGGGCGAGCGCGTGCCGATGCCGATGAGGTCGGGCAGCGACGCGCGCGCCGGCGCGGCGACCAGCGTAGCGACGAGGACGGCGAGCGCCGTAATTCTTGTCATTCAGAAAAGCCGCTTGGAGTCGATGAGCATCGTCACCGGCCCGTCGTTGACGAGATCGACCTCCATCATCGCGCGGAAGCGGCCGGTCTCGACGGGGTGGCCGAAGGCGCGCACGGCGGCGACGAACTTCTCGTACATCGCCTCCGCCGGGCCGGGCGCCATCGCCTTCACGAACGACGGGCGGCGCCCCTTGCGGCAGTCGCCGAGCAGCGTGAACTGGCTGACGAGGAGCAGCCCGCCGCCGACGTCGCCCACCGCCAGGTTCATGTTGCCGGCGGCGTCGGCGAAGATGCGCAAGTTGACGATCTTCTCCGCGGTCCAGGCGACATCCTCGTCGGTGTCGTCGTCGGCCGCCCCCACCAGCACGAGCAGCCCGCGGCCGATGCGACCGGTCACCTCGCCATCGACCCGGACCTCCGCCCGGCTGACCCTCTGCACGACTGCACGCACGTTGGCACAGCAAACCCAACTTCGAGCCGCAACGCAAACCCGTTCCCCTTCCCGTTCCCCTTCCCGTTCCCGAGTATGCTTCCGTCGTGCTCCGCTTCGCCCTCGCGCTCCTCCTCGCCGCCGCGACCACCGCGCACGCCGCCGAACTCTCCCCTCGCGTGCACCTCGTCACCGACGGCCACCTCCCCGCCGCCGCGCTCAACGACGGCTCGACCGACCCCCGCGCGCTCCTCCTCGTGCGCCTCGCCGACGGCGCCGCCGCCGACCGCCTGCGCGCCGCCGGCCTCGACGTCCGCGCGCTCACCGACGGCGCCACCCCGCTCGCCGTCGCCCGCGCCTCCGCCGACGACCTGCGCCGTCTCGTCGCCAGCGACGGCGTCCTCCGCGTCGAGGAGCGCCGCCTCCTCCGCCCCACCCTCGACCGCGCCACCGCGATGGTCGGCGCGACGGCCACGCGCGCCGCGACGGGCCTCACCGGCCGCGGCGTCCTCGTCGGCATCGTCGACACCGGCCTCGACACCACCCACCCCGACCTCCGCACTGCCGACGGCAAGACGCGCCTCCACGCGCTCCTCGACTTCGGCCAGCCGCGCGACGCCACCCCCGACGCCCCGCCCGGCCGCCTCTACCGTCGCGACGCCATCGACGCCGCGCTGGCCCAGTTCCTCGCCGACGGCACGCGCGCGGGCGCGCTCCTCGCTCAGGACAAGAACGGCCACGGCACGCACGTCTCGTCGATCGCCGCCGGCAACGGCCGCGCCACCGGCCACGACCTCCCCGGCGAGCGCTACGTCGGCGTCGCCCCCGGCGCCGACCTCATCGCGCTCCGCGCCACGCGCGAGATCGCGACCTTCTACGACACCGACGTCCTCGCCTGCGCCCGCACGGCGCGCGACCTCGCCGACGAGGCCGGCCGCCCGCTGGTCGTCAACATGAGCCTCGGCGGCGCCGGCGGCCCCGGCGACGGCTCGACCGACCTCGAGCGCGGCCTCGCCGAGCTCTTCCCCGCCGACGCCGTCGGGCGCGCGCTGGTGATCGCCGCCGGCAACGACGGCGACTCCGACTTCCGCGCCGCCGGCCACCGCCTCGACGGCGAGGTGGTGGTCCCGCTCGAGCTGAAGACCACCGCCGCCGCGCGCGGCTCGTCGACGATCGAGCTCTACTACGACGGCGAGCTGACCATCTCCGTCGAGAGCCCCGACGGGCGACAGACGCCCGAGGCCGCCCCCGGCAAGGCCGTCGGCGGCAACCCCGGGCCGCTCGGGCGCGCGATCATCGACAACTCCCCCGGCGCCTCCGCGTCGACGGCGCGGCGGCGCGCGACCATCGTCATCGAGCCCACCGCCGGCAACGACGGCGACGGCAAGGTGAAGTGGCGCCTCCACCTCGCGGGGCGCGCCGCCCGCTGGGACGCGACCGTCCTCGAGTGGCCCTCGGCCTCGCCGCAGCCGCGCTTCCTCGACTACGTCTCCGTCGACGGGCGGCTGGCCATCCCCGCCGCCGCGACCACCGCCGTCAGCGTCGGCTCGGTCATCTCGCGCACGGGCTGGGTGAACGTCGAGGGGATGACCTTCGACCGCACCATCTCCGTCGGGCGCCCCAGCGCCTTCACCGCCAGCGGCCCCACCTCCGACGGGCGCTTCGCCCCCGACGTCGCCGCGCCCGGCGAGATGGTCATCGCCGCGCTCTCCGCCGACGCGCCGCCGACCTCGCGCAGCTCCGCCTTCTACGTCGAGGGCAACCCCAACTTCGCCGTCGCCGACGACGGCGTGCACGCGGTCCTGCGCGGCACCTCGCAGGCGGCGCCCGTCGTCACCGGCGCCATCGCCCTGCTCTTCGAGGCCAACCCGCGCCTCACCGCGCGCGACGCCCGCGAGCTCCTGCGCAGCTCGGCGCGCCCGCTCGCCGTCTCGCCCGACGCCCCGCCCGACGCCGGCGCGCCCGCGCCCGCCGGCTGGTCGACGCGCAGCGGCTTCGGCCTCCTCGACGTCGCCACCGCCGTCGCCCTCGCGCGCGGCGCCCGCGGCGGCGCCCCCGATCCCTCCTCCTCGACGGTGGGGATCTCCCGCGACGCCGTCGCCCCCGACGACACCACCGTCGTCACCGTCGTCCCGCGCGACGCCGCCGGCCTCCCGGTCGGCCCCGGGCGCGAGGTCACCATCGAGTCCACCGCCGGGCTGGCCGTCGGCCCCGTCGTCGACGCCGGCTGGGGCCGCTACGAGCGCACCTTCGTCGCCGCCGCGCCGCTCGGCACGGTCGCCGACGTGACCGTCACCGCCGACGGCGTCCCCGTCGGTGCCACGCGCTTCTGGGTCGTCGAGGACCGCAGCGACATCGGCCGCCCCTACCGCGCCGCCGGCGGCTGCGACACCAGCGGCGGCACCAGCGGCGGAGCCGCCGCCCTGCTCCTCGCCGCCGCGCTGCTCCTCCTCCGTCGAAAACTCGCGCGCCGCGCCGGGAGCGATCACACTGACCCAGCGTGATCCCGTCCCAGGCGACTCAGGCAACCGGCGGCGCGCCCTTGTCGTCTCACCGTCTTGCGACCCCCGGTCGCCCTCACTATCATCGCGCCCTTCATGCGTCGTCCCGCCTGGCTCCTCGCGCTCTGCCTCGTCGCGCTGACCACCGTCGTCGGCAGCGGCTGCACGCCCTCGATCGGCGACGGCTGCAAGACCAACGTCGACTGCAGCCGCCTCGGCGATCGCTTCTGCGACACCTCCGCGCCCGACGGCTACTGCACCGTCGACGGGTGCAACCAGGGCACCTGCCCGGATAACGCGCTGTGCGTCCGCTTCCTGACCGCCGACCTCGATCGCCCGTGCGACCTCAGCGCGCGCTTCCCGGACAACGGCTGCCGCTCCGACGAGCGCTGCGTCTGCAAGACGTTCGAAAATGGCGTCTGCAAGAACGCCGAGGCCTACTGCGCGCCCGAGTCGACGGAGCGGCGCTTCTGCCAGAAGGGGTGCAACACGAGCTCCGACTGCCGCACGGGGTACGAGTGCCGCTCGACGGGCACGCTGGGGTCGGAGCTGGTCCCATCGCTGAACGACGTGATGTCGCCGGCGACGGCGAACTTCTGCGCCCCCGCGCCGTAATTCGTTCATCGCCATCGCAGGAGGACGCGTGCTGAAGCGAGCGGCGCTGGCCGTCGTCGCCGCGCTGCGCTCGCCGTGGCTGCGGCGGCGCGTGATCTCCAGCCTCGTCGCCGTCCTCGGCGTCACGGTGCTGGTGTTCCTCCTCGTGCACCTCATCCCGGGCGACCCCATCGACGGGCTCCTCGGCGAGCGCGCCGATCCCGCCGACAAGGCGGAGATGCGCGCCTGCATGGATCTCGATCAGCCGCTCCTCACGCAGTTCGGGCGCTTCTGGAAGGGCGTCGCCGACGGGACGCTCGGCACCACCTGCCCCGACCGCACGCGCACCGTCGCGTCGCTGATCGGCGAGGCGCTGCCGTCGACGATGGCGCTGGCCGCCGCCGGGATGGTGGTGGCGCTGCTCCTCGCGCTGCCGCTCGGCGTCGTCGCCGCGCTGCGCCCGCGCTCGCCGCTCGACGCCGCCGCCACCGCCGTGTCGCTGGCCGGGATCTCGATGCCGGCGATGTGGCTGGGCCCGCTTTTATTGTCTATCTTTTATGTCCAGCTCCGCTGGGCGCCCGGCCCCGCCGACGACGCCGGGCTGCGCGCGCTGGTCCTGCCGGCGATCATGCTGGGGACGCACCTCATGGCGATGCTGGCGCGCATGACGCGCAGCTCGCTCCTCGAGGTGATGGGCGAGGACTACGTCCGCACCGCGCGCGCCAAGGGCCTCTCACCGACGCGCGTGGTCCTGCGCCACGGCCTGCGCAACGCGCTGGTGCCGGTGATCACCGTCGCCGGCCTGCAGTTCGGCTCGCTCCTCGCCGGCGCCGTGGTCACCGAAAAGGTCTTCGCCCGCGCCGGGCTCGGCACGCTGCTCCTCGAGGCGATCGCCCGCCGCGACTACCGCATCGTCCAGGGCTGCACGCTGGTCATCGCCGTCAGCTACGTGACCGTCAACCTGCTCGTCGATCTCGCCTACGGCGCCGCCGATCCGCGCATCCGCCTCGGGGGGTCGCGCTAGATGCGCCGGATCCTCCGTCGCGCCGGCCTCGGGCCCACGCTGGGCGCGCTGCTCCTCGGGACCTTCTTCCTCCTGGCGCTCGTCGGGCCGATGCTCGCGCCCTACGCCCCCGAGGCGCAGAGCCTCGATCACCTGCTCGAGGGGCCGAGCCGCGCCCACCTCCTCGGCACCGACGAGAACGGCTGCGATCTGCTGTCGCAGCTCCTCTACGGCGCGCGCCTCGCCGCCGCGGTCTCGCTCGGCGTCGTCGCGCTCTGCATGGCGATCGGGACCGCCATCGGCACCCTCGCCGGCTACGTCGGCGGCTGGGTCGACGAGGCGATCATGCGCTTCGTCGACGTGCTCCTCGCCTTCCCCGGCATCCTCCTCAATCTCGCGATCGTCGCGCTCGTCCCCAAGGCCGGCACCGGCGTGTTCGTCTTCGCGCTCGTCGTGAACGGTTGGGTCGGCTACGCCCGCCTGGCGCGCGGGCAGGTCCTCGAGGTGCGCGAGCGCGAGTTCGTCGTCGCCGCGCGCGCCCTCGGCGTCCCGCCGCTGCGGGTGATGCTGCGCCACATCGCGCCCAACATCCTGGCGCCGCTCGTCGTCCAGGCGACCTTCGCCTTCGCCGGCGTCATCCTCGTCGAGGCGAGCCTCAGCTTCCTCGGCATCGGCCGCCTCCGCCCCTACAGCTGGGGAGCGCTCCTCGCGCAGGGGACCACCTACGTCTGGCGCACGCAGCACCTGGCGATGGTGCCGGGCCTCGCCATCGCGCTCGTCGTCCTCGGCTGCAACCTCCTCGGCGACGGCCTCCGCGACCGCCTCGATCCGAAGCGCGCGCGCACCTGACCACGCAGCGTGTAGTCTCCTTGCGTGCTCGAGGTCGCGCCGCTGACGGTCTGCGGGATTCGGACGGCGGTGCATGTCGCCGGCGAGGGGCCCGACAGCGTGGTCTTCGTCCACGGGAACCCCGGGCCGCTCGACGACTGGGAGGAGATGGCCGTCGAGCTGGCGGGAGTGGCGCGGGTGGTGGCGATGGATCTGCCGGGGTTCGGGCGAGCGGAGCGGCCGCGAGATTTTCCGTATAGCGTAAAGGCGTACGGCGAGTTTCTCGGGGCGCTGCTCGACGCGGTGGGGGTCGCCGGGCGGGTGCACCTGGTGGCGCACGACTTCGGCGGGGCGTGGGCGACGGCGTGGGCGGCGGCGCACCGCGAGCGGGTGGCCAGCGTGACGCTGATCAGCGCGCCGGTGGTGCCGGGCTTCGTGTGGCACTGGGCGGCGCGCCTCTGGTACACGCCCGTCGTCAACGAGCTCTTCCAGCTGGTCTCGACGCGCGGCCTCATCAAGGCGGTCATGCGGCGCGAGAACCCGCGGCCGCTGCCGGAGGAGTTCCTGGCGCGCGTGGCGGGCTACGCCGACCTCGCGCAGAAGCGGCGCGTCCTGCGCATTTATCGTCAAGCACGAGATCCGGCGGCGACCTTCGGTCCCGTCGCCGAGACGCTGCGCGCGATCGACCCGCCCGCCTGCGTCGTGTGGGGCGGGAGCGACCCCTACGCCAACCCGGCCCACGTCGACGCGACCTGCGCCCTCTTCACCCGCGTCGAGCGCCACGTCATCGAGGGCGCCGGCCACTGGCCGTTCGTCGACGAGCCCAACCGCGTCCGCGCCATCGTCTGCGACTTCGTCCGCCGCCAGCTGGGGTTTGGACGTCGCGGCCGGTGATGGCACCGGGCGGTCAGCGCATCGCGTGCCCCATCCAGGCGACCCAGCGCAGGATCGGCTCAGGCGAGCGCGCCCTCCCGTCGAGGACCGCCTCGACGACCGGGAGATATCGCTTGACAAGAATGCGCGCAAACACGGCGCCGGCCTCGGGCGAGGCGTAGCGCGGCGCCGAGGTGTAGCCGAGGAAGGGCTTGCCGGCGAGCCAGCCCTTCCCGACGGCGGCGAAGCCGAGCTCGCGCGCCAGCGCCTCGCGCCCCGCCGCCTTCGCCGCGCGCGCCGCCAGCGCGATCGCCGGCACCGGCACCGGCGGCGGGCAGTCGGGCAGATCGTGAAGGCGCGGCGACACCGACGCGGGCGCGTAGTGCAGCGTGAGCGACGTCTCGAAGAAGCCGCCGTGAAAGTCGGTCGGCAGCGCCGCCAGGACGCGCGCCCGCTCGCGCGGATCGGCGATGCCCGCGACCGCCTCGGCGTAGGGGCTGGGATCGTCGAGATGGACGAGCTCGCGCAGGATCACATTGAACGGCTGCACCGCCCGCGCGCCCAGCGCCTCGCACTCCTCGACGCCGGCCTCGAGCGCCATCGCGTGCAGCGGCGCGCCGTGGAAGGTCATCAGCACCACCGCCTTCGCGCCCAGCTCGACGAGCGCGCGGCAGGCGCCGCGGATCTGCTCGCGCGCCTCGGCGAACGGCGTCGGGCGCGACCCCGGCCCCGGCGTCGGCTCGACGCCGAGCTCGAGATCCTCGGCGACGATCATCGGCCACCCGCGCCGCGCCGCGAGCGCCCGCGCCACGTCGCGCGCGAGGCCGTGCGCGATCAGCCGATCGTTGTGCAGCGGCAGGTGCGGCCCGTGATACTCGACGGGATTGACGAACAGATAGACGGGCGCGCCCCCCGAGAGCAGGCGGCGCGCCTCGTCGTGCGGCAGATCGAACAGCGAGATGGGCGCGAGGTCGCTCACGCCCCGAGGGTACTACGGGGTGAGCGTGAGCGAGAGCGCGCCCCAGTCGGCGCCGACGAGGCGGCTGTCGCGGTGGCAGTTGTGCTCGGCCGCGAAGGTCGCCGTCTGCCCGTCGTTGTAGGTCACGAGCAGCTTCGTCCCCGTCGCGTCCCAGGCCCAGCGCCCCTCGTGGAAGCGGGTCGCGACGCGGCAGGGCGGCTGCGAGAAGAGGCAGGCCGCCTCGAAGGTCGAGCTCATCGTCCCGTCGGCGTTGAAGGTGTACGAGTAGCGCGCGCCGTCGAAGAGCACCCACGCGCCGACGACGTCACGCGCGAGCCCCTCCTGCCACAGCGCCGGATCGCAGTCGCAGGCACCCGCGTGCGCCACGCTCGTCGACGCGCCGTTCGCCTCGCAGCCGTTGCCGTAGGTGCGCCCGTCGCAGCCGCAGACCGGCGCGTAGAACTTCGGGCAGATCACCGGCGGAACGGCGCAGGTGCCCGAGGCGTCGGCCCAGCCGCAGCTCGCGCCGTCGTCGTACTTGCAGAAGAGGCCGTCGTCGCAGGCGCGCGTGCCGCCGACGACGCGCCCGCCGCAGCTGTCGCCGGGCTGCTGACCGACGGCGCAGGCGGCGCGCGCGGCGCCGGTGCAGCTGAGATCGAACCGGAGCTCCGCCGGCTTGCGGTTCGCCGTCGCGGTCACGAGCAGCGTGCGGTCCGTCGACGAGCGGAAGCTCATCTTGGCCACGCCGCGGCGCCCGTCGATGGTGGTCACGTAGACCCACTTGAGGGCCCCGCGCACCGAGTCGAGGGTGTAGAGCTTGTAGCCGTCGGCGTTCTTCACGTCGACGGCGCCGTTGTCCCACGACGACACCTTCACCTGGAAGACGTGGCCGCCCTTCACGCGGAACACGCGCGGCGCGAGCGACGCGTCGTCGCTGACGTAGGAGTAGGCGGGCTCGTCGAAGTAGAGGCGGTCGCGCGTCGCGGGCGCAGGCAGGGCGCCGTCGGCCTTGCCGAGCTCGGTCACCGCGGTCTGGCCATCGGGCAGCTGCAGCTCCTCGGTGGCGTCGTCGCTGGGGGGCGCGCCGCCGCAGGCTGCGGCGAGCGCGAAGGAGAGGAGGATCGGTCGAAGGAGGGTCTCGGTACGCATACGCGCGCGCGTGAGCAAGGCGCGTACCGGCGGCCGCCGTCGACGGAGCCCGCGACGGGAGCGGGGTTCGGCGCGCGCGTCAGCGGCGCTGGCCGGCTCGGCGGCGAGCCACTGTCTCAGAAGACGACAGTGACGGGGTAGCTGCCGAGCTCGACGGGCGCCTCCCACATCGATTCCGCGACAGGAATGCGCGCGCGGCGCTTGTCGTGCGTCGCCAGCGAGACGAAGTCGGTCACCTCGTCATCCGGATAGACAAAAAAGGCGCTGCGCAGCGACCGCGGGCTCTCCCAGGCGGCGGCGGGCTCGTGCGCGGGCGTGGCGTCGAGCACCTCCTCGACGCGCTCGGCGAGGGCGGCCTTGCCGAGCGCGGGCGCATGGAAGCCGTTGACCAGCACCGCGCTCTCGGCGACGCCGTGCGCCAGCGCCGTCCCGAGGAGGCGATGCGCCGCCTTCTCGGCGCCGAGCGGGAAGTTCCCGAGGACCACCAGGAGATCGCAGGCCAGCTCGTCGGGGCGGAAGCGGGTCAGCGCCGCCACGTCGCTGCAGGCGAGGAAGCGCGCGCGCACCAGCTCGTCGTCCATGTCGAGCGTCACCAGGTTGAGGCGCTCGTAGCGCGCGACGGCGATCAGCTCCTCGTCGCGCTCGACGTCGCGCTCGAACGACTGCGGCGTGAGCTTGGCCTGCGGGATGTGCGCGACGCCGTGGCGGGTGAAGATGGCGACGCAGGCGTAGCGCTCGAGCGGGTCGTGCCCGGGCAGGTCGTGGATGAGCTCGCCGCCGAGGTTCAGCGTCGTCACGATGTTGATGTCGCGCTCCTGCGCGAGGGCGATGAGGTTCGCGTAGGCGCGGCCCGAGGCCTCGGGCGTCCAGGCCAGCGACTCCGAGAGGAAGGCGGTCTCCCCCGGTTCGACCTCGTCGAGCGCCTCGACGGCGCGCGCGAGGACGTCGTCCTCGCTCCCGAGCTGCAGCCCGATCAGATGAAAGCTCACGCGCCGAGTGTAATCTACGCCCCGACGAACACGGGCGGCTGCTTCTGCGGGGCGGTCCGCTACGAGCTGAGCGGGCGGCTGACCGGTGTGACCTACTGCCACTGCTCGAAGTGCCGGCGGTGGCACGGGCACGTCCGGCCTACACCGCCGTCGACCGGGAGCGGCGTTCCGGCTGACCGAGGCGCGCTCTGCCCAGCTACGACCTGGACACGGCTGACAAACACGACCCTGATTGTCAACTTGGTCTTTGTCGACCACCAGTCGGAGTAGAGATGACCATCGCTGATCACCCCCTCCACAGATCCCGGCGTGCGGCATTACCGCACCGGGCTCCTGCCTTGGGTGATGACGCCGAGTCGCTGCGAAGGCCAGGGATGGCAGATG
>Ga0272446_1004122_pt1 | contig 17498 bp, 12 predicted proteins | sample YNPCB0061_FD_194587 | JGI IMG/M metagenome (GOLD analysis project Ga0272446, IMG submission 194587) | Hot spring microbial mat communities from Yellowstone National Park, WY, United States - YNP-CB-006-1 | ecosystem: Environmental > Aquatic > Thermal springs > Hot (42-90C) > Sediment | place... | reverse complement strand
ACGCAACACGTATATAATGGCTGGTGGCAGGTTACGCATGACTCCTCCCTTCCTGGTCGTTGGGTTTGAGTCAAGCGTACCCTGCTTTCTTCTGATTGTCTACCAAATGGACAAAGTCGAGCTAATCATACCAGAGGAAAACCGCGAGCGAAATCGCCCAGACCGAACGATATGCCCACTCATTATGTTGGAACACCGGAAGAAGTGCTGGCGTTAGACACCTTCATCAAGCTGACGCGCGCCACCAATTCCGTGCTGGCGCGGATTGCCCACCGCAGCACCCATCCCGATCTGAGTCCAAGCCAGTTTGGCACACTGGAGGCGCTCTACCATCTGGGGGCAATGTCGCAAACCGAGATCTGCGGCAAGCTCCTCAAGAGCGGTGGCAACACGACGCTGGTGATCGATAACCTGGAAAAGCGCGGGCTGGTGCAGCGTCGCCGCGACCCGGAGGATCGACGTGTGGTGATGGTTGAATTGACCGCGGCCGGCCAGGAGCTGATCAGTGCGATTTTCCCACGCCACGCCGAGGTCGTCGCCGAAGAGATGGCCGTGCTGACGCCGGCGGAGCAGCGCACGCTCGGTGAGCTGTGCAAGAAGTTGGGCAAAGGCGCCGCATCACCCGGCGCGCCAGCGTAGGTGCGCCGCGCTGCCACGCGTCTGCGTGCGCCTGCTCAACCGGGAAATAGGCTCTTGGGCTTACACCGCTTCCAGTGTGTCACCTTCCTGGAAGCTCTCAGCTTCCAGGAAGGTTGCTGAGCTAAATGTGTAAGTCCTGGACTCAATTCACCTGACCGCGCCAGCATTTGGTGCACGGGCGCTCCTCCGCTATACTACCTGCCAATAAAGCGAACAACGAAGCACCGGAGGAGTACCTGCCACGCCGGCGCCAGAGAGGGGAGGTCACGGGCTGGAAGCCTCGCCCGCACAGGCAGCAGGGAAGGTCGCCGGGAAGGTTGGGGGCATGAACCCACAGTAGCGCCCTCCGCGTAGCGCCCGTTAACGCGCTGTTGAGCGATGCGCTGGCTTTGCCGCCGGGCGCATAATCAAGGTGGTACCGCGAAGCCGCTTCGTCCTTGAACGACGAGCGGCTTTTTTGTTGGGATGGGGCAAGTTGCGAGGGGCGAAAGAGGTCGCCTGCGCATCCGTCTGGCAGGTGGATGCCATCTCCGCCGCAGTGCGGGCAACGCGTGGACGTGCTCACCCTGCGCAACTCACCCTTCACCGCTGAACGAAACTGAGGCAACAACATGACTGAGCGAACCATGACCGAACCGACGATGCCCAAAGCCTACGACCCGCGCCAGGTGGAGCAAAGCCTCTACGACTGGTGGGAGCAACAGGGCTTCTTCCGCCCGGAGCAGCAAATTGCCAGCGGGCTGGCCGACCCGACGCGGCGCCCCTTTGTAATCTCCATGCCGCCGCCCAATGTCACGGGGGCGTTGCATCTTGGTCACGCCATCACCAGCAGCATCGAGGATATGCTGATTCGTTACCACCGCATGGCAGGAGACCCGACGCTGTGGGTGCCCGGCACCGACCACGCCGGCATCGCCACGCAGAACGTGGTCGAGCGTCAGCTTGGCAAGCAGGGAATCAGCCGCCATGACCTGGGTCGCGAGCGCTTCGTCGAGGAGGTGTGGAGCTGGAAGGCAGAATATCACGCCCGCATCAGCGCACAGCAGCGGCGCATGGGCATCTCCTGCGACTGGACGCGCGAACGCTTCACGCTGGATGAAGGGTTGAGCAATGCGGTGCTCGAAGCCTTTGTGCGCCTCTACGAAGAGGGCTTGATTTACCGGGGCAACTACCTGGTCAACTGGTGTCCGCGCTGCCAGAGCGCTATCAGCGACCTGGAAGTGGATCACGAGGAGGAGAACGGGCGCTTTTACACCTTCCGCTACCCGCTTCAGGATGGCGGCTTCCTGGAGGTGAGCACCACGCGCCCGGAGACGATTCTGGGCGACACCGCCGTGGCTGTGCACCCCGATGACCCGCGCTACACCCACGTCGTCGGCAAGACTGCGCTGGTGCCGATGTTGAACCGCGCGATCCCCGTGATCGCCGACGCCTACGTCGATCCGACGTTTGGCACCGGCGCCCTCAAGGTGACTCCCGGCCATGACCCCAACGATTACGAGATCGGCAAGCGACATGGGCTGCCGATGATCAACATCATGAACAACGACGGCACGCTCAACGCCAATGCCGGCCCTTACGCCGGGCTGGATCGCTTCGTTGCGCGCAAACAACTGTGGGCGGACATGCAGGCGGCTGGGCTGGTGGTGGGCGACAAGGAGCACCTGCACCAGGTCGGTCACTGCCAGCGCTGCGGCGCCATCGTCGAGCCGCTGCTCAGCGAGCAGTGGTGGGTGAAGATGGCGCCGCTGGCGGCGCCGGCGCTGGCGGCGGTGGCGAACGGCGACATTCAGATCGTGCCGCAACGCTTCGAGCGCATCTACAACCACTGGCTGGAAAACATCCGCGACTGGTGCATCAGTCGCCAACTCTGGTGGGGGCATCGCATTCCCGTCTGGTATGGGCCCGATGGCGCCGCCTTCGTCGGACGCAGCGAAGCCGAGGCGCATGCCAAAGCCACGGCGCACTACGGCAAGGCGGTCGACCTGGTGCAAGACCCGGACGTGCTCGACACCTGGTTCAGCAGCGGCCTGTGGCCCTTCAGCACACTCGGCTGGCCCGAACAGACGCAAGACCTGGCGACTTATTACCCGACCACCGTGCTGGAGACTGGCTACGACATCCTCTTCTTCTGGGTGGCGCGCATGATCATGTCCGGGTTGAAGTTCACAGGCAAAGCGCCTTTCAGCGTGGTCTACCTGCATGGGCTGGTGCGCGACGAACAAGGCCGCAAAATGAGCAAGAGCCTGGCGAACGTGCTTGACCCGCTTGACCTGATTGCGGAGTACGGCGCCGACGCGCTGCGCTTCACGCTGCTCACAGGGGGCACGCCGGGCAACGACATGAAGTTGAGCACGACGCGCATCGAAGCCAACCGCAACTTCGCCAATAAAATCTGGAATGCAGCACGCTTTGTGGTGATGAAATTGCAAGATAGCGAGCTGACAGTGGACTGGGTTGACCCGAACAGCCCCACCTACACCCTGCCCGAGCGCGCTGCCCTAAGCCTGGCGGATCGCTGGATTCTCAGCCGCTATGAGAGTGTGCGCCGCGAAGTCAACCGGTTGATCGAGACATGGCAACTGGGCGAGGCGGGACGCCAGCTCTACGAATTCTTGTGGAACGAGTACTGCGACTGGTACATCGAAGCCGCCAAAGTGCGGCTGAACAACGCCGCCAGCGCCGAAGCCCAGGCGACGCGTCAGGTGCTCGCCTACGTCTTGGAGCGCAGCCTGCGCTTGTTGCACCCCTTCATGCCCTTTGTCACCGAGGCGATCTGGCAGAATCTGCCCGGTCTGGCGGGAGGCGGACGTTCGATCATGGTTATGCGTTGGCCGTCGGAAAGTGGACAATATGATGCACAGGCGGAAGATCATTTTGGCCGCGTGCAGGAGGTGATCCGCAGCATCCGCAATATGCGCAGCGAGTACGACGTGCCCGCCGCGCGGCGCATCGCCGCCCACTTCAGCGCGGGAGAGTATGCGCCCCTGGTGGAGGACAACCTGCCCGTGATCGCCATGCTGGCGCGATTGGAGACGACGACGGTGCGCGTGGCGGCGGAACTGGCGGCGCCTGGCAAAGCCGCCACCCTGGCCGTGGCTGGAATGACGGTCTACCTGCCGCTCTCCGATCTCATCGATCTGGCTGCTGAACGCAAGCGCATCCAGGGGGAAATCGACAACGTGGACAGGCAGGTGCAGCGCATCGAAGGCACGTTGGCGAATGCAGAGTTCGTTGGCAAAGCGCCAGCAGCGATTGTGGAGCGCGAACGCGCCAGGCTGGTCGAACTGCGCGACCGCCGCACGCAGTTGCTTGCGCGTCTGGCGGAGCTAGGGGAGTCGTGAACGATAGTTGGGTGATGTGCGACGGTGGCTGATATTGCTCGCCAATAATTCATGCGTCACGAGTCATGCGTGACTCGTGACGGGTAGCGATATGCGCAGCCAATTTAGAAATCAGTAATGACAGCCGTCGCACATCATCCGTTACGCTGCCTTCCAGCGCTTCAACATGGCGCACCAGTGCGCCAGCAGCACCCGTTCGGAGACTCGCAGTGAGGCGACCGCATCAGCTCCGGCATTGAGCCCCGCAATCGTCAACTCCGGGGCGCTGTGTTTCGTTAATATCACGAGCGGCGCCTTGCTCAGGGCGCGCACTCGCTTGACCCCCGCCAACAGCGCCGACAATGGCTGGCTGCGCATTTGCTCGAGCACGATCAGGTCGTAACGCCAAAACGGAATGATCGGTAGATCGCTGTAGGCGAGCACATCCAACTCCATGCCTGCATAGCGAGATGAGTCGATGAGATTGACCGTAGGCCTGGGCAGAGGCCCAGGCGTGCGCACCCAGATGCCGCGTGTGTGGGAGAATCGCCGCAGCAACGGCCCTAGTTCTCTGGCGCTGGAAGGTGTAGGAAGTGTGTTGATAGACATAAAAATTACCCGCTTCTGACGTTGGTTGCAGCGTGCCCACGACGCTGCGCCAGGATGACGTGCAAGGGGGGCTATATCTGAATAGTGCTGTCGACGGCGAGCTTTGATACATCGAATTCAGGAAGATATAGGTTGTGAAAAATAGCACAAAGATTACACAAAAAATGTACAGTTGTGGTAGGATAGTGAACGTACACACAAAACGTTCTTGCGACTGGTGAACACCCTGCGATTTTCGTGGCTGATTGGTTATCAATGAATGCCTGGAAATTTGTGATAATTTTGACAAGTGGTAGGGCGTATGCTATAGTCCACGCAAGTTGTCGCCCTGCCACGCGGGTCGGCAACGCCTCTATGCAGTGTGATACGCAGTGTGAAAGCAAGTAACAAACCTGGCAACTCACAGCCTGGCAGGTTTCACCAAGACAGGGCGCTTCCCTGGAACGTTGTTGAAAAGGAGACCGCATCCCAATGGCAGAGAATTCAGCCGACTTGAGCGGTGGCGAGCGCGAGCAGCGCATTGCCGAACTAAAAGCAAAAATGCAGGCATCGGCAAAAAAGAACAAAGCGCAGACTGAGGCGTCACCCGCCAGAGCATCAGCGGAAGCCAAAGCGTCAGCGGAAGTCAAAGCTGTGGCGCCAGCAACGGTGGTTGACGCAGTGGCTACGGCGGCGCCAGCGCCGCCTGCTATAGGCGCCGTGCAAGCCAAGCGCAACGGCGCCGCCACCAATGGCGCTGCAACAGCAGCACTGGCTCAGTCCGCCGCCATTGCGACGGCAACGCCTGAACCAGTCTTCGTGGAAGATCCGCCGGAGGTGAAAGCGCGCAAAGAAATGACGCGCCGGGAGTTCATGACCTATGCCTGGGGCGGGGCGCTGGGGTTGTTGACGCTGCAAGGCGCGGCCGGTCTGTTCTTCTTTATGATGCCGCGTTTCAAGGCGGGTGAGTTTGGCGGCGTCTTTTTCATTGGGCCGGAAAGCGCCATGCCAGCGACGGATGCGCCGCCTGAGGCGAATGTAGCCGGTAAATTCTGGCTGGTGAATACGACAGACGAAGGCGTGAAAGCAATTTACATGGTTTGCACCCACCTTGGCTGTCTGTACAAGTGGGAGCCAGCCAATTTCCGCTTTGAGTGTCCCTGTCACGGTTCCAAGTTTACGCGTGAGGGCTTCTACATCGAAGGTCCGGCGCCGCGGTCGCTTGATACGTTCCTTGTCACGGTCGAAAATGGCGAGGTTGCGGTTGACACTGGTAAAAAGACGCTAGGTGCACCGTCGGCGGAATCGCCGGCGCGCGCAGTTCCTCTCTAGAGACGGAACGCGCCAGGTGAACCAAAGCACGTTATAACTTGCGTTGCACCCCATTGTAATCACTGCGAGAAGGAGTCTTATGGCTGTACAACCTGAGCTCGAGAAAAAAGGCTTTGCGCAGACAGTGCTCGATGCTGCTGACGACATCTTTACGCGCATTACGGCAGGCATCCCGGCTGGCGAAGTGCGGCGCATGCTGCGTGGTGAGGCGCCAGGACGTCCTAATCCGCGGTTGAAACCGCATTCCGAAGCGTTCCTGCTGCATATCAAACCGACCTATTACCATGAAAGCGTCACGCGGTTTACGCACACCTTCCGGCTGGGTCTGTTGTCGACGTATCTGTTTTTTGTTGAAACGATCACCGGTCTGATCTTGATGATCTGGTATGCGCCGACGCCTGAGCGCGCCTACACCGACATGATCCGCCTGCTCAGCAACGTCCCCTTCGGACAGTTGATGCGCGACCTGCACCGTTTGGGTGCAGAGCTGATGGTGCTCATCGTCACGGCGCACATGGTGAGAACCTATCTAACCGGCAGCTACAAAGCGCCGCGCCAGTTCACCTGGTTCACCGGCGTCATCCTGCTGGTGGTGACGCTCTTCCTCAGTTTTTCGGGGTATCTGCTGCCGTGGGATCAGCTCGCTTTCTGGGCGGTGACGATTGGCACCTCCATGGCCGAAGCCGTGCCGCCCAAGGTGGTGGGTGAGACAGTCAACTTGCTGGCGCGCGGTGCGCCTGATATCGGCGCCAACGGCTTAATGCGCTTCTATCTGCTGCATGTGCTGTTCCTGCCGCTGGTGCTCTTCTTGTTCTTCTTTGTGCATTATTACAAAGTAGTGCACTTTGGCATCAGCCTGCCATCGAATGAAGAGGAGATCGGTCAGGACACGGCAAACAAAGTGCCAGCGGATCGACGCGTCTACTTCCTGCCGGATGTCATGATCGACGAGGCTTCCTTCCTGATCGGCTTCACGGCGCTGATGATCGTGATCACAGCCTTCTTCTTTTCTGCACCGCTGGAGTCGATCGCAAATCCACAGTCGACGCCGTTGCATACGGTGGCGCCGTGGTACTTCTACTGGCTGCAAGGCTTGCTCAAGATTGCCGACAAGACTATTGCAGGCGTCATCCTGCCGGGTGTGCTGCTCGTCTTGCTGATTGCAATCCCCTATCTGGATCGCAATCCGAGCCGGCGTGGACGTGATCGCCGCGTGGCGATCATCAGCGGCGTGGTGGCTGGCATCGTCATGATCATCTTGAGCTGGATGGGCACGCCCTACTATGCCGTGCAGGGCGCCCCGCCTGTCGAAATTGTGCAGGAACTGATGCCGGAAGAAGGCATGGGCCCCGTGCGTGAGATCGGTTACGCCCATCTTCCACTCGGCAAGTACGACACGCGTGAGAAGCCCGTCACCGAGGATGAAGAGTTCAACCACATCCTCCATGAGTTTGAAGCGAGCATCGCAGCCTTCGAGGAGAAGGACCCAACGTTCAACCAGGCGTATGGTGTTCTGAGTGTGACGCAAGAACAGCCAAGCCTGAAGCGAATCACCTGGGAGATCTTCTGGATCAGCCCGGAAGGCGCTCAGGACAAGTTCGTGCGCACCTTCTTCCTGCATGAGAACTCGCTCTATTGGGAACAGTATGGGCTTAAGGATTTTAGCTTTGTTCGCCCACCGGCTCAGGAGTAATCGTCAACCATGAAACGACCATGGTATAGTTTTCTCTATGTGCGTTCACCACTTGTCAAGATCGGCCTGGGCATTGTGGCGGTGATGGTCTCCATCGCAGTGCTGCTTTTCCTGGGCGTGATTGAAGATCGGCGCATGGCCGCGCAGACTGCCAACTGGGATGGTCGCGCCATTGAGAAAGGCGCTGAAATCTACGCCAACAATTGCTACACCTGCCACGGGCCTGATGGTAAAGGATTGCCCGGCGTGGCGCCAGCGCTGCACAGCAAGTACTTCTTCACGCAGCGGCTCAAAGATGTTGGCTGGACTGGCTCACTGCACGACTATGTCGCCTCGACAGTTGCGGCCGGGCGCCCCTCCAAGGTCAAATCCCAGTGGGCGCAGATGATGCCGACGTGGAGTCAGCGCTTTGGCGGCCCTCTGCGCGATGACCAGGTTAATAATGTCACTGCCTTTGTATTGAACTGGGAGGCGGACGCGTTGACGCAGGGCACGCCGGACAACCCTGATCCCTGGCAGCCCTTCCAGGACGCCCCGTCCAAAGCAATGGCGGAAGATGGCAGTGCGCCGGTGGCTGAAGCGCCGGTCGAACCAACCGGCCCACGCTCGCCGCAAGAGCTGTTCGCTGGCGCCAACGGCATGGGCTGTTCAGGCTGCCACAATCTCGACCTGCCACAGACAGCCGACAGCCGCGGACCCGTCGGCCCCAACATGGCGAACTTGTATGAGACTGCGGGCACGCGTGTTCCGGGCGAGGATGCAGCGACCTACATCCACAACAGCATTGTTGCGCCCAATGCGTATATCAGCGAGGGCTACATGGCAGGCATCATGCCGCAAAACTTTGCTGAACGGATGACTGAGGAAGAGATCAACGGCCTGGTGCAGTGGTTGCTCGATCCGAATCGTCAACGTTAAGCGCGCTGTGAGGCCTGCCTGCTGCGAGGCGGTGTGACGCCATCGCGTGACGCCATCGCAGCGCCTGGCAGCGACGGAAGGTAAGCACGACGGAGTCCAGAATGGGGCGGCTGGCGACTAGCCGCCCCATCTTTATGCCTTGCGCTCGATAGTAAGGGCTGCCATGGCAGTGTACAGGCGACAAGTGAGGAGAGCATGAACCACACGTACCAGCTTACCCGCGACCCGGTCTTCTACCTGACGGCGGCCTTCTTCGCCTTCCTGACGACGGCGTTGTCGGCGGTGTTGGGGCAGTTGCGCTTCATGCCGATCAGCCAGACGATCATCCTGGCGATCTTTGTGGCGCTCGCCATGCGGCGCCGTGACCTGCGCGCGGGCTTGACAATTGTCTTCCTTTGGCTGGCGCTCTCTATGGGCATTCTGATTGTGCTCATGCAGGTGGCGCCGGGGCAGGTGGAGCGCGCCTTTGCCGATGGCTTCATGTATCGTGCGCAGCTCTCCGAGTGGTACTTTGCTCAGTCGCCGCTACCCGCCAGTTTCGCCACCCAGCCTGCGCCCAGCCTGCTCGAGGTGATCGGCGTCACATTGGGGGCGTTTGCCACCGGCGGCGTGGTCGGGCTGTGGTGCGTCGTGCGCATGGCGAACCTGGCCGCCTTCAGCGCAGGGCACTTGCTGGGCGTCCTGGGCGGCCCGCTGTGGATCGGCGTCGCCCTGCCGATCTGGAGCATCCTCCAGATTGTCGGCGCCAGTGGACTGGTCGTCGTTGGCGCCGAGCCGCTCCTGGCTGACCGCTTTGCTGCGCTGGGCAACTGGTTGACACGGCGTCGGCGTCCGTTGCTTTGGTTTGGGGCGCTGTACGCGGCGGGGTTGCTGGCTGAATGGATTCTGCCCACCTTCTGGCACTTCCACCGCTGACCCTTTCGAGACAAGAGCGAGCCGCCCATGCGCATCAAGCGTGTCGTGATTCAAGGGTTCAAGACCTTTGCCCGCCGCACCGAATTCATCTTCGACCCCGGCGTAACCGCCGTTGTGGGGCCGAATGGCAGCGGCAAGAGCAATATCGTCGATGCTGTGCGCTGGTGCCTGGGCGAGCAGAGTTTCAGCCTGCTGCGCTCACGCAAGACCAGCGACGTGATCTTCTCCGGCAGCGACAAAAAAGCGCGCCTCAACCTGGCTGAAGTCACCATCACCCTTGACAACAGCGCGGGCGAAATTCCCATCGACTTCACCGAGGTTGAGATCACGCGGCGCGCCTACCGCGACGGCGACAACGAATACATCGTCAACGGGCAGCGCGTGCGCCTTGCCGATGTCGTCGACCTGTTGGCGCAGACGGGGCTGGGCAAGCGCACCTACTCCGTCATCGGCCAGGGGTTGATCGACCGCGCCCTGAGCATGGCGCCCGAAGAACGCCGCTCCCTCTTCGAGGAGGCCGCCGGCATCAGCGGCTACCAGCTCAAGCGCGCCACGGCGGTGCGCCGGCTGGAGGCGACGCAGCAAAACCTGACGCGTGTGCACGACATCACTGCCGAGCTAAGCCCGCGCCTCGGCGCGCTGCGTCGCCAGGCGGAACGCGCACAGGAGCGCAGCCAGATTGCCCGCGACCTGCACGAATTGCTGCGCGACTGGTATGGCTATCGCTGGCACACCACGCTGCGCCAGGTGGAGATGCACCACACCATCGCGCAGGCGCGGCGTCAGGAGGCGATCGCGCGCCAGCAGCAGCTTGCCGAAGTTGGCGCCGAAATCGCTGCGTTGCGCCAACTTCAGGCTGAGCGGCGCGCCGAACTCGCCGCCCTGCACGCCGAAAGCAGCGACCTGCATCGGCAGGCTGAGGGCGTCGGCCGCGAACTGGCGGTCGCACAGGAGCGGCTGCGCCAGTTGCAGGCGCGCCGCGAGGACGCCACGCGCGAGCTGGCGCCGATGGACGCGCAACAAACCACACTCACCGCACGCCTCGAGGAGCTGCGCCAGGCCGTGCAGGACGCCGCCGCAGAGGTGGCGGCGCGGCAGCGCGCCGTGGCCGAAGTTCAAGCGGAGGTTGAGGTGCGCCAGCAGTCGCGCAGCCGCCTGTTGGCGCAACAGGAAGAAGTGCGACGCACCCTGGCGCACCAGCAACAGCAGCGCACCGACATCGCCAGCCGCCTGCGCCAGATTGCTGAACGCCGCGCCGTGCTGGAGGCGGAGCACAGCCAGCAGCAACAGGCGCTCCAACTGGCGACCGCGGAGGCCGCCGCCGCCGAAGCCTCGCTCACCAATGCCGAGCAGGCGCTTGCGGTGCTGGAAGCCGAAGCGCGCGCGGCGCAGTCGAACCTGGCTGCACACGAGGCGGCGCTCAGCGCGCTGCAACAAGAACTGCGCGCCGCCGAAAGCAGCCGCCAGGAAGCTGACCGCAGCGTCGATCGGCTGCGGACGCGCCACGACCTGCTGGAGCGGCTGCAACGTGAAGGCGCCGGTTACGCCAGCGGTGTGCGCGCGGTGCTGCAGGCGCAGAGCAGCGGGCGGCTGCGCGGCGTCATCGGCACGGTGGCGTCGCAGGTGCGGGCGCCTGCCCATCTCGACAAAGCCATCGAAACGGCGCTGGGCGGTGCGCTCCAGAATGTCATCATCGCCACCTGGGATGACGCTGCCGCCGCCATCGACTTTCTGAAAACGCAGCGCAGCGGTCGCGCCACTTTTCTGCCGCTGGATCGGCTCCACGTGCTGCCCGCCATTCCCGCACCGGCGCGGGCAGGGCTGTTGGGCAATGCCGTCGATCTCGTGGACTATGCCCCTGGCGTTGCGGCCGCCATGCAGCAATTGCTCAATCGCGTCTGGGTGGCGGAGGATTTGGCGGCGGCGCGCGCGGCGCTGGACGATTTTCGCGGCAGCGCCCGCCCCACCGTCGTCACGCTCGACGGCGAGATCGTGCGCCCTGGCGGCGCCGTCACGGGTGGCAGCGAAGGCGGGCGCAGCGACGACTCCCTCCTGGCGCGCGCACGTGAATTGCGCCAGCTACCCGCACAGATCGAGCAGGCCGCCGCCGCGCTGCAGACGCACGCCGCTGCGTGCAGCGCGCTGAACACCCAGATCGAGGCGCAGCGCCTGGCGATCACGCAGCAGCAACAGGCGCTGGCCGACCTGGCGCGCCAGGAGCGTCAGGCGCGTAGCCGCAGCGAAGAGTTGCGGCGCCAACTGGATCGCAGCCGGCAGGCGCAACACTGGCGCGCCGAACAGATCGCCCAGAGCGAGGCGGAGCTGCACACGCTGGCGGCACGGGAGCTTGCCCTGCAGGAGGATGCGGCGCGCACCGACGCGGCCGAACAGGCGGCAACAGCGTCTCTGGCAGAGGTGACGGCGCAGGTGGCTGCTGCTGGCGCCGATGCGCTCTTGCAGGAGCTTGCCAACCGCCGCGCCGCAGCAGCGGAGGCCGAAGGGCGCCTGCGCAGCCAACAGGCGCTGGTTGAGTCGACGGCGCGCACGCTGCAAAGCAACGGCGATCAGCTCCGCCACAAACGTCAGCAGATTGAGGCGCTGAGTCGCGAAATCGACGCACTGAGCGAGCGGGTGGCGGCGCTTGCCCACGATGAAGCCGCCTTCAGTCGCGCCATCGCCGCGTTGCAACAACAGATCACGCCGATTGAAACCGAAGTGAGCGCGCTGGAACAGCAGCAGGCTGCCGCCGAGACGCGCGAACGGTCGCTGCAACAGGCGTTGCGTCAGGAGGAGAGCGCGCTCAACCAGGCGCTGCTGCAGCAACAACGCAGCGAAGACCTGCTCCAACAGTTGCGGGCGGAGATCGAAGCCGACCTGGGGCTGGTGCTGCTGGAGGAGAGCGCCGAAGTCGCCTACCAGCCGCCGTTGCCATGGGACGCCGTCGTCCAACAACTCCCCAGTATCGAGAGCGTGCCAGAGTCGCTGGAGGGGGAGGTGCGCGAGATGCGCGCGCGGCTGGCGCGACTGGGCAATGTCAACCCCGACGCCCCGCGCGAGTATGAAGAGGCGGCGGCGCGCTACGAATTTCTCTTCACGCAGGCGCAGGATTTAGAGTCCGCCTCCGCCGACTTGCAGAAGGTGATCAAAGAGCTGGATGACCGCATGGAGATCGAGCTGCGGCGCACCTACGCGGCGGTCGGCAAGGAATTCACGCGTTTCTTCCAGCAACTCTTCAACGGCGGCTCAGCACATCTGGAACTCACCGATCCTGACAACATCAGCCAGAGCGGCGTAGAGATCATCGCTCGCCCGCCGGGCAAGCGTCCGCAGAGCCTGGCGCTGCTTTCAGGTGGCGAGCGATCGCTGGCGGCGTGCGCCCTGATCTTTGCCATCCTGCACGTCAGCCCGACGCCCTTCTGCGTGCTTGACGAGGTGGACGCCGCGCTGGACGAAGCGAATGTGGATCGTTTCCGGCTCACGGTGGACGACTTGAGCCGCCATACGCAGTTCATCATCGTGACGCACAACCGGCGCACACTGGAAGGCGCCAACACTATTTACGGCATCACCATGGGCAACGACGGCGTCAGCCGCGTGCTCAGTTTGCGGCTCGAAGGCGACCGCATGGTCAAGCACGACGGCAGCGACGACCCGGCGGATCTGAAGGCAATCGAAGAGGAAATTCAGATGTAGAAAGCGCGGGGAGACAAGGACAGCGCGGCAGCGTCACTCTTCAGGCGCGGACGCAGGCAGGTCGGGCAGCGAAAGGTTGTAACGAAGCCCAAGCTGCAAATTGTGCTGATAGTCAGCGGGCGGTTCGTCAAGAAAATAGAGCGCCATCGCCGCCGCGCGCTGCGACGCCTCCTGTTTGCTGTGTCCCTCGCCGATGCCGTAGGGCTTGCCGTCGATCTGCACAGTCATGACGAAGTGCTTGTCGTGGTCGGGGCCGCGGGTGTCGATCTGTCGGTAACGCGGGGTGTGGTTAAACCTCTCCTGCGCCAGCTCTTGCAGCCGGCTCTTGGCATCTTTGCGCGCCAGGACGTGGTCGAGTTTCGCCAGCTCCGCCGCAAAGAGCCGTAACACCACGGTGCGACAGCTCTCGATGCCCTGATCGAGATAGAGCGCGCCGACGAGCGCTTCGAAGGTGGCGCACAAAATTGCGGCGCGTCGCCGACCGCCGTTCTCCTCCTCACCGTGGCCCAGCAACAGGTAGTTGCCTAGCCCCAACTGCATGGCGAGGCGCGCCAACGTCTCGCGCCGCACCAACGCCGAGCGCAAATTGGTCAGCCCACCTTCCTTTTCTTCCGGGTAGCGGTGATAGAGCAGCTCGCTGAAGATGTAGCCCAGCACCGAGTCGCCCAGGAACTCCATGCGCTCGTTGTCGACCAGCCCGGCATGGTGGCTGAGCAGTTCATTCAGATAGCTGCGATGGACGAAGGCCTGTTGCAACAATTGCCTGTCGCGGAATGTGACGCCCAGGTCACTTTCCAGTTGTGATAGCGTGGGTGTGCTCATGGTCTGTCTATAATCTTTGGTGGATTCTTGAGGCCGTGTCCGGTCAAAATCCCGACAATCGTCTCGTTCGCCGGGATGACGGCTTTGGTGACTTTTTTGAGCGCGGCGGCAATCGTGGCGCTGGTTGGCTCCACAAAGACGCCCTGCGCGGCCAGCTCTGCCTGCGCCTGCACGACTTCAGACTCAGCCACAGCCAGCGCCAGGCCCTTGGAGAAGCGGATCGCCTCCAGCAGTGAACGCCAGCGCACCGGGTAGCTGATCGCGATGCCGTCGGCGCTGATGCGTTCGACGTGGGGCGTCGGCTCCACAGCTTCGGCGCCGGTGACAAAGGCGTCGTAGAGCGGCGTGTACGGCTCCGCCTGCACAGCGATCAGGCGCGGCAGCTTATTGATGACGCCGGAGACGCGCAGGTGTTGGAAGCCGCGCCACGCGCCCAGCAACGTGCCGCCATGCCCTGTCGGTGCGATCAGCCAGTCTGGCACGGCGCCGCCCAGTTGCTCCCAGATTTCCCATGCGACGGTCATCTGACCGAGCAGGAAGGCGGGGTGCCAGGCGTGCGAGGCGTAGGCCATCTCGCGGCTGTTCCAGGTGGCGACTTCGACGGCGCGCGTCGCCTCCGAACGGGCGCCCGGCACCTCCACCAGCTCGGCGCCATAGACCTCGACCTGCGCCTTCTTCGGCTGAGGTGCGCTGGCTGGCACAAAAATGCAGGCGCGCATTCCGGCGCGCCCGGCGTAGCAAGCCAGGCTGGCGCCCGCGTTGCCGCTCGAATCATCGGCGAGCGCTTCGTAGCCCAGACCCTTGAGCCAGTTGACCATGACGCTGACGCCGCGATCCTTGTAGCTCCCGGTCGGCATGAGGGCGTCGAGTTTCCAGTAAAGGTCGCGTCCGGCCCAGTGATCGGCGATGAGCGGCGTCCAACCCTCGCCCAGGGTGACGCGGCGCACGCCGTGGCGTAGTACGGGCAGCATCGCACCATAGCGCCACAGGCCAGCGGCGGACTGATCGATGCTGGCCGGGTCGAAGAGGGGCATATCGGTGAATTCGAGGGGATAGCCAGTCATGGGGCAGCGCAATGGGCTTTGCTCCGCTTTGCAGCGGAACTTGCTGAATGGACTATAGGCGATCAACAACATCCTCCCGTTCAAACCTGGCGGCGCCCGACGCCTGCACGTGGTGCGTGTTCCGTGCTGCGTAACGAGCCGGAGCACGGAACACGCACTACGGAACACGCACCACGGAACACGCACCACGGAACACGCACCACCCACCGCGCAACGCAAGCACCAATTTGGTCAGTTCAACCCCATGTGCACCAGTCTGGTTAGTCTCGCACCACATGGCGATGTTGTCAAAGTGTTAATGTTACACGTAGACAGATCGCCACTGCTGGTTTCTGGGAGAAGGATCACAGATTTTGGTGCGACAACGCATGTACGGTGATGCGTGCAATTCAGGCACGTCATTGCGTGCTATCGATTCACATCAAACACTATGGAGTATGGATCATGCCTGTACGAAGAGCTGATGCAGTTTGGGAAGGGACGCTCAAAGAGGGCGCCGGGGTGATGAAGTTGGGCAGCGGCGCCTATGATGGCCCGTTCAGCTATGCCTCACGCTTCGAGGAGGCGCCCGGCACGAACCCCGAAGAGTTGATCGGCGCCGCCCACGCTGGCTGTTTCTCGATGTTTCTCTCGGCGCTGTTGAGCAAGGATGGCTACACCCCCACGCGCATCGACACCACCGCCAAAGTCTATCTGGAAGCCGGTCCCACGATTGCTAAGATCGAGCTGACGACGCGCGCTGCTGTGCCGGGGCTGGACGCTGACAAGCTGCAGGAGTATGCCAACAACGCCAAAGCTGGCTGCCCGGTCTCGAAAGCGTTGGCCAGCGTCGAGATCGTTCTCAACGCCGCGCTGGCTTAGGCACGCGGCCTGAAGGAGGAGCGAGAGGCGACGCTGGCCACGATTTTCACTGCTCGTACACATGGGCTCAAATACACCAATGGCGCTCGTATTGCGTGCTGCGTGTTCTGTCTTGTTACGCAACACTCAACACGCCACCATCGGCTTATTTGCGCCCACATGCACTACACACAGAGAGGCGTCGCAACTCGCCCCTCGCCCCTCTGTTCAAGGCAGCATGTAGGGCGACATTTCGTGTAAAGAAGGATTGCATGGTTGATACAAGTTGGAGCGTAAAAGACAAAATCGTGCTGGTGACCGGCGCCACCAACGGGATCGGCAAGGTCACCGCGCTGCGGCTGGCGGAGCAGGGCGCGCATGTCGTCATCGTGAGCCGCAGCGCACAGAAGTGCGCCGCCGTGAGCGACGAAATCCGCGCACAGAGCGGCAACCTCAAGGTGGAATGGATCGCCGCCGACCTGGCGACCCTGGCTGGCGTCGAGGAAGCTGCCGCTGAGTTTCGCGCCCGACATCAGCAACTGCATGTGCTGATCAACAACGCGGGCGGCGTCTTCGCCGATCGCATCGAGACCGTCGATGGCTACGAAATGACCTTTGCGCTCAACCACCTGAGCTATTTTCGGCTGACGCAACTGTTGCGCGATCTGCTCCTTGCCAGCGCGCCGGCGCGCATCGTCAACGTCTCCTCCGATGCGCACTATGGCGGCGCTATGAACTTCGATGATCTGATGGGCGCCAGGAAATACAGTAGTTGGGGCGCCTACAGTCAGTCGAAGCTGGCGAATGTGCTCTTCACCTATGCGCTGGCGCGGCAACTCGAAGGCGCCGGCGTGACAGCCAACGCGCTGCATCCGGGCTTCGTTGCCACTGGCTTTGGTCGCAACAACGGCGGGCTGATGGGCATGGTGATGCCGTTGGCGCAGTTGTTTGCGATCAAGCCGGATAAGGGCGCGGAAACCAGCGTCTTCCTGGCGGCGTCGCCGACCGTGGCGGGCGTCAGCGGCAAATATTTTGCCAATTGCAAGCCCAAGGCTTCTTCCAGGGCTTCCTACGATGTAGCGGCGCAGGATCGCCTGTGGGCGATCAGCGAGGAGCTTGTGCAGCGCGCCGCCGCGCCGGTGACAGCCAGCGCAGCGGCGTAATCTGCGTGCGCCAGGCCCATCGCAGGTTCGGCTGCCAGCTAGACGTCTCGGGGCGACGACGCATGTCACGCCGGGGGCGTGACCTACGCAGGCCATCGCAGGTTCGGCTTGCAGCCGGACGTTTCCAGGCGACGACCGATGTCACGCCGGGGGCGATGACCTACACAGCCTATCGCAGGTTCGGCTTCCAGCCGGACGTTTCCGGGCGACGATCGATGTCACGCCGGGGGCGTGACCTACACAGCCTATCGCAGGTTCGGCTTCCAGCCGGACGTTTCCGGGCGACGACCGATGTCACGCCGGGGGCGTGACCTACACAGCCTATCGCAGGTTCGGCTTCCAGCCGGACGTTCCGGGTCGATGACCGATGTCACGCCGGGGGCGATGACCTATGTCGGTCGGCGACGTGTGTCACGCCCCGGCGTGATCTACGTGGGCGGCGCGCATCTATTCCTCTGCGGATAAGCCCTCATCGCGCGCCGTGTGGTCAGGCGTCAGCCGCACATGG
>Ga0272446_1004120_pt1 | contig 17508 bp, 13 predicted proteins | sample YNPCB0061_FD_194587 | JGI IMG/M metagenome (GOLD analysis project Ga0272446, IMG submission 194587) | Hot spring microbial mat communities from Yellowstone National Park, WY, United States - YNP-CB-006-1 | ecosystem: Environmental > Aquatic > Thermal springs > Hot (42-90C) > Sediment | place... | reverse complement strand
GGCTTGCTCAACCAGTTGGACTGGGCGGCCCGCCAACTCAATAACGGTTACTACGGGTGGCGGACTCGTGGCCTACGGACGCTCGAATTTCCCGACAAATCGCGCCTCGCCTTCGCCCCGACCCTGAACGGCGGCACGGTAGGCGTCCAGAACTACCTCGCCCTGACCGCGCCCAACCGTCAGACGTGGGAATATGACGTTAGCCCAGCCGGGTTCTTCACCACGTACATGGCCCTGTTCGGCGATCCGTTCCGCTACGCGATTGAGCCGCTCATCCCGCCGGATTTGCAAGCCCCCGAACTGGCCTTCCCCTTCCCCCGTAACGAAATCTGGTTCCTGACGGCGGGGCCGCATGGTGGCTGGGACGCCCGCGCCAGCGGCTGGGCCGCCATTGACTTCGCCCCGCCCCGCCCACCTGATGCGCTCTTGGCGGCGCAGGGGGCGTGTTACCTTTCGCCCAACACAGCGACGGCGATGGCGGCGGGCATGGTCGTGCGGAGCGCTGATGGGGCCGTCGTGATCGATCTGGACATGGACGGCGATGAACGCACCGGTTGGACGTTGGTCTATCTGCACATTTCCGATACAGATCGGGTCATGGCGGGGTCGATTGTGGCGGTGGGGGCGGTCATTGGCCGTCCCAGCTGCGAGGGGTTTTACCTCAATTCGCAAGGGACGCATATCCACGTTGCCCGCCGCTACAACGGTGAGTGGATCGTGGCCGATTGCTGGGCGTGCTTGCCCGGCGTGCCTAAACTACCCTTCATCCTGAGCGGTTGGGAGGTTAAGGGCTACGTTGGGCAGGTCTATCAGGGGTGGTTGCAGCGCGGCGGCGAAATCCGCCGGGCCGAACAAGGCCGCGACGACCCCACAAATCAAGTTTGGTGGTGAACCCATTGATGAAACCGTTGACCCAGCAGCGGGCGTTATATGCCCTGCTAACCGTATTGTGTAGCTTGATCGCAGCGGGGGGCCTCACTTGGGGGGCTGCCCGTGCCCAAAACCCGACGGCCACGCCGCAACTGCTGATCATCCCGACCCTGACGGCCACCGTTCCCCTGTTCGATTCGCCCACGCCGAGCCGCACCCCGACCATCAACGTCGGGATCATCCGTATCGAGGCCAAATCAGAGGCGAATGTCCGCACCGCCCCCAGCCTAGACTCCCAAGTGTTGGCGAAGATCGTGCCGGGCCGCTTCTACGCCGCGCAAGGCCGCTTCGGGAAGTGGATTCAGATTGCCTTTGACCGTTCGGTGAACGGCGTGGCATGGGTGTTTGAAGACGTGGTGAACTTCAGTGGGGGCGACCCGGCCTCGTTACCGGAGATCGACGCGAACGCCATCCCGACCCCCAACGTTGCGACGGCTGCCGCCCAATCCACCGCCGAGTTTTTGACCGGAACGCCCGGTGCACCGGAAACGGCGACGGCGGCGCGTGGCTCTGCGACGGGGGTATTTACCCGCGTGGCGGCACCGATTGGAACACGTGCCCCCGAAGGCGCATTACCGACCTTCACCTACCCGCCGCCGCTGGTTGAAGCGACCTTAGCCCCCCGTTCGGCGGCGGCCTTCACCGGTGGCGGGCTGCCGCCCATCGTGCCGATTGTGGGGCTGTTTACGCTGGCGGTATTTGGGTTTTTCATCTCAGCGCTGCGGCGGGGGCGTTAACAAGCGATATGACCCACTACCTGATCCGGCCCGTCGTCATGGCCGATTTGCCCACCATCCTGCGCATCGAGCACCTTAGCTTTGCCGAAGAAGCCTTCAATTGGACCGATTTTCTAGGTTTCTTCCGCCACGCTCCAACGACCTTCCTCGTCGCGGAAGACGACGGCGAAGTAATCGGCTACATCACCGCCCACCCCGACTGGGATGACCCCGACTCAGGCTACATTGCCTCGCTAGCCGTCTCGCCGAGCTACCGCCGATTAGGGGTTGGTACAGCCCTCATTGCGGCAGTGACGGGCATCTTTGCCGAACGGGATGCCCGTCGTATGGCGCTCCATGTCCGGGTTGAAAACACCGCTGCGATCCGGTTATATGAGTCCAACGGGTTTCGGGTGGCCGCCACCGTGCCGCATTACTACGGACAGGGCGAGGCGGCCTACTTCATGGTTCGCGAGGCCGAGTCAGGCGTGCAACACTAAACGTTAAACGTCCGAATGTTGATCACCTTCGGCTCGGTTTCTTCGGCCTTCGGAAGCGTGATGGTCAGGACGCCCTCCTTGAACTCCGCAACGGCTTTATCGGGCTGCACACGGCGCGGAATCTTCACGCTGCGGGCGAAGGTTCCGAAGCGGCGCTCGCGGCGGAGGTAGGCCTTCTCATCGATGCTTGGATCGGGCTTGCATTCGCCTTTCACGGTTAGGGTATCGCCCGTCACAGACACATCGACGGTATCCAGATCGATCCCCGCTAGCGGCTCAGTCTTGATCACGACGGCGGCTTCTGTCTCGTACACGTCGACCAAGACATTGATCGACCCACTGACGGCGGCTACGCCTTCTTCAATGATGCGGGAGACCGATTCGCGTAGGGATTGAAGGCCCTTGAGGGGGTCAAAGTTAGCATTGCTCATGGTGGGGGAAGCTCCTGCCTCTGTAGACTCAACTACAGACTCAACACTACAGTACTCAATACGTGTGTAAGCCATTACGCACCGCTTCCCCAAAGGTTGCGGGCGCTTGCCCTCCTTGCCCGAATGGGATAGGCTAAGCCCCTGAATCGTCAGGAGTAACCATGCAAGAATCGCAAGCCATCATCGAACGGGTACGCCGCGTGGCCCCGACAGTGCTCCGCCTTGAAGTGGCCGTCCATCGGGCGCACGGGGCCATCGGCGGGGGGCAACTGTTGCTGGCGCGGGTCGCCGAACAATACGACCCCTACCTACGCGAAATGTGGCAACCCATCGCCCGTCGATCCGAAACCCAACTCATCATCGAACGGCCCGCCGTGCGGGATTACACGCCGGGCGCAACCGTCAGCCTGATTGGGCCTGTCGGCAAACCGGTTCCCCTGCGCGAAGGGGGCCGCGCCCTCTTGCTGGTCGCCGCCGAAGCTAGCCCGACGGCCTTGCTGTTCCTTGCGAACGCGGCACTGGCGAAGGGGGCCGCCGTCGCTCTGGTGCTGATTGGGGCGGCGGGGCGCTACCCCGTAGAGGCATTGCCACAAGAGATCGAAGTGCACCGCGTGGGGGATTACGCCATATGGCCGGAGCGCGATAGGATGCTCACATGGGCCGATCAGGTTGTGGCGACGGCCCCGCCCCCCCTAGATACCCCGATCTACGTGCGTTTGGCCGAAGACCTGAAGCGCATCCGATTGCAACCGCCGCCTGAACTGGCGACGGTCTTATTCCAAATGCCGATGCCATGCGGTGTGGGGGCCTGCCAAGCCTGCCTCGTTCGGATCGGGGGCGAAGATGTGCCCGCCTGCACCGATGGGCCGGGCTTCAATCTCTTTTCCGTCAAGCTAGGAGGCTAGGCCGTATGCTGGAAATTTTCGCGGGGAAGCAATCATTGCGGCTGGCCAAGCCGATCATGAACGCGGCGGGCGTGATGGGCTTCGGCGGAGAGTACAACAAGTTGATCCCGCCCGATACATTCGGCGCATTTGTGACCAACCCCCTCACATGGCGGGGCCTGCGAGCGGCAGAAGGGATGCGCGTTGCGGCCCTCGATAGCGGCATGTTGATCCATACCGGCCTGCCGAATCCGGGCCTACAACGGGCCGTCCAACGCTACGGGGCACGCTGGGCGAACAGCCCCATCCCCGTAATCGTGCATGTTGCGGCCAACACTGCCGACGAACTGACGGCTTGCGCGGGCTACCTCGATGGAATCGACAAGGTGGCGGCCCTCGAGGTCGGCTTGGCTGACCACGCCACGCACCGCGAAGCCCGTCTAATGATTGGGGCGGCCCGTTCGCGCACGCAACTGCCGATTTTGGCGCGGTTGCCGCTGTATCAGGCTGGGCAGATCGCGGCGGCGGCAGTGGAGGCGGGGGCTGATGCGCTGGTGGTGGCGGCCCCGCCGCGTGGCTCCGCCCGCGACCCGATTTCCGGGCGGCTGATCGGCGGGCGGGTGTACGGGACGTGGCTCAAAGCGTTGGCGTTGCGGGCCGTCGGGTGGGTAGCGCGGAACGTCCACGTTCCCATCATCGGGAGTGGCGGAATCCACACCCCCGACGACGCCCGCGAATTCCTCGAGGCCGGTGCACGGGCTATTCAACTGGATTCCGTGATCTGGATTCGCCCGTCGATGGCAGCCCTTATCGCGGAGGATTTGACCGTCGGCATGATGACGCGGGCCGCGAATAGCCTCGCCGACGACATGTACACTGGCTATATCGATCCGGCGGCCCGCCGCGCCCAATTGTTGCCCTCCCCGCCGCCCCTGCCCCCGCCGCCCACGCTCCCGGAAGATTAACCGCTCCCTAGCCATCTCGCCGACAATCAAGGACGGATTCCGTGATAGAATCTACCCATTCCAAGCGGTAACACGAAGAAGGATGGTTTGCCTCATGCCGACCCTCAAGAGCATTGTGTACAAGCCCAAAACGGCCCCCACCGGCCATCGAACGGGAGCCTATTTGCGCGTGCCGTTGTCAGAAGCCAAGTTGGTGGAAGGCTACGGGATCGAAGGGGATCGCAAGGGTGGCAATCCCAAACGCAACCTGAACATCATGGACTCCATGACGCTGGCTGAATTGGGGCGCGAAGGCTACCCGACCACGCCCGGCGCACTCGGCGAAAACCTGATTGTTGACGGGATCGACCTGCGGAACCTGCCCGAAGGCAGTTCCTTGCAAATCGGCGCGGAGGCCGTGATCACCTTACTCAAATTCCGCGAACCCTGCGAACAACTGACCGAGATCGATGAACGGATGCCGACTTCCGTTGTGAATCGGGTGGGCTACATGGCCCGCGTGACGAAAGGCGGCCTGATCCGGGTGGGTGATCCGGTCGTCGTGATCGAACCCGTCAAGGAGGCCTAATCCATGCGCTTCGTCCCAGACCGCCCTATCTCAGCAGATCGTCACGATGAAGCCGACCCAGCTAAGGTCATTAGTGAAGATCGGTTTGGTTTTGGGGCGGGCATCGTCAGCGAAATCCAGCGCGCCATCTACAACACAGAAACGCCGTTTGTGTACGGCGTCCTCGGCGATTGGGGCACGGGCAAGACCTCCATTTTGCGCCTGTTGGAAGGCCGCCTACAGGCCGGAATCGAAGACGAAACTCCCCCCCGCCCCTTCATCCCAATCTGGTTTGATGCGTGGAAGTACGAAAACGAGGCCAGCATCGTTTACCCGTTGCTGCACACCATCAAGCGGCACTATGAAGCCCGCGCCAAAACGTGGGGACAAGCCGTACAAGGCCGGTTAAAGGGCATTGCGGCGGCCTTCGGGCACGTCCTGTCGGTTACGGCGGTTGCGCTGGGGCAACTCGGCCTAAAGGCCGCCCTGAAGCACCTGACCGACGACGCGGTAAAACTTGACGATCTGGCGAAGGCCATGAAAGCGGTCAAGGACGGCGAAAAGGACACCGCACTTACCGAACTGCTCGGCGGGTGGGCGGACTCCGTTGGGCAAATTGGGGCTGCGTTCAAGGAACTTCTGGCGGCCTATGCCCATGATGAAGCCGTTGTGTTAGGCTGCAAGCCCGAAGAAATCACCTTCGTCTTGCTGATCGACGATCTGGATCGTTGCTTGCCGGAGACGACGATCAGCATTTTAGAGGGAATCAAGAATCATTTGACGGTGGATCGGTGCGTGTTTGTGCTGGCCCTCAATGCCAGCGTGATCTATCAGGCCATTCAGCGCAAGTACTCCGGCATGGGCATCGATGGCCGTGCGTACCTAGAAAAAATCCTCAACTATTCGTTCTACGTGCCGGAACCGGACAAAAACGCGATTTCGCGCTTCGTCGTCGATACGCTGAACGCCCTTACGGACGGCGATAGGGCCGTCACCCAACAGCATCGTGCCTTGTTTAATGGCTGTGGTGCTGCCCTCTCCGATACGGGTTTTTCTAATCCGCGCAAGATCAAGCGCATCTTGAACCGTATCTTGGCCCTGATGCTCGAAAAGGACTCCATTTTTGGCGCGGGGGTTCAGACCGAAGATGCTGTAAGGCTGGTCGCCATTGCCGAATACTTCCCCGAACTGTTCAACCTGTATGTGGCAGACCCTATCAGCGCGGCGGATCGGGTTGGGGAAGTCATCGAACGCAAGACGACTCTTGACGCCTTCGCACAGGAGACAGGAATCCAGCTAACGCCGATGTATGCGCAAATGGTGCGGATGAAAGCGCTCTTCAGCATGGGGATTAGCAATCCCCAAAAACGCGAGGCAGTGATTCGTGCTGTGCACCGCGTCACCCGCCTGATCTAATCGCTTGTGTCCCCTCTCTTGTTTGATGTTTATCCGATGAACCGCCTCTATTCTAGGGGACGGAACCCCACTCCCCCCTCTCCCCGTAAACGAGGAGAGGGGAGCCAGATTGCGGCGGGTTCCCCCTCCCGGCCAGCAGGGAGGGGGGTAGGGAGTGGGCTTCCTGTGTTATAATTCCCCTGCAAATCCCCACTATATCTACAAACGGAGTATGCCCAATGGAAGCCCTGATCAGCCAGTTGAACGAAATGCGCGAAACGATAGAACACCTCACGGAGCGTCTTTGACCTGCCCGCGAAAATCCGGCAACTGGCCGAACTAGATGAGCAATCTGCCGCGCCGGGTTTCTGGGACGACGCCCGCGCAGCCCAAGCCACCATGCAGAAGATCGCCAAATTGCGGGAAGAAGTCACCGATTGGGAGACCGTATCCCGCCGGATCGCGGATGCCCTTGAATTGGCCGAACTCGGCGATGATAGCCTGTACAATGACCTGCAGACCGAAGTCAACGCGCTCCTCGAGGAAGTGGGCCGCCGCAATTTCGAGGCCATGATGAGCGGCAAGTACGATAGCGAAGACGCCATCCTCTCCATTCACGCGGGGGCGGGCGGCACAGAGTCCCAAGATTGGGCGTCTATTTTGCTTCGGATGTTCCTGCGCTGGGCCGAAACGCACCGCCTCAAGACCGAGATCATCGACCAGACCGACGGCGAAGAAGCGGGCATCAAAAGCGTGACCCTCACGGTAAGGGGGCACTACGCCTTCGGCTACCTTCAATCGGAGCGCGGCGTACATCGGCTGGTACGCATCAGCCCCTTCGATGCCAATAAACGGCGGCATACGTCCTTCGCCCTCGTCGAAGTGGTGCCGGACGTGCAGGGCGATATTGACATCGTCATCGACGAGAAAGACCTTGAAATTGACTATTTCCGGTCAAGCGGGGCAGGCGGGCAACACATTCAGAAGAATGAGACGGCGGTACGCATCGTCCACAAGCCGTCGGGCATCGTCGTGACGTGCCAGAACCAGCGCAGCCAGCTCCAAAACAGGGAATTTGCTATGCAAGTTCTCCGCGCCCGGCTGTTCGATATGGAGCGCCGCAAGCAGGAAGAAGAATTCGCCAAACTAAAGGGCGACCACGTTGACGTCAACTTCGGGAGCCAAATCCGGTCTTACGTGCTACATCCATACCAGCTGGTCAAGGATCACCGCACGAACTATGAGGTCGGGAACGCTGCTGCCGTGCTCGATGGGCGGCTGGATGACTTCATGGAAGCCTACCTGAAACAGAAGGTTGGGCAAGTATAGCATTGCCCCTCCCCCCCGCTTCGTTTAGGTCGGCGGGAGGGGGAGGAACCTACATTTGGCGCTTCAGGGGCAAGTGCAGGCGGAAGGTCGACCCTTGCCCTAATACACTCTCAAAACTGATATGCCCGCCGTGCTTGTTCATGATTTCTTGCACGATGGACATACCTAGCCCCGTCCCCGCCGATCCGGTAATGCGGGCGGCTTCCCCCCGGTAGAAGCGATCAAAGAGCCGGGCCTGATCCTCCGGCGAAATGCCCAGCCCCGTATCCCGCACCGAGATAGCGATTCCCGATGCTTCAAAGGCCGTCTTCACCCAGATTTTGCCGCCTTGTGGCGTGTAGTTCATGGCGTTGGCTAACAAATTGCCGAGCGCCTGCATCAACATCTTGGGGTCGGCGTCGGCGGTGATGTGGTGTTCAGATGGGATGTATTCGAGGCTTAGGCCGCGTTCTTGGGCCAAGTAACGCCGGTCTTCCACGAGCGTTCCGACGAGTTCGTTCACGTCTACCGTCTCCATCGTCGGGACGCTACGGTTTTGGTCTAGGCGGGAGATCGTCAGTAAGTCTTCGATCAGGGCTTGGAGGCGGTCCATCTCCCGTTGAAGGGTGGCCATGTAGTGCGGGCGGCGGCTTTCGATGCCCTGTTTCAGCAGGTGCAGGTAGAGCTTCATATTGGCCAACGGCGTCCGCAATTCGTGGGAGACGTTCGAAACAAACGTCGTCTTCATGCGGTCAAGTTCGCGCAGGTAGGTAATATCACGCAGGCTGGCCACTGCCCCGCCGCCCTCATCCAGCAGGGGCGAGAGCGTCACCGCCGCATCGTAAGGCCGCCCGTCGTGGCGGGTGAGGCTAAGTTCGCCCCGCCACTCAGAAAAATCGGGGGTGATGTAGAACCCTGCCGCCTTGAACAAATCCACGCCCAAAATATCTTCTGAGTAGCGACCGATGACATCCCCTTGCCGGTAGCCGTGCTGGGTTTCGAAGGCACGGTTGACTTGTAAAATTGCGCCTTTACGGTCAAAGACGATGATCGACTCTCCGACGGCCTCTAGGACGGTCTCGGTGCGGTCTTTTTCGATCAAAATCTCGCGGGTGCGGTCAACGACCCGCGCCTCTAGGTCGAGGTTCTGGGCCTGTACCGATTCAAAGAGCTGGGCGCGTTCAATGGCTACCGCCACCTGATAGATCATCAGGCGCAACAACCGGACATCGTCTTCATTGAAGCCGTGCGGGATTGGCCGCGCTACCGAGAGCACCCCGAACACCCGATCGTTGTACCGAATGGGGGACAGCAGTGCCGAACGCATCCCAGCGTCCTCAAATATCTTCAGCACACGGAAGCGAGTCTCGGTAAGGCAATCGTCCAACACGACGAGATCGCCATAGCGCATGGTGTACCCAATCGCCGTCGTCTCGTTCATCGGCAGCGCCTTGCCACGGAACGGCTCCAGCACCTCCCCGACGGTCGCCGCGATCTCAAATTTATCGTCGCGGATGGTGATCAGGGCGGCGTAGTTGGAATTGAAGGCCTCCGCGATGCTCTCCATCGCACGTTCGCACACCTCCCGAACGCTGTGCGGCTCGAGCAGGCGCTGCGCAAGTTTGAACAAAATCGCCTGCTCGTGCACCCGCTGGGCACGGACTTCAGCATGAAGCTGGGCATGGCCCAAAGCCGTGCTGGTATGGGCCACGAGGGCTTGTACAGCGTTAATATCTGCAAGGGAGAATTGGCGCGGGTTGTTGGTCTCGATAATTTCAGCCAGCCCCATCCCTCCGTTGGGGAGGCGCAACGGCACAACCAAAATCGAATAGGCCCGTTGTCTGGCCAGATAAGATGCCATTTCTGGCTGAAGGAACGGATCGGACTGCTGAATGACCATCCAGTGGCCTTCGCTGGCCATTTCGAGGGTCATTTTTGGCAACCATTGGCTGAAGGGGGAAGCCTCGTTCCCGATGCCAAGTCTGTAATCAGCCAAGAGCTGTAAGCCCGCTTTAGGATTGTATTCGTACAGGCGGCACAGGGGCGCCCATACAATATCCACAATCGCCTTTGCCGCGTTCTGGAGGACGGTATTTGCCTCTAGGCTCCCCGTCACGTAGGTGGCCGCCTGAAAAAGCATCGCCAATTGGCGGCTACGGGCTTGTTCAGCCGCAAATTGAGTGGCGTTGTGAATGGCGATGGCCGCTTGCACGGCCACATGCTGCAAACTGTCCAGATCGTCAAGGGCGAAGGTGTTGCCTGCCTCGCGGTAGTGCAAGGCGATCACCCCGATGACGCTGCCCTGCCAGCGGAGCGGTAACAGCACCGTGTTGCGGAAGGCCATTTCATCGGTTTTGTGCAGACGCTGGGCGTAGGGACGGTAATCGTCCAAGACCGTCGGGACGCCGAATTGCTGCACCTCGTCGTAAGGGCTGTTGGCGGGCAGGAACCCAGTGCCGATCAGGGGGGTCGAGACGCCCGCCGCCGCCGCGACAGTCAACATGCCAGAGGCCGGATCGTAAAGGTAGATCAGGCTAGCATCAGCGCGAATGAGCGCCTTCAGACGGCGTAAGATCGATTGGAGGGTGGTCGGTAAATCCAGTTGGCTGGTAACGTCTAGCCCCGTCATGTACAGGGCGTAGCTTTCGGCGACAGCCCGTGTGAGGTTGCGCTCAAGGGCCTCGATCTGGTGTTCCTTCGCCGCAAGTTCCGCTGCGAGTTGGTCTCGTTCTGCGCGTAGCGCAATCAGGTCTGCGGAGGTTAGGGTCATTGCGTTGGGCCCTTGTGCACTAGTATTCAGTCGCGGCAATACGAATCATATCCCGCAGGAAACTTTCCCCTTCGGACGGGGTCGGAAAAACCGTATATTTCATGTTAAAAACCCGGCCGAGCATCTTGAGCCAAAAAGCGCTGATGGGGGCTAAGTTCACTGCAGCACAAAAGCCGTTCATGGGGTGATCCATCACGCGCTGCATCAGGGGGAAATTTTTGGGCTGAAAGGGGGGGAGGGATTGAACCTGTCCAGCATCCAACATGGTATAGATTAAATGGTCGCTGGCGTCAAAAATGGTGAGAAAGAAGCGGCTGAGTTCCTGTACCTCCTCAGTTGTGACGCGGCCTTCCAAATTGAGTTTCAGCAAGACGTCTGGCACTAACCATTCATACGAATAGGGCATGGTACGGCCATTCCTTCCCCGTTTTTTAAGCCTGCTGGAATTATATCACATGCCCTAAAAATTAGATCAAACAGAGCTATAAAGAACCACCCATTCTAGCAAAGGCAGTTTTAGGAAATTCCGCCTTAAGCCCTCATCGAAACCACACAGTTAGATACCGCCCCGCCACCGCCCGAAAACGGATCGCGCCACCCGCCAACACGCCCATACTCCCGCCCGTCTCGGATTCGTCCGCGCCAACCACCCGCACCTCGCCAAATACCCGGAACGGCGTCAGCGTGACCATGCCGGAGTCGGCCCCGAACCATACCCCCCGCACGATCAGCCCCTCGCGCCCATCGTCAGGGACTTTGGCCGCCGTAACCCGGAAATTCGGCGTATCAGCGCGGACGACCCGCTCTAAGAGCGACTCCCCCTGCGGGACGCCGTAGGCCGCCGCAATAGCCTCCGCCACTCGCCGAGTCTGGCTGAGGCGGAGCGCCGAATCGGCCTGCGATTCAGGGGCGGCGGCCCCTGCCCGTAGCACGCCCGCCCACAGGCCTCGAATCAGGGTGGCGGGGCGCGGCGGGAACAGCCCCACCCCCGTGCCGTAGGAATCGAGCACGGCGGCGGGTTCGATCAGGCCGCATAAGTGCCGCTCCGCCTCGAAGGGACGCCCCCCGCGCTGCTGAAAATCACCGATCTCACCCGTCAGCGTCGGTAATTCGGCATTGGGTCGGGCGGCGTAAGCACTGACGGCCTTTGCATAATCGACCAAACTGCTGTGAAAGGCCTCATCTTGTTGGCTGGCCCGCGCCGCCGCGATGTCCGCCCACAAGGGAGCCGGGTCGGGCGCGGGGGCAAATGGGCGCACCGCCAAAATATGGCCGGAATAGGCATAGGGGGAGCACTCCGCCCGTGCGCCGATTAGCGAGTCGGCTTGGGCCGGGCGCAACAACATGATTACGGAGCCGTCAGTGCCCCGCCAACGCGCCTCTGGCGGGCCGTCGTGGGCAGCGATCACGGCACTGATCCCAAATTCGCGCAGCAGTTGGGGTAACGCCGCCGGAAGCCGATCCGCGTCGGGGAGGTAGACCACAGGCGAACAACGCCCAAAAGCCGCCGCCGCCGCCCGCCCAAGCGACAGGTTCCGGATGAGCGCCTCCGGGCCGCAAGCGGTCAGGTCAGGGGGGACGTACCACGCCCCGATCCACAGCCGTCCGGTGCTGACGGCCCGTTCGACACGCTCGAAGTGTTCCGGACGGGCGGCGAGATAATCTTCTAAGGGGGCCACGCCGCCATCAAGGGTCAGGGAGGTAAAGCGGGTATCGCGCTCGGTCAGGTCGAGGGCCATGTCAAGGGCACGGATCAGGGCGAGGCGGGCGAGGAAGGTCGGCTGCGCCGGGTCGGGGTGGTAACCCAAGGTCGAGACGAGATGTAGGTAGTAACTGGCGCGGCGAATGGGCGGCAACGGGGTTTCCTCCAGATAGATTCCCCCTTCATTATGCCACCGATCCCGCTATAGAATAGGAGTTCTGGTATAATCCCCCCTACCATCTGCCGTGCGTAGCCAAGTGAGGCCCCCGCCATGAGTGATGCACCGCCGTTTGTCCATCTGCACGTCCATACCGAGTACAGTCTGCTGGACGGCCTGAGCAAGATCGATAAACTCGTTGCCCGTGCGAAGGCGCTGGAAATGAGCGCGTTAGCGATCACCGATCACGGCGCAATGTACGGTGTGCTCAACTTTTACAAGGCGTGCAAAGCCGCCGAGATTAAGCCCATCATCGGCATGGAAGCGTACCTTGCCAAGCAAGATATGCGCGTTCATGACCCATCGGAGAAATCTCCCTACCATTTGCTGCTCTTAGCCCGCAACCAGACCGGCTACCGAAACTTGCTCAAAATTGCCTCTGCCGCCAGTTTGGAAGGCTTCTACGCCCGCCCGCGCATTGATCGGGACTTTTTGGCCGCCCACGCCGATGGGCTGATCTGTACCTCTGGCTGCCTCGCCGCCGAAATTCCACGCATGGTCTTAGACGGGCGCGAGGACGATGCCCGCCACCTCATTGGGGTGTATCAAGACATCTTCGGGAAGGAAAATTTCTTCCTCGAACTTCAACATCACGAAATTCCCGACCTAAAAGCCATGAATGCGTGGCTGTATGAGAACCGCGCCTACGCCAACGCGCCGTTACTAGCCACCAACGATGTGCACTACGTCATGGCGGAGGACTTCGACGCGCATGATACGCTCCTGTGCATCCAGACCAACGCCCTCAAAAGCGAAGCCAAACGGATGCGAATGACCGATCCGAGCTATCACCTCCGCTCCCAAGCTGAGATGGCAGCGTTGTTTGAGGACGTGCCGGAGGCGCTTTACAACACGATCCTCGTGGCGGAGATGTGCGACCTGAACTTGGACACGAAGGGCTACCACTTGCCCGTTTTCCCTGTCCCAGCAGGCTACGATGCGCCCAGCTACCTGCGCGAAATGGCCTTCAAAGGCCTGCGCTGGCGCTATGGTGAATGCGCTGATGATCCCAAGATCATTGAACGGCTGGATTACGAACTCGGCGTGATCCGCAATATGGGCTTCGATACTTACTTCCTGATCGTGTGGGATTTGTGCCAGTTCGCCCGCCATCAGGACATTTGGTGGAATGTGCGCGGTTCAGCCGCCGGGTCGGTGACGGCCTACGTCCTCGGGATCACCAACATTGACCCCCTGCAAAATAACCTGATCTTTGAACGTTTCCTCAATCCGGGCCGCGTCAGTATGCCCGATATTGATATGGACTTCCCCGATGATCGGCGTTCGACCATGATCGAATACGCCATGAACAAATACGGTTCAGACAAGGTGGCGGCCATCATCACTTTTGGGACGCTCAAAGCCCGTGCCGCGATCAAAGATGTGGCCCGCGCCCTCGCCTTCCAACCCAGCGAAGTCGGGAAGCTGACCGCCCTCGTCCCGAATATTCCGAGCCGTCCGGTCACGCTGGCGGAGTGTCTCAGCGACGACCCCGAAAAGGCCGTGCCCGCCCTGAAAGAACTCCACGCCAATGACGCCCGCATTCGCAACTTGTTGGAGACCGCGATCACGGTAGAGGGCGTCTCGCGCAATGCCGGAACCCATGCAGCGGGCATCATCATTGGGGACAGGCCGCTGGTCGAATACCTCCCCCTCAACCGCCCATTGGGGGAGACGCCCGTCCACCAAATCACGCAGTTCCCGATGGAAGTTTGCGAGAAGATCGGCCTGCTCAAGGTGGACTTTCTGGGGCTAGCGACGCTTACCGTCATGCGGAAGGCCTGCGAACTGATCGAGCGGCATCACAACATCCGCTTCTCGATGGACAACATCCCCTACCGCCCCGACCCTAACGACCCCGAACAGAGCCGCAAAGTGGCCCAAGCCTTTGACCTGATCGGGCGGGGGGATACAACCGGCGTATTCCAGTTGGAAAGCGGCGGCATGAAGAAGATGCTGGTTGAAATGAAGCCGCGCACCTTTGAACACATCGTGGCGGCCATTTCGCTATACCGGCCCGGCCCCATGCAGCTGATCCCGACCTTCATCCGCCGGATGCACGGCAAAGAGGAAACGCCCTACCTACACCCCAAGCTAGAGCCGATCCTGAAAGAAACCTATGGGATTTGCGTGTATCAGGAGCAAATCCAGCAGATCGCGGCGTCGCTGTTCGGCTATTCGCTCGGCGATGCCGACCTGATGCGGCGGGCCGTCTCCAAGAAGAAGGCCAAAGACTTGATGGAACACAAGGCCAAGTTCATCGAACGCGGGCCGGAGAGGGGGGTGAGTGCCGAAGTCGCCGAAAAAATCTTCGCGGATATTGAATTCTTTGCCGCGTATGGGTTCAACAAAAGCCATGCCGCTGACTACGCGGTATTAACATGTCAAACGGCCTATCTCAAGGCGCACTACCCGCACGAGTATTACACCGCCTTGCTGAGCGTGCAGCGGCACAACATTGCCGATGTGTCCCTGTTCACCGCCGACGCCCGCCGAAGCGGGATTCCGGTGCTTGGCCCAGACATTAACATCAGCGAACTGGACTTCGTGATCCAAGATGTGGGAGGCGGCAAGCGCGGCATTCGCTTCGGCCTGAGCGCGATCAAGAACGTGGGGGAGAAGGTCGTTGAGATGATCGTTGAGGAACGTACCGCACACGGCCCCTTCACCGACCTGACCGATTTTGCCCACCGCGTCAACCTACAACTCGTTGGGCGGCGGGCGATGGAAAGCATGGCGAAGGTTGGCGCGTTCGACTCGTTAGGGGTAGACCGCGATACGATGCTGCTCAACGTCGAGCGGGTGATGGAGTTCAGCAAGAACTATCAGGAGGCCCAAGCACGTGGCCAATTCATGATGTTTGGGGCCAAAGAAATGCTCGAACTTGCACCGTGCCCGGCCAACAAACGCTCCGATAACCGCACCTATTTGGCGTGGGAAAAAGAACTGATCGGCTTGTACGTCTCGTCGCACCCGCTGAATGCCGTCCTGCCCAAGTTGCAGCAGCTCGCCACCTTCCACCTCGTCCACCAACTGATCGCCGATCACAACAACGAAGATTCCGGCGGGAGTGACGACGAGAAAGACGACCTGAACGGGCGTCCAGTGGCCGTTGCGGGCTTGATCGAAAGCGTGCGGACGGTCACGACCAAAAAAGGCGATTCGATGGCGATTGTCCGGCTGGAAGATATGACGGGCAGCATCGACTGCGTATTCTTCCCAAAGGTATGGGAACGGCACAAGGAAGAGATCAAACCCGATGCGTTGTTCCTCGTCTACGGCAAGGCCGATACCTCCCGCGGCGACCCGCAGGTGATTGTAGACCGCGCCACACAACAATTTGAAACGATCCATGAGGTAGAGCCAGATTACGTCCGTCCGCGCATAGCGCACTTGGCCCCGCTGCCCGATTCCGACGACGATGCCCCGCCCGCGCCATCGGCCTACAGCGCTTACAACATGCCCTCAACAGAGGAACCGCCCGATATGCCGCCCTTTGATATGGACGCCCCCCCTGACATGCCCGAACCGCCCGCCGACCTCCCGATCATGCCGGAGATGGCCCACGTGGGCCGAGTGGTGGCCGTTGCAGAAGCACCCCTTGCACAGGCTGAAGAAGCCGACTTTGTAGCCCCCGCCCCCGCGCCGACCACGCGCCCGTGTCTGGTCACGATCACGTTGCGGCTATCCCATAATGCAGACCACGAACGCCGCCGCATCAATTGGCTGGTGGAGAAGATGCGCGAATTTCCCGGCAAAGACCGTTTCCGCCTCCGGCTGATTTACCCAGACGGGCGACGGCGGCGTGTGCAGGCCGAAGAATACACTACCCAATGGGAAAACGCCGCCGAATTTGAGGTGATGAAGCAGATCGATTTAGCGGACATCGAGGTAGAGGCCATCCCGGATGATCCGGACGGTACGGAGGCCTAGCGGGGGGAGGTGAAGGCGGTTTACCAGACCACCGTCTTCGCCTTTTCGTACATCTCGCGGATCGGGTCGTAGTCTGCATCGCGCATGGGGACGAGTTTTTTTATGCCTGTTGCGGCAATCGCAGGCACGGTCTGGGTGTTCACTTCCAACAAGAAGGCTCGGATGGAGAACTTGAGGGCGTCCGGCAAGCGGGAGGCAGCCACAATCGGCTGAACGGGCGAGGGGCCAAGCGTATCAATCACCTTGAGGCGTTCGGCGACTTCGGGCTGGAGGGCGCTTTCAAGGGTCAACACATGCGAGTCAATGGCGGAGGCGTCGGCAAGCCCGGCAGCGACCAGCTGCATCGAACGCCGGTGCGCCCCCGATTGCAGCACCCGCCCGAAGTACCCCTGCGTCCCACCGATGTTCGCCAAGTGCGCCCGCACCACGTTATAGCCGGAATGGGAGGCGGTCTCGTTGTAGACCCATACTTTCCGGCGCAGGTCGGTGAAGCTATTTGCAGGGTTATCAATACGGGCGATCACATCGGAGAAGTAGATCGGTTTATTCTGGTAGCGTTCTGCGCTGAAGACGGGGGCCGCCAGTAGTTCAACGGCCCGTACGCTCGGCGCGGCGAGCTGAATATAAGGCAACCCGCACATGAACCCCACATCAACAGTTCCGGCGGCAAATTGCCCAAATGATTGACCGAGAACAGTGCGCGTTTTGACGCCCAGCCGCATCCCGACGTACTCGGCAATCGCCTGATAGGTAGCAGTCATGGCCGGAGAGAGAAAGTTTGCAAAGGTCAGCATAGAAAGCCTGTATTTTCTTTAACCCAACGGCCCTGTTTTCGCTTTTTTCGTTCTGCGCCCTCACCCCCCTGCCCCCTTCTCCATGAGGGAGAAGGGGGAAAGCGTCTGAGAGTCCCCTATCCCGCCACCTTATCTCAGCGTAGGGGAGAAGGGGAAAAGGGGCAGAGAGGCTACGCGCTAACGCGGGCGGCTACCAACCGCGCATCGATCTCCGCAACCCGTTCCTGATGGGCAATCCACCATTCGGGGTCGCGCTGGGCATCGAGTTCTTCCACCGTCTTTCCCTGTTGTTCCACCCACGTATAGTATTTCAGGTTGTGCCAACGGGTGCGGGCCTCCCGCGTGCCGGGCTGTACCCAATCCGTCGTAGCCGCATGGAAGACCCCCTCCAACCGCCCGACGGCTGCCGCTTCGTC
>Ga0272446_1004119_pt1 | contig 17512 bp, 13 predicted proteins | sample YNPCB0061_FD_194587 | JGI IMG/M metagenome (GOLD analysis project Ga0272446, IMG submission 194587) | Hot spring microbial mat communities from Yellowstone National Park, WY, United States - YNP-CB-006-1 | ecosystem: Environmental > Aquatic > Thermal springs > Hot (42-90C) > Sediment | place... | reverse complement strand
CTTGGCCACCACCGTGGAGGTGACCGCCGCGGACTGACGATCACGCGCCCCGCGACGGGTTGGCGCGCCCGAACCGTCGCGGGGCGCCGTCCTCCCAGACGGGCCGTCGCTTACGGAAGCGGCCGGTAGAGCGTCGTCAGGGACTGCATGACGGCCGTCTCGAAGTCGCGCGCCGAGACCGCGCCCGCGCCGCCCGCCGTCGTCTCGTTCGCCATGTAGACGGCCACGAGCTTCTGGGCGGGGTCGATCCAGAAGTGCGTCCCCCACGCGCCGCTCCAGCCGTACGTCCCGGTCGAGAGCAAGGTGCCGGTGGCCGCTCCGTCGGTGATCACGCGCACGCCGAGCCCCCAGCCCTGGCCGCCGCCCAGCCCGGGGAAGGTGTCGGGCAGGTGCGTTCCCGAGAGCAAGGCGACGGTCTGCGGGCTCAAGACGCGCCGGCCGTTCAGCTCGCCGCCGTTCGCCAGCATCTGCGCGAGCCGCCAGTAGTCCTCCACCGTGCCCACCATGCCGCCGGCGCCGTGCGGGCACGCGGGGTCGATGAGGAGGTTCTGCTCCGGCGCGCGCGTGAGCCGCCCGTTCACGCGCGCCGTGAGCGTCACCAACCGCTTCCGCTGCTCGGGCGTGGGCGCGAAGGTGGTGTCCTTCATACCGAGCGGCCTGCAGATACGCTCCTGCACGAACGCTTCGAGCCCTGAGCCCGAGGCGACCTCCACGATCCGCCCGAGCACGTCGAACCCTGCCAGCCCGCTGTAGGCGAACCGGCTGCCCGGCTGGAAGTCGAGCGGGCAGCGGGCGTAGCGGCGCGCAGCGGTCGCGAGGTCCTCGCCGGGCCGAAGGGGGTCCTTCGCCAGTGCCGCCTGGCTGATCGGGCCGCTCCCGAGCCCGGAGGAGTGGGTCAGCAGGTCGCGGACCGTGATCGGGCGGGCCGCCGGCTCCAGCCGGTACCGCGCTGTCGCAGCATCCGGCGACGCACCTGGATCGGGTACGGCAACCTGCAGACCCCGGAACTCCGGCAGGAAGCGCCCGACGGGGTCGGTGAGCCGAACCGTGCCCTCCTCGACGAGAACGAGGACCGCGACGGCGGTGACCACTTTCGTCATGGAGGCGAGGCGGAAGACGGCGTCTCTGGTGAGGGGCCGGGCGCTCTCGCCATCGGCGCTGCCCCGGGCCTCGAAGTGGACGATGCGGCCGTTGCGAGCGACCAGCGTCACGACCCCCGCGTACTCCTGCGCGGCAATCTGTCGCTCCACCATCTCCGTGATCCGGCGGAGCCGCTCGCTGGAGATGCCCACGGTCTCCGGTTTCGCGATCCGAAGCTGCCCGCCGCCCGCCGGCGATGGCGCCGCCAACGCCACTCCGGTGACCTCCAGCACCACGGCGAGACCCCAACCCGCTCCCAGCATCGTCCCCTCCCCCTGGGGGCCCATCGCCCGCGCCCCCGATTTCGCCCACCACGCACACACTTCGACGCGGGGGACGGCGCGGCCTGCCCGGCGCTCAGAGCCCGTGCGCTTCGAGCAGGGCGGCATCGTCCAGCACGGTGTGGGTCGGTCCGTCAGCGGCGACCTCGCCGGCGCTCAGCAGGATGGCCCGGCAGCAGAGCTGGCGCGCCAGGTCGAGGTCGTGGGTGGCGACGACGAGCGACGCAGGGAGGTCGCGCAGCAGAGCGATGAGGCCACGCCGGGAGCGAGGGTCCAGCCCCGCCGAAGGCTCGTCGAGCAGGAGAGCCCTCGCGCCCATGGCGAGCGCTCCCGCGATGGCGACGCGCTTGCGCTGACCGTAGCTCAGGCGGTACGGCGCCTCGTCGGCTGCGGCGCTCATGCCCACCGCCTCCAGCGCGCGACGGGCCGCCGAAAGCGCCTCCGCTCGGGAAACGCCCAAGCACAGCGGCCCAAACGCCACGTCGTCGAGCGTGACGGGCATCACGATCTGGTCGTCGGGGTCCTGGAACACGATGCCGAGCAGCGCGCGAAGCTCCGGCTGGCTCATCGAGGAGATCTCCCGACCGTCCACCAGCACGCGCCCGGCTCCGCGGAGCAGTCCGGCCAGCCGAAGGAGCAGCGTCGACTTGCCGGCGCCGTTCGCGCCCACGATGGCCACGCGCTCGCCGGCCTCGACCCGCAGGCTCACGTCTCGGAGAGCGGTCCGTCCTCCCAGGTAGGTGACGGACAGCCCATCGGCGTGCAGCGAGGCGCCTAGCGCGTCCATCGGTGCCCGAGGAGCAGAGCAGCCGCCGCGGCCGCCGAGAGCCCAATATCCCGCCAACCGGGCCGCTGGAGCGGCGCGGTTGGAATGCGCCCCGCGAAGCCGCGGGCCAGGAGCGCCCACTGCAGCCGCTCCGCGCGCAGCGCGCAGCGCGCCGCCAGCGACCGCATCGCGAGACCGACGATCCGCGCGTCGCCCGCGATGGAGCGCTTCGGGGCGCGAACGCGAATGGCCCGGACCGTGCGGATCGCCTCGTCGGCGGTGGCGAACGTCAGGTGGTGCGCGATGGCGAGCATCGAGACGAGCGACGGCGGCGCGCCCAGCCCGGCCAGTGCCGAGAGCAGGCAGCCGATCGGTGTGCTGGCGGACACGAGCAGCGCTGCCCATGCGACGACGGCCACGCTGCCGACGCGCGCCGCTCCCTCCGCCGGGTCTGCGCCGAAGAGCGTGCCCAGCGCGGCCGCGCCGGCCAGCCCGATCAGCGCCGCGAGCCTTGCGGCTAGGCGCCCGGGCGCGATGCCGGCGAGCGCGGTGGCCCCCAGACAGAGCGCGCTCGTCAGCGCCAGGCGGTGCAGCGGCCGGCTGGAGGGCCACAGCGCCACGTTCGCGAAGCCAACGAGGAGCAGCAGCTTCAGGCGCGGGTCGAGCCGATGGACGAGCGACCGGCCCGGCAGGTACGGGTCGAGGTCGTAGCCCCTCATCCTTCCTGCATGCGCCGGCGCACGTAGGCGGCGGCCGGCGCGGCCGTCACGAGCTGCAGTGCGATGCCGGGCGCTCCCGCCACGATAGAGGCCCATCCCGCGGCGTTGGGCGGCAGCCCCAGCCAGCGTCCCAGCGCGCTGCCGACCACGAAGGTCACCGCGCAGCGCGCGGCCACGGCCGCGGCGACCGCCACTGGGCCTGGCACACGCACGCGGAGAAGCCCCGACGCGACGACCGCCAGCGCGGCCAGCTCGAAGGACATGAGGACCGCGATGGGCGCGGGCGGCATACCCGTCATAAAGGAGGAGAGCCAGGGCGTGACGACGGCAGCCATCGCGGCGGTTCCAGGCCGCACCAGCAACGCCGCCAGCAGGACGGGCAGGTGCATCGGCAGGAAGGTACGGCCCAGCCCCAGCATGTGGAAGACGATCGGCGTCACTACGCCAAGCGCCACCATGGCCGACGCGAGCACGAGCTCGCGCACCGAGCCGGATCCGGCGGGAGCGAGCGCGGGCGCCGGAGCGCTCATCGCGCGCTCTCCTCCACGAAGAGCTCCCCGGCAGGAAGGCCCCACACCCACCGCGAGACCGGCTCGTCGCTTTCGGCCTCCATGCGCGCCCGGAACTCCTCTGCGAGGCCCGCGCGCGGACGCAGGTCGAGAGCGTCGCCCGTCTCCGTGTTCGTCACGCGCACCCGGACGCTCTCGGAGGTCGCGGCCACGAGGTTTCGCTTGCCGTAGGTGGCGCCGGTGGTGAGCTGCAGGCCGTCCAGCAGGCACGAGACCGGGGGACGGTCGGGGCATTCGACCTCGACGCGCACGCCAAAGAAGCGCCGCGCGCCGGTGCGCTCCATGCCCAGCAGGCCGGCGCGCATGCCGAACGTCAGCCAGGGGCCGAGGTGGCCGTGGAAGCCGCGCACGGCCTCCCAATCCAGCTCGAACGGTCGCGTGCACACGGACATGCGGGAGGAATGGTTCACGGCCGCCTCCTTCGCGCGAGCGGCTGGCGGCGCGCGGAGCGCGCGCCGCTGGCCGATAGGATACCGCGCCGGCGTCACCTCTGGCGCGGGTCGAAGTTGCCGTCGTAGACCCCTGCCACCGCGTCCTCCCACCAGATCTGGCTCCAGCGCGCCCATTTCGCGTGGCCGTCCACGAACACGTTGTTCATGCCCTCCTGATGCCGGCGCGCCGCCAGCCAGAGCGGGTTGCCCGCCGCGTCGAAGAAGGGCAACGACGCCGAGAGCGCGTCGCAGAAGGCGGGCCGCTGCGGGTCGTTCGGGTTGAAGCAGTACGGCGGGAAGTGGTCGGGTCGGCGGTCCTTGCCGTTCTCCGCCAAGTAGATGACGGCGGCCGGCACGTTGATGGCCGCGAGCGAAGTGCGCGGCTGAGGCGCGTTCGGCGTGAACCACGCGTTGACGGCGTACGAGGTCAGCCTGCCCGAGGGCCAGTTCGTGCTGTCGTCGTCCGGGCAGCGCAGAAGCGCCTGGTTCTTGATGTAGGGCTGCAGCGTGCCCGTCCAGGAGTTCAGCGGGACGGGGAAGCTCACGAGCGGGAACATCTCGTCGAAGTCCTGGATGTACTGCGCGACGGCGAGTCCGAGCTGGCGGTTGTTGGAGAGGCACGCGACGGAGCGTGCCTTTCCACGCGCGGCGGAGAAGACGGGAAACAGGATCGCTGCAAGAATCGCGATAATCGCGATCACGACGAGAAGTTCGATCAGCGTGAAGGCGCGGCGTCGCATGGCGGTCTCCTTCGGGCGGGCTGCGGGTTCGTATGATGACTTTCCATTCCGTCACACCCACGCGTGCATTATACCCCAGCCTCGCGGCCCTCGCGACACCGCGGGCTATCTCCTTCGTCGCGAGGGATTGCGGCCTCGCGCGGCGAAGGTGCGTAGCGGTTCGGCCCGTCGCCGCCCCGGAGGTCTCCCGATGCCAAGAGCCGCCCTCTCGATCGTCGCCGTGCTGTTCGCGCTCGGCCCGCGACCTGCCGGCGCGCAGGTTCGCGCGGGTATGGACTCGCGCGGTGTCGTCCGCGAGGTTCGGGTGGGAAGCGCCCGCTACCTGACGGAGCTGGCGGCGCAGGTGGTGAAGCCCGGGTGGGCAGGCGCGATCGCGGAGCAGGACCGGGCGACGGCCGCCGCTCCGCTCGCCCGCCGCGCTGGGGCGACCATCGCCGACGCGCATGCCGTCGGCGACGGCGCTCGCGTCCGCTTCCGAACGACCAGCCGCGCCACGCGCGATGGGGTGACGATCGTCTGGGAGGCGACGCCGGACCGCGACGTGCAGGCGGAGTGCGTGATGGTGCGCGGCTCCCTGAGCGTCGCGGACCACGCGGGGGTGACCCGCTACCTGGCGGCGGGCGCCGACGTGGTCCGCGGCACGTTGCCGAAGGAGCCTCCCTCGAACACGCATATCCTGGTCGGAGGCGCGCCGCGCGAGTGGGTGGGCTTCGCGCTGCCTGGCAAGCCGGCGCTGCGCGTCGCGATCCGCCGGGCGGCGGCCCAGCTTCAGGACGACCGCCGGTTCAACTTCCCGCGCTTCGCTCTGATGGCCGTCGCGCCCGGCGGCAAGCTGCGCGCGGGTCAGCCAGTGCGGATCGAGATGGCGCTCTCCGCCGCGAGTCTGCCCGCGCTGGAGAACGCCGCGCGCCTCGTCGAGAAGGGGGAGCTGGCGGGAATGTCCATGACCGACCGACGGCCGCTTCGCATCGTGCGTGTGGCTGCGGATCGCACGCGCCTCCCGGCTCTGGAGACAGCCGAGCTCGCGATCGATCTCGCCGCGACGTACGACAACCCCTTCGACCAGGAGCAGATCGCGGTGGACGCCGACATCGCGGGGCCCGGCGGGCTTCGCTGCAGCGTGCCGGGCTACTACACGGCGCCGATGCGTGTCGAGACCGTCGCCGGAGTCGAGCGCGTGCGACTGGCAGGCAGGCCCGGCTTCCGAGTTCGGTTCACGCCGCGCGCCCCGGGCGCCTATCGGGTGACGGTGCGGGTGGCGAACCGCGGCCGGACGGCTCGCGCGGCGCCGTTGGCGCTGACGGCCACGGCCGCGCGCACCCGCGACGGGTTCGTCGGGATCTCGCGCCGCGCGCTCAGGCAGTTCGCCTACCCCGATGGCCGCCCCTTCGTCGCCATCGGCGAGAACGTCTGCTGGGCGAACACGCCAACGCCGGTGGCGACCTATTCCGCATGGATGCGCGGCCTCGGCGCCGCGCGCGGCAACTGGGCACGGCTCTGGCTCGCGTACAACGAGAAGGGCCTCGAGTGGATGCCGGCGCCGACGCCGAAGGCCGGCACCGGCTCCTACCGGGGCCTCGGCCGCTACGCGCTGGACAACGCCTGGCGCCTCGACGAGGTGGTTCGGCTGGCGCGCGGAAGCGGCGTGCACCTGATGTTCTGCATCGGCACCTACGGGGAGTTCACGGAAGGCGGCTACTTCAACGAGGGCTCGTGGGTGAGCAACCCCTACAACGCGGCCAACGGCGGGCCGTGCGCCAGGCCGGAGGACTTCTGGACCGATCCGCGGGCGCGCGCGCTCTACAAGCGCCGGCTGCGCTACCTTGTAGCGCGATGGGCGCACGCGCCCAACCTCTTCGCGTGGGAGTTTTGGAACGAGGTGCCGCCCACGCCCGCGCAGGAGCGCTGGGTTGCGGAGATGGCCGCCTACGTGAAGAGCATCGACCCGTATGGCCATCTCGTGAGCACGACCTACGGCTCCGACGCTGTGTGGCGCTGCCCCGACATCGACTTCACCATGACCCACATGTACGGGCAGGCGGGCAACACGGACGATTTCACCGAGCGCATCGTGCGCGACACGCGCGCCCTGCGCGTTCACCCCAAGCCCTACCTTCTCGCCGAGTTCGGCATCGACTGGCAGACCGCCGACAGCCGCTGGGACCCGAAGGGAACCGGCGTCAACATGCACAACGGCGCGTGGGCGGCGCTCATGGCGGGCGGCGCGGGCACCGCCATGCTCTGGTACTGGGACGGCTACGTCCACCCCAACAACCTCTATCGCATCCTGACGCCCGTCCGGCGGTTCGCGGACGCCGTGGACTGGACCGCGCACCGCTTGGAGCCGGTGGACGGCATCGAGGTGCTGGGCGATCCCGCGGCGCCGGAGACGTTGCGCGACCTGACCATCTCCGCCGAGGTGGAGTGGGGTGCGACGCCCTCCGCGGTCTACACCGTTCGGCGGGACGGCCGCGTGGAGGGCGGACCCGTCGCGATGACGATCGGCAGCCCGCAGCGCGGAAACCCCGGAGAGCTGCACACGCGGCTCGTTTGGCGGCTGGACATGCCGCGCGCGGGGCGGGTCCTGCTGGAGCTCGGCAGGATCTGCTCGCGGGCGCGCCTGGTCATCCGCGTGGACGGCGAGGAGCGCGTGGTGCGCGATCTGGTCGCCGGGCCGCCCGGGCAGGGCCCCTATAAGTCATCGGCCTATCTGGAGCAGTACCGCGTCTGGACGTCGGACTACGACGAGAGCATCCCGGTCGATCTCACCGCCGGCCCGCACGAGATCTCCGTCGAGAACGCCGAGGGCGACTGGCTGCAGATTCGATCCGTAACGATCCCGGGCTACCTCAGCAGCCGCTACCCGCACGTGAACGCGCTGGGCCTGGCCGACGACCGCCTGCTGCTCTTGTGGGTTCACCACCGAGAGAGCACCTGGCGCACCGATTACGAGGGCAAGTCCCCGATGACGCTGCGCAACCTCGCGGTCCGCGTTCCCGTCGCAGCCGACGGGCGCTGGGAGGTGGAGTGGTGGGACACGTGGACGGGCCGCATCATAAAGCGGGAAGCGGCCGACGCGCGCGCAGGAGGGCTGTCGCTCTCGCCGCCGGACTTCGCGCGCGACCTGGCCGCGAGGTGCGTCCGCCGCTGAGGGAGGACCCTCTACCCTGAGTGTTGGGCCTCTTCGATCATCGCGGCGAAGCGGGTTCCGGCCTCGTGGACGGTGCGCAGGAATGCGCTCTCGTCCGCGAAGCCGGCGTTGGCCATCGTCGTCTCCATGCTCACCCACTTGTCGTACGCCGAGCGCGCGATGATCCGAGCGAGGCGAGGCCAGTCCACCGTCCCGGTGAAGAGCGGCTTGTGGAGGTCGCGCTGGCCGTCGTTGTCGTGGAGGTGCAGGGAGATCAGGCGCTCGGCCAGCGCTTCCGCCTCGTCGAGCCCATCGCCCGAGAGGTTGCCGTGGCCGCAGTCGTAGCAGAGGCCCACGAGGTCGGGCCCATACCGCGCGAAGACGCGCCGAATGTGGGCGAACACGCCGTTCTCGATGGCGAGGCGCACGCCGGCCGCGCGAAGGACGGGCTCCAGCTCGTCGAGCGAGCGCCAGAGCTGGTCCCAGAAGCGCGCGCCCGCGTCGGGCTCGGAGGGCACGCTGCCGAGGTGCATGATGGCGACGTCGCCGCCCAGTCGGGCTGTCATCTCGATGCGGTTGCGCACCAGCTCGACCCCGGCCTGACGCTCGTACTCGCGCGGCGAGGTCCATTTCTTCTCCACACCGTCGGAGGCGTGCAGGTCCGTGAGCCCCAGCCCGAGCTCGCGCATCCACCGCGCGATCTGGGCAACCTCCGGCTCCGTGTACAGGAAGTCGGTGTTCCACTGGTGGCACCAGTGGACGTGCGTGAAACCGTGCTCTGCGATGCGCCGCAGGGCAGGCTCGGGACAGCCGCGGTCGGTCGCGTAGTCGGTGGTGACGGACAGCATGCGGTGGCGCCTCCTGCGCTGGCTGCGATCAGAACGGTGGTCGCGTCGCTGCACGATGGTGCGCCCGCCGGGGGCCGAATCCCTGCCTGCGCGCCGATTCGCGAAGGGAGCGGGAAGGAGATCGCGGATGAGCGGGCTGGCGATGGCGGTCCTTCTGGCCTGTGCTGCGGTCGCCGGCGCCGGACCGGCCCGCGGACCCGAGGTGTGGCTCTTCCCTGCGCCCTGGCCCGGCAACGGCCGCGGGCTGCGGCAGATGGTGGCGCGAGAGGACGAATGGCCGCGCGCTCGGTCGCTCGCCGACGGCATCGGTTACTGGCCGTGGCTCCTGGACGCCTGGTCCTCCGACGACGACCTGCGCGCCTTCTTCGCTGCGGTGAAGCGGTGGGACCTCCGCCTCGGGCTGGAAGTCCCCGTCGTCAAGGCGCCAGCCTGGGGCGGCGACGCCCGGCCGCTGGACGCGCGGCGCGCCTTCGAGCAGTGGCGCGCGCAGTGGGAGCGCTTCCGGCGCTGCGGCATGGGCCGCGTCGACGCGTTCTCGTTCGATGAGCCGGTCTATGCGGCGCGCCACGTCATTCCGGCGCAGGAGCCTCCCGGCGCGCTGCCGGACGCGCCCGATCGCCCGACGGCCGCGACGCCAGCCCGCGAGCGGATCGCCTACGCCGCGCGGGAGACGGCCGCGTTCGTACAGACACTCCGCAAGGAGCACCCTCGCGCGCGCGTCGGCGACATCGAGCCGTACCCCGCGCTCACGCTCGCAGAAATCCAGGAGGCCGTCGACGCCATCCAGCGCGAGTGCCGGCGGCGGGGCGTGCGCGGCCTCGACTTCGTGCGGATCGACCCCGACTGGAGCCTCATGGGGGCCGGGGGCCAGGGCTCGTGGGTAGAGATGAAGCGGCTGGAGACGTGGTGCCGGCAGCGGAACCTGAGCTTCAGCATCATCGTGTGGGCTGCCCAGAACCCGCGGCTTCCGGAGGAGCGCCGCGCTGACAACGGGACATGGCTTGCGGGGCTGCTGGCGCAGGGGGAGGCCATGCGCCGCGCCGGGGTGCGCCCTGACCAGATCGTCATCGAGAGCTGGCTGCACGTGCCTGACGAGGCCGTGCCCGAGTCGCTTCCGGGAACGTTCACCCATTCGGTGGTCGAGTACGCGCGCGCCTTCGGGCTGCGGCCGCGGCGGTAGCCCGGCTCCCGGCCTCTCCGGGCTGCCGCCTAAGCGGTCCTCAGCTCGGGCCGCTTGCCACGTCGGGTGGCGCCAACCGCAAGACGCTGAGGTACTCTCTCCCGAGACGGGCGGGCGGTCAGGCCGGCGCGCGAGACGTCAGCATGACGGTGCCGCGCGCGCGATCTGGGCGCCAAACTCTCGCCCGCCCGCTCCTCGAGAGCATTGCAGCGGGCCTGCTTCTGTACTCGTCCCGCCAGAAAGGGGGACGCCGGAGCAGCGACGGCACGTACCGGTTTTCGGAGGGTGGCATCGCGCCGCCTCGCTGTGCGGACGCGGCGAAGACGAGCAGCAGGGCCGCCTAGAGCGCCCGCAAAGGAATGGAGTGACCAGTGACGGATAAGCGCATCGTGGTGGTGGGTGGCGTGGCCGGCGGCGCGACCGCGGCCGCCCGCCTGCGCCGTCTCAACGAGAACTCGCGGATCACGGTTTTCGAGCGGGGACCGCACGTCTCCTTCGCCAACTGCGGGCTGCCTTACTACGTGGGGGGCGAGATCGCGCGGGAGGAGGACCTGCTGCTCCAGACACCGGAGGGCTTCTATGCCCGCTATCGCGTGGACGTGCGCGTGCGCCACGAGGTCGTCTCCATCGACCGGGCCGCGCGCGAGGTCGAGGTGCGCGACTTGGAACGCCAGACGAAGTTCCGCGAGCCCTACGACGCGCTGATCCTCTCCCCTGGGGCCTCGCCCGTCCGCCCGCCGATACCAGGAATCGATCGCGAGGGCATCTTCACCGTCCGCAACGTGCCGGACGTCGTGGGGCTCGCCCGTTGGATCGAGGCGAAGAACGCGCGAACCGCCGTCGTGGTGGGCGGCGGATACATCGGGCTCGAGATGGCGGAGCAGCTGCGCCACCGCGGCCTCGCGGTCGTCTTGGCAGAGGCGCTCGGGCAAGTGATGGCCGCCATCGACTCGGAAATGGCCGCGCCGCTCGTCGACGAGATGCGCGCGAACGACGTCGAGGTCCGGCTGAACGACGGCGTGGCCGCCTTCGAAGCGCCGTCCGGAGATGAGCGCGCTGCCTGCTGCACGGTGGTTCTGCGCTCCGGCGCGCGCTTGCCCGCGGACGTCGTGGTGCTCTCCATCGGCGTGCGCCCCGAGACCGTCCTGGCCCGGAACGCGGGCCTGGAGATCGGTCCGACGGGCGGCATCCGGGTGGACGACGGCATGCGCACGAGTGACCCCGCGATCTGGGCGGTGGGCGACGCCGTGGAGGTGCGCCACTTCGTGACGGGCGAGCCCTGCCTCCTTCCGCTCGCCGGTCCTGCCAATCGGCAAGCGCGCGTTGCCGCGGACCGCATCGAGGGACGTGACAGCCGGTATGCCGGCGCCGTCGGCACGGGCATCCTGCGCGTGTTCGGCCTGACCGCTGCGGGCACGGGCGCCACCGAGGGCCGGCTGCGCAAGGCGGGCATTCCCTTCCGATCGGTCCACCTGCACCCGCCGTCGCACGCGAGCTACTACCCCGGCGCGGCGCTGATCGCGCTCAAGGTGCTGTTCGATCCCGCGACCGGCCGGGTGCTGGGCGCTCAGGCGGTCGGCCGGGACGGCGTCGACAAGCGGATCGACGTCTTCGCCACCGCCATCCGGGCGGGCCTGACGGTGGACGATCTTGCCGACCTGGAGCTCGCCTACGCGCCTCCCTTCGGCTCGGCGAAAGACCCGGTGAACCTGGCGGGCTGGGCGGCCGGCAACCTGCTCCGCGGCGATGTGGAGACGGCGACCTGGGACGAGCTGCCGGGCCTCGACCCGGAGCGGACGCTGCTGCTCGACGTGCGCACGCCGGAGGAGCGGGCGGCTGGCGCCATTCCGGGCTCGGCGTTCATCCCGCTCCACGAGCTGCGCGACCGGCTCGGCGAGCTGCCGCGCGACCGGGAGATCGTGGTCTACTGCAGCTCCGGCCAGCGCTCGTACTACGCCTGCCGCACGCTGACGCAACACGGCTTTCGGGCGCGGAACCTCTCCGGGGCATACCTCACCTGGAGCGCCGCGACGACCGCTTCGGACGGCGAGCGTCGGTAGTTCGACGGGCGCGGCCAACGGCTCGCAGGAAGGAGCGCCTGCCTGAGCGAATGGACCGCCCGGGACCGCACGCCGCTTGGCGGTTCCGGGAAGGCAGGCAGTGGCCATGCGAGCGAGAGCCGCCGTCGCCATCGAGCCGCGCCGCGTCGAGCTGCGCGAGATCGACGTCCCCGAGCCCACCGACGACGAAGCGGTGGTGCGCGTCACGCACTCCTGGATCAGCAACGGCACGGAGGGCTCCTTCGTCCGCGGAGAGCGCATCGCGGGAGACACGCCCCGCGCAGCGACCGACCCGCTGCCCTTCCCGCACGTTCCCGGCTACCAGAAGGTCGGCGTCGTCGAGCGCTGCGGGGCCAACGTCCGCCACGTTCAGCCCGGCGACGCCGTGTTCGCAACCGTCTCCAACGTGAGCGGGATGTTCTACCCCTTCGGAGGGCATGTGTCGCCCGCCGTCACCCACGGCGGCCAGCTCTGGAAGCTCCCCGACGGGCTCGACCCGGTGGCCGCCAGCGGGCTCGTGCTCACGCAGGTCGGCTACAACGTGGGGACCTGCGCGCCGGTTGGGGAGGGCGACGCGGCCGTCGTCATCGGCGACGGGATGGTCGGACACTGGTCCGCGCAGACGCTTCAGCAGCGCGGCGCGCGCGTGATGATGCTGGGCAAGCACGACGAACGTCTGGCGCTGCTGGCTCTCATGCCGGGAGACCGCGCGGTGAACGTCACTCGCGAGGTTCCGGTGGACGCCGTGCGCGCGTGGGCGCCCGAGGGCGTGGCCCTTGTCGCGGACACCGTGGGGACCGTGCCCCTCGTGGAGGCGCTCGTCGAGACCATGCGCCACTTCGGGCACATCGCCTCGGCGGGATTCTATGGACACGAGGGGCGTATCGACATTCAGAAGCTGCGCAATCGCGAACTCTCGCTGCACGCGCCGGCGGGCTGGAGCCAGGAGCGCATGGACGCCACTCTCGAATGGCTCGCGCGAGGCGCGCTGGCCACGCTGCATCTCATCACCCACCGTTTCCCCATCGAACGCGTTGGGGAAGCGTTCGACCTGATCCTCACCCGGCGGGAGCACGTGCTGGGCGTCGTGCTGGACTGGGAGTGAGAAGGCGATGAAGACCCTGCGGATCGGACCTGGCCGTGCGGTGGAGGTGGCCGACGTGCCCGTGCCTTCGCCCGGGCCGGGGGAAGCGCTCCTGCGCATCGAGGCCGTCACCACCTGCCCGCAGTGGGACCTGCACCTGCGGCACGACGAGCCGATGTTCGTGGGCCACCGGTTCCACTACCCCTACACGCCGGGACAGCCTGGCCACGAGGCGACGGGCGTCGTCGAGGCGGTCGGCCCCGGTGTGACGGAGCTCGCGCCGGGCGATCGTGTCAGCGCTTGGCGCGACCCGGGGCACGACGTGCCGGGCTGCTACGCACAGTACGTCGTGCACAAGGCGGAGAGCCTCATCAAGATTCCCGCTGATCTGCCGGTGGAAGCGACGGCGCCCGTCGAGCTCGCGATGTGCGTGGGCAGCGTGTTTCTGCTGCTCAAGGAGATGAACGCGATCCAGGGCCGCCGATTCGGGGTGATGGGGCTCGGGCCGGCCGGGCTCGTTGCGCTGCAGATGGCCCGCGCCGAAGGGGCCGGCGCGGTCATCGGGTTCGATCTGGCGTCCTCGCGGCGCGAGCGCGCGGTCGCGCTCGGTGCGGCGTCCGCCTACGACCCTCGCGAGGCGCCGGAGAGCGAGCTGCCGGCCCGACCGGCGTGGCCCGCTCTCCACACCACGGTGGACTGCGTGGGGGCGAAGGCATCGGTCGAGTGGGCAATGGACCACACCGCCGACGTTGTCGCTCTGTTCGGCGTGCAGCGCGAGGACTACACGTTTGCGGTGCGCCACTACATGGGCACCAGGCTCTGCGGCTACCGCGGCCACAGCCGCCAGGCGGCCGAGTATGCCGTGGGGCTCATCGAGCGGGGGCTGCTGGACCTCGCGCCGCTGGTGACGCACCATCTGCCGCTGGAGCGCTACGCGGAGGGCGTCGACCTCCTGGAGCGCCAGGAAGCGGTGAAGGTCTGCTTCCACCCCTGGTGGCCGCCGGAGGCCTGACGCGCACCAGCCGCGCTTCCATGGGCTGAAGGGTGAAGGGGCCGGCGATGGGCGCTCCGGTGAGCGCATCCACCGCCGGGGCAGAGAGCCGCAGGCGCACGGGCTTCGAGAGGTGGTTGCAGAGGTTGGCGACCACCCCCGAAGGCGTGCGTGCGCACCGCCACTCCACGCCCGCCACGGGCTCGCCCGCCGGACCGGTCACCTGCAGCGGCGGCCGCAGCTTCCACGCCGCAAGCCGGCTGCGCACGGCCCCGAGCATCTCGCGCCAGCCGCCCTTCCCGTGCGCGAAGGGCATCCGCTCACCCGGGAGAGGATCGCGCGGCGCGCCGTACTCGTTCCGAGTGAGCAGGTCGTCGCCTCCCACCAGCACGAGGCGGCCGCGCCACCTGGACAGGGTCGCGCGCGCGGCATCGGACAGGTGGCTCACGTTCGGCACGAGCAGCAGGCGTGAGCGCGGCGTCACGCCCTCCTCGAGCTGGCGCTCCGTGATGAACCCCGCCTTCAGCCCCAGCATGGTGAAGGCCATGTGGAGCTTGTAGGCGCAGTCCGAAACGCGGCCCCCGTCCCACACATGCCCGCTAACGGCCTGCAGAAGCTCCACGTCCGGCGGCGCCTGCTGGATGGCCGTCACCTCGAGTGCCGCCCGGTTGAGATCCAGGTTCGTTCGGCCAACCGCCTCCGCGCAGGCCGGGCGGTGCATGATGCTCCCGGCGAAGTCGCTCTTGGGGTCGAAGGTGCGCTCCCACACCCAGATGGTGGTGGCGGACTGCCCGTGGATCGCGGCTTGCCACAGCGCTGCCCGCACATGGGCAGCGGGTACCGGCTCCGTGTCGCGGTCCACGATGAGGTGGTTTTCGCTGTTGAACACGGGCGCGTCCAGGCACGAGCGCTGCAGGTCATGGCCGAATGCGTTGGCGTGCCACCCCTGCGCGAAGTCCTGCGGCGTTCGGTTGTACCAGCAGGCGGCGTCGTTGCCGTTGATGTCGGTCACCTTGCCGAACAGGTACGGGTCCACCCCGAAGCGGACGAAGACGTCATCCGTCATCGTCCAGTTCATGGCCTTGGCGTGCACGGGCAAGTCCGGCGCGATCGTGTGGATCGCGCGGGCCATCAGGCCGTGCCAATCCGCGAAGAACTCCTGGTTGAACCGGATGAAGTCCATCCAGCGGGCGCGGTCGGCTGGCGGTCCAGCGAAGGGGTCGGGCAGCGGCACAGCGTCGAAGCTCTCCCAGCGCGCGCCCCACCGCTCATTCAGCGTGGCGACGTCGCCGTGTCGCCGCCGCAGCCAGTCGTGCCAGAGGCGCGTCGCGTGCTCGCAGGGCTCCTCCACGTTCACGGGCTCGTTCGAGAGGCAGATGCTGTGGAGCGCCGGGTGGTCCTTGAGCGGCGGAAGCGCCGTCAGGAGGAAGCGCCGCAAGACCTCCTGGCCCTCGGGCGCGTGGAGGCAGTACTGCAGGAAGCCCTCGCGCCGCTTGCGCAGGTGGGGCCACTTCTCCAGGACCCACGCCGGCATGTAGTGCGGGCTGACGAGCAGGTTCACCGCCACGCCCATCTGCTGCGCTCGATCGAGCAGAGCGCGGACCTGCCGCACCCGCGTGTCGTCCACCCTGCCCTCCTCAGGGAAGATGGAGTTCGGGCCGAACTCGATCTGGATGATGTTCGTGCCGTAGGCCGGCCACTTGTCGATGTCGGAGACCACTTGCCCGAAGTGGCCGAAGCCGTTGAAGAAGACCGGTCGCCAGGCCACGCCGGGCGCGCCGGGCGTCCGCACGGGCGCGAGGAAGCTGCTCGACTGGATCACCGGCCGCGCGGCGCCGGTCCAGCGCGGAACGGCGGGCAGACGCCGGCGGCGTTCTTCGACGTCGCGGAGCTCGCGGTCCAGGTGGGCGAGCATCGGCTCCATCTCGTCCGCCTGCTGGTGGGCGCGCCGCACTTCCCCACGCCGCGCATCCTCCTCCGCGTAGCCCACGAAGTTCGCGAGGACCGTCATCGTGACCCGCGGGTAGCTGGTGTCCGCGCCCGTGCGCTCCAGCGCGGTCAGCCGTCTCTCCAGGGCGGGCAGAGCGCGACGGATGGCCCTGCAGCGCGCCAGCGCGGCGGTGGGCGAGTAGACACGAAGCTGCGTTCGCGCAGCTGCGACCTCGGCGCCATCCGCACCTCGCAGCCGGAGGTACAGGGGGACGGGCGCGTTGGTCGCCTCGCGCACCGTGAGCTTCACCGCAACGCGCGCTCCGCCGGGCGCAAGCGAGACGCTTCGCTTTGACGGGCGGCTGGGTCCGACGGAGGCTTCGAGCGTTCCGGCGAGCCGCCGCGTCGCGCTGAGTAGGAACACGACCTCCCGCGCGCCGTCGCCCTGGATCTCGAAGCTGGGGCTCGCGGGCTCGATGCGCGCGATGGCGAGATCGCCGTCGATGCGGGTGGGCGCGGGCTCGTCGCCCTCGGTGAGCGCCACTTCGTCCAGCCAGACGCCGCGGTTGGGGCTCTCCGTAACGATGCGCAGCGCGAACCGGCGCTCGTTCTCATCGGGCCGGAACGTGAGGTGAACGCGCCGCCACTCGCCGTTCGTCGCCGGCAGGAGGAGCCGCCACTGCCAGCCGCTTCCGCCGCCGATCCACGCGATCCCCGGGTCGAACGAGCGCGTCCAGACGCTGAGCGTGTAGGTCTTGCCGGGCGTCAGCTCGATGGTGTCGGTGCGCTCGAGCATGCCGTACACGTGCGCTCCGAACGGGGTCCCGTTGTCGAGCCGGATCGAGCGGGCGCCGGCGAAACGGTGGCGCGTGTCCACGGAGACGCGCGCGTCGGTGTTCCGACGATCCCAGCGCCAGCCTGCCGGCGTTCCGCCGCGAACGTCCTCGAAACCGGGGTTGGGCGACAGGTTCGCCGGCGACGGAACGGCCCGGATGTCGATGCCGGCCACGCGCAGCCCCGCGGTCGCGGGCGCTTCGTGCGGCTTCGCGGCTGCCTGGCCGGCGTGCGGCGGGCCTCCGGCGAGAGTGAGGGCGGCCAGCAGAACGAGGGCGGGCATGTGACCTCCTGGCGCAGCCGGGCGCGGCCGGCCTTGGCGTTCCGCCAGCGCTTCGCTCACGCTCGCCGCGAATCCTGCCCCGCCCGCTCGCCGGCGCTCGTCCGCCCGGTCGGTGAGGGAACATTTAGTGATGCTAAGGGCGTACCCCATGTGTACATGACCGGCAGCCACCGCAAACGACAGATGGTGGTGGCCTCATCCCGTTCGAAGGAGACACGAAGAGATGCGAGCAATTCGATCGGCGTTCGGCGGCCTGCTTCTCGCCGCGGCGCTGCTGCCGGCCTCTGCGGAAACCCCCAAGACGGCGCCGCTGGCGTCCGGCATCGACCGTGGCGGCATGCTGCCCGCCTATCATCCCGTGCACGTCGCCGGTCCCGACCGCGACACCAAAACCTGTCCCGTCTGCAAGTACGGCGCCCGGCCGGCCGTTCAGGTCTGGGTCAACACCGACGATCTGAAGAACGTCGCCGGCATCGTCGCCTCTCTCGAGAAGGCAGTCGCCGCGCACAAGGACCGCGAGCTGAAGG
>Ga0272446_1004118_pt1 | contig 17512 bp, 13 predicted proteins | sample YNPCB0061_FD_194587 | JGI IMG/M metagenome (GOLD analysis project Ga0272446, IMG submission 194587) | Hot spring microbial mat communities from Yellowstone National Park, WY, United States - YNP-CB-006-1 | ecosystem: Environmental > Aquatic > Thermal springs > Hot (42-90C) > Sediment | place... | reverse complement strand
CGCCGCCGGCTATTGCGTCTTCACCGGCGGCCCACCGTTGAGCAGTGGCTCAGCGTGACGCCGCAACGCACCCTGGATCTGGTGGCTTCCTTCCAGCGCACGGTGGTTGAGGAGCTTCTGCGTCGCGCCGCCGCCGCCGTGCAACAGACCGGAGCTCGCTGTCTGGTCATTTCCGGAGGGGTGGCGTGCAACCGCGGACTGCGCGCCGCCGCTGACAGCGCGCGCTTGGGAGTTCCCGTCTACTTTCCGACTCCCGGGCTTTCCACCGACAATGCGGCCATGATCGCCGCGGCGGGATATGAGAAGTGGCGCAGGGGGGAATTTTCCGACCTGAGGCTGGCGGCTCGGGCCAATCTCAGCTTGGTCTGAAGGGGGCAGGCGTCCGGGCGCCCACCCCCATTCGGCCTTCTACCGGCCTTCCTTCAAACGGCGTGAAACTTCATTCCAGTTGACTACGTTCCACCAAGCCGAAATGTAGTCCGGCCGGCGGTTTTGATACTTCAAGTAATAGGCGTGCTCCCACACGTCCAAGCCCATCACCGGGAATTTGCCTTCCATCAGCGGCGAATCCTGGTTCGCCGTCGAGTAGACTTCCAAGTCGCCGGACGGCGTCTTCACCAGCCACGCCCATCCGGACCCGAAGCGCGTAGCGGCGGCGGTGCTGAACTTCTCCTTGAACTGCTCGAAGCTTCCGAAATAGCGGTTGATCGCCTGGGCCAAATCGCCCGCAGGCGCTCCGCCGCCGTTCGGACCCATGATTTGCCAGAACATGGCATGATTCACATGACCGCCCCCATTGTTGCGGATGGCCGTGCGGATGCTCTCCGGAACGATCGCACAGTTGTTCGCCAGCAATTCTTCGATACTCTTGCCGGCCAGTTCCGGCGCCGATTCCAACGCCTTGTTCGCATTGGCCACGTAGGCCGCGTGGTGCTTGCCATGGTGGATCTCCATGGTCCGCGCGTCAATGTGCGGCTCCAGAGCGTCGAACGCATAGGGCAGGTCGGGTAACGTAAAAGCCATTTTTAGCCTCCTCAGAGTACTCAAACCGCTCCAAAAGTCGCGGTTCGTCCTTCAATCTCCAGTTGTTAGATGTAGATCAGGCGAAAAAGCTGCTGGCTTTTTCGTAGGCGGCGGCCAGCCGGAACATGTCTGCTTCGGCGAAGTGCCGGGTCAGAATCTGCATGCCCACCGGCAACCCTTCGGCGGTCCTTCCGCACGGAACGCTCATGCACGGGATGCCGGCGAGCGACCCCGTGATGGTGTAGACGTCGGATAGGTACATCGCCAGCGGATCGTCCACCTTCTCGCCCAGCCGAAAGGCGGGAAACGGCGAAACGGGGGCGATAATGGCGTCCACGGCTTCAAAGGCGCGCAAGAAATCCCGGTAGATCAAGGTGCGCACCTTTTGCGCTTTCAAGTAGTACGCATCGTAATAACCGGCGCTCAGCACATACGTGCCGAGCATGATACGCCGCTTGCACTCGGCGCCGAAACCCTCGCCGCGCGTATTTCGGTACATGTCAATCAGGGTGGGAGAGTTCGGCGAGCGCGAGGTGTACCGGACCCCGTCGTACCGGGCCAAGTTGGAACTGGCTTCCGCTGTGCAAATGATGTAGTAGCAAGGGATGGCGTACTCGGTGTGGGGCAGGCTGATCTCTTGAATTTGGCAACCGAGGCCCTTCAGCACGTCCACGCCGCGCTGAATCAGATCGCCCGTTTCGCTGGCCAAGCCCGCGAAATATTCCTTGGGCAAACCGATGCGCATGCCATCCACGCCGGCATCGAGCACGCCGGCGTAATCCTGCGCGGGCGCGAAGGCGGAGGTGGAGTCCATTTCGTCGCGCCCTTGGATGACGCTGAGCATTGTGGCGGCGTCCTTGACATTGCGCGCGAAAGGTCCAATATGATCCAGCGAGCTGGCGAACGCGGTAAGCCCGTACCGGGAGACGCGGCCATAGGTCGGCGTCACTCCGACCACGCCGCAAAACGAAGCCGGCTGCCGGATGGACCCCCCCGTATCGGAGCCCAGCGCCGCAACCGCCGTTCCTTGGGCCACGGCAGCCGCCGAGCCTCCGCTGGAGCCTCCGGGAACACGGTCCGGCGCCACGGGATTACGCACGGGGCCAAACGCCGAATTTTCGTTCGACGACCCCATGGCGAACTCATCGCAGTTGGTCTTCCCGAGAATCACTCCCCCGGCGCGCTCCAGCCGCACGACGGCGGTGGCGTCATACGGCGGAACGTAATGGGCCAACAGCTTTGAAGCGCACGTGGTTCGCACGCCGCGCGTCAGAATCACGTCCTTCACCGCCACCGGAACGCCGGCCAGAGGACCTGGATCCTCGCCGCGGGCGATCTTTTCGTCCACCGCCCTGGCGGCTGCCATAGCCCGGTCCGGACAGAAGTGGAGGTAAGCGTTGGTTTTCGGGTTCTCTTGTTCGGCGAAGCGCAAAGCCTCCGCCGTCAGTTCGGCGGCGCTGAATTCTCCCGCCAGCAGCCCCTCGCGGATGCGGCCGATGGTGAGCGATGCAATCTTCATCGTTCGATCACCTTCGGCACTTTGAAGTAACCTGCGCCCGCTAGCGGCGCATTGGCCGTGGCCTCAGCGTTGGATACCCCCGTGCGCTCCGCATCCTCCCGCAAAGTGGCTGTCTCCTCCGCCTCGAACAGCACCTGCGCCATGGGCTCCACCTGGCTGGTGTCGAGTTCGTTAAGCTTGTCGACGTAAGTGAGAATCTCGTTTAGATCGTGCGCCAGCTTCTTGAACTCGCTCTCGGTGAGCGTCAGATGGCTGAGGGCGGCGACGTAGCGGACTTCCGCCTCCGTGATCTTCACGCCAGAGCCTTCCTGCGGGAGATTTGATATACGCGCCGCAGCGCCGGATCGGAGATCCCCTCGGCCTCGTCCACCAGCGCCGCTTGCGGTTGCGCCGATCGCTCTTCGCGAGCCGGCATCCGGCGCGGCGCACCGATACGGAACTCCACATCTTCAATCAGCGCTGAGCCGATCGTGGCCGAAAGCCGCGCCAGAATCTGATGGCGCAGCGTGAACAATTGCCGCTGCCACAAAGCGTCTTCCACTTCCACCAGCAACGTCCCGCGAACCATTCGCAGCGGGCGCGTGTGATTGGCCACTTTCTTGCCCACCGCCAAGGGCCAGGCGCGGCACGCCAGCTTCTCGCGCGCCTCCGGATCCTGGGACAATCGAAGCTTCACAATTGTCTTCAGAGCGCGTTCCATGGGAGATTGAATCCGTATTTTAGCACCGCCGCGGTTCGGAGATAATCGGAATTCGACGCATGTTGATCCTGGCATCCGCTTCCCCCCGCCGGCGTGAGATACTGACCGCCGCTGGCATCCCGTTTCGCGTCGTGGTTCCGGGCATCGAAGAAGCGCCCGAGCCCGGCGAATCGCCCGAAGACTATGTGCGCCGGCTGGCGCGCGACAAAGCCCGCGCCCTCGCCTGTGGCGAAACCGACATCATTCTGGCTGCGGACACGGTGGTGGCGGTCGAAGGCCACATTCTCGAAAAGCCGCGCGACGAAGCCGATGCCCGCCGCATGCTGGCCATGCTTTCCGGGCGCCGGCACCGGGTGATCACCGGCGTCTGCCTCCGGACCGCGCAACGGGAGATCGTGGACCTCGAGTGCACCATGGTGCGCTTCGTCGACCTGACGCCGCAAGAAATCGAACTCTATGTAGCCAGCGGAGAGCCTCTGGACAAAGCCGGAGCCTACGCCATCCAGGGACTGGCCTCCAAGTTCATCGACCGTATCGAAGGGTGCTACTTTAACGTCGTGGGCCTCCCGGTCGCCCGAGTGTACCGGCATCTGAAAACGCTATGGTCAGAACCATCTCGCTCTTCCTCTGTTTAATTTCCGTCTGCCTGGCCGCAGAATGGAGGGACCAGGCCATCTTGCATTTGTCGGCGTCGCCGCACGCCAAATTGCACCCGGTTCCAGTGCGCGCAGTGAAGTTTCATGAAGGCTTCTGGAAGAAGCGCCAGACGGCGGCCATCGAGCGCAGCATTCCCACATTGCTGGAGCTGCTTGAACAGAATGGCGTGGTAGACAACTTCCGCCGCCTGACCGGCGCCAAAAATGTGCCGCGCCGCGGCCCCTTGTATACCGACTCGGACCTCTACAAGTGGATGGAAGCTGCCGCATGGAGCCTCCATGTGAAGGACGACCCTCAACTTCGCGCCACCATCGAGCGGCTTACGGGCGAAATCCTGGCCGCGCAGGAGCCCAGCGGATACCTCAATACCTATTTCGTCGAAGAGCGCGTAAAAGACCGCTTCCAGCGCATGCAGTCTGGCCATGAGCTGTATTGCCTGGGGCACCTGTTGCAAGCTGGGATCGCCTACTACCGCGCCACCGGAAACCGCAAATTGCTGGAAGGCGGCATGCGCTTTGTCGACTACCTGATCCGGGACTTCGGCCCGGCGCCCAAGAAGCCCCTGCTCACCGGTCATCCGGAGCTGGAACTGGCGCTGGCGGAGCTGTATCGCACCACCGGACAGAGGAAGTACCTTGACTTGGCAGGCTATCTTCTGAGCGGCGTGGAAAGGGAGCGGCTCAATCTCAGGGACAGCGAGGTGCGCTATATGTTCAGCGGGATCCCATTCGTCTCCCGAATCAAGTTCGAAGGACACGCCGTCCGCGCCATGTACGCCGCTACCGGCGCGGCGGACTATTACATCGAGACCGGCGACGCCGCTTATCGCCGGACGCTGGACTTGCTATGGCAAGATTATGTGTCCTCGAAAATGTACGTCACCGGCGGCGTCGGTTCGCGCTCCCAGGGAGAATCCTTTGGCGAACCTTATGAGCTGCCCAACCTGACCGCCTACGCGGAAAGCTGCGCCGCCATCGGCAGCTTGATCTTCAACCAGCGCCTGCTGGCGATGACGGGCGACGCCAAGTACGCGGACGTGATGGAGCGGGCTCTGTACAACGCCATCAACTCGGGCATGTCGCTGGACGGAACCCTGTACTGCTACCGCAATCCCTTGGCCTCCGCCGGCGAAAAGATCCGGAATCCGTGGTACTCCACCACCTGTTGCCCGCCAAACTTGCAGCGCACCTTCGCCGCTTTGGGCGGCTACTTCTATAGCACCTCCCGCGAAGGCGTGTACGTTCATTTCTATGACAACTCGGAGGTGGCCTGGAAGCTGGAGAGCGGGACTGCCTTCCGGCTGACGCAAACCACGGGTATGCCCTGGCGCGGAACGGTCTCCTTGAAGGTGGAACCGGCCGCGGCGGAAGAATTTACGCTTTTCCTCCGCATCCCTGCCTGGTCAAAGACCGCTACGGTCACGGTGAATGGCGCCCGGGTTTCTGATCCTGCCCGCCCCGGCCATTACTTCCCCATCCGCAGAACCTGGAAGGCTGGGGACCGGGTGGAGCTCGCGCTCGCCGTAGCGCCGTCGCTGGTGACTTCCAACCCACGGGTGGAAAACAACTGGGGCAAAGCCGCCGTACAGGCCGGCCCGCTCATTTACTGCATCGAGCAGCCGGACCATCCCGGAGTGAGCGTCTTCGATGTGGCCCTCTCTCGCTCCGGCGCTTGGGATGTCCGTTGGGAAGCCGATTTGTTGGGGGGAGTCCAAGTCCTTCGGCGCCAAGGCTGGACTTGGAAGCAGCCGTTGTCCGGCCAGCCGCTCTATTCCCCTATGGCTGACGCCGCCGCGCCCACCGAACAACTGCAACTGACATTCATTCCCTATTACGCCTGGGCCAACCGCGGGCCGAACGCTATGCAGGTGTGGCTTCCGGTGAGATAATCGGGAACGCGGATGAAAGCAGCTCTCGCCGCGGCGGTGATTCTCAGCCCGGCCTTTGCGCAGGAAGCCGAGCTACCGGTGTTCCGCACCGAAACTACGCTGGTGACGGCCTCTTTTCACGTGATCCAGAAAAACCGTTACGTGCAAAGCGTCCGGCCTGAGGATATCGAGATCTTGGAGGACGGCGCCCCCCAAAAGATCGCCTTCTTCGAGGGCGGCCAATTTGCTCCCCGGCGGGTGCCCGTCGAAATCATCTTGCTGTTTGACGTCAGCGGAAGCGTGACCCAGGAGGGCTTGTTGGACCCGGTGGTGTTCAAACAAGATCTTCTGGATAACTTGCCCTTCGTCAGCCTTGGCGTCTATGCCTTCGACTCCCGGCTCTGGCGCCTGGCGCGGCCCACGCGGGACCTCAATCAGATCAAATTCGCTTTCTCGATGGTGGAGCATCCCGAGCGGCGCAGGAAAGCCGGCCTGCGCAGCGCGCCTTTGCCTCCTCCCCCCGGCCGCAAAGGCGGCCGCAGCGGAACGCAGCTTTACGAAGCGGTGATTCAAACCGTGCGGGACATGGCCGATGGGCCTCCCAACCACTCCCGCATCATCGTGGTCTTCTCGGACGGTTTCGGAACCACCGATGCCCGGCCGGAAGACGCCTGGAAAGTGGCCAACCAGGCGGGCGTTACGGTGCATCCTGTCATCCTGGGCCATGAAAAGATCGTCGAGCGCCTCAAGCAAGCGCAGCAGGCTGTCCACGCCCAGGGCGGTCAAAACCCGGCGGCGCGCGACCGCCTGTTCCGAATCCAGGCGCAAGAGCAGGACATTCAGGATTTCGCCAGCTTAGCGGAGAGAACGGGAGGCCGGGCCTTCGATCCGCCTATCTTCAACGACTCCACCGTAAAGAGAATTCTCGAGGCGCTGGTGGGCTATGTCCGCACCGAGTACGTGGTGGGCTACACGCCCAAGTCCACGAGCTCCAAAAGGCCGCGTAAGGTTCAGGTGCGCCTCAAGAACAAAAGCCTTGGAAAGCTAACCGGAGGCGTGCGGACCGTCACCTATTGATTGCCGCCTCCTACCGCCGCCACAACCGTTCGATCTGTTCAAGGCTCTTGCCCTTTGTTTCGGGCGTCGCCCGCCAGACAATCAGAAAGGTGACCACGCACATCGCACTGTATAACCAGAACGCTCCCGTGACGGTGATGGCCTGAGCCAGCGAAAGAAAGGTCATGGTCAGCGCCACGCAAGCCACCCACAGGCTGATGGTGGCCAGCGACATCGCGCGTCCTCGAATGCGCGTGGGGAATATCTCCGACATAACCACCCACACTCCGGGTCCCAAACCCACCGCGAAACCCGCCACGCACGCCAGCATGCACACCAGCACCAGCGGCGCCGGAGGAGGCTGAATCAGAAACGCCGCGCCGAGCGCAAACTGGCACACCGCCATCACGCCCGCCGAAAGCATCAACAAGGGCCTCCGGCCGGCCTTGTCAATCACCCACAGCGCTACGATCGTGGCCAGAAAGTTGATCGCTCCAATAAGCACGTTAGCGCCAATAGCGGCCGATTCGGTATGTCCCCCCACCATCTCCTTGAAGATCACCGAACCGTAAAATAAGACCGTGTTGATCCCAGTTATCTGCTGGAGCACCGCTAGCGCCAGCGCAATCGCCAGCGCGCGGCGGTAGCCGGGTTGCAACAACTCGGCCAGCGTGCCGGATTCCTCCTGAATCACTTCTTTAATTTCGGCCAGCTCCGCCACCGCCCGGTCATAGCCGTTGACCCGGGCTAATACGGCCAGAGCCTCGCTTTCGCGGCCCGCCTCGGTCAGCCACCGCGGGCTCTCAGGCACGAAAAACAGGGCGATAAAGAAGGCCAGCGACGGCAATGCGGCGAATGCGAACATCCACCTCCAACTGCCGGGACCGTGAAAAGAAAGTAGCCAGTTGACCAGGTAGGCCAGCAGGATGCCCGACACGATGGCCATCTGATTCAACGCCACCAGCCGCCCCCGAATCCGCGCCGGGGACACCTCGGCGATGTAAAGCGGGGCGAGCATGGACGCCATCCCAATGGCGATGCCGCCCAAAAAGCGCGCCGCCGTGAATTCCGCCAGATTGCGAGGCAATGCCGCGGCCAGCGCGGACAGCGCAAACAAAGCCGCCGCGAGTAGCAGAATCCTTCGCCTGCCGAAGCGGTCGCTCATCCATCCCGCAATGGAGGCCCCCACCACGCAGCCGATAAGCAGGCTGCTGGCGGCCACTTCCGTTTCGAACTCGCTCAGCCGAAACTGCTCCCGCAGAAAAATGATGGCGCCGTTAATCACGGCGATGTCGAAACCAAACAGCAGACCTGATATGGCGGCGACGGTCGAGCACAGGTACGCATACAGCGCACTGCCCTGATCGGAAATCGTGGCGGTTTTTCGCACGGTCCGGCTCCCGGAAGAAACACCAGACTACCAGTTTTCCCGTGTTTGTGAGATGATGCGGGATGTTCAGGCATCGCCATGAGAACGAGAATGCTGTTTTGGCTTGCGGCTTGGTCCGCTGGAACGCTCTGCTGTGAGGCCGCGGCGCCGGCTTACCCGCCCAAAATGGAGGGTTCCATAGTCGAGGTGTACAAGAAGGCCCCGAATGCGGAACTCAAAATCTACATTTTTAACCCTCCGGGACACTCGGCTGCGGCGCGCCGCCCCGCGATCGTGTTCTTTTTCGGCGGCGGCTGGACGAGCGGCAGCCCGGGCCAGTTTGAAAACCACTGCCGCTACCTGGCTTCCCGGGGCATGGTGGCCATGTCGGCGGATTATCGCGTCCGTAGCCGCCATGGCGTGGCTGCCGTGGACTGCGTCCGCGACGCCAAGTCCGCCATCCGCTGGGTCAGGCAGAATGCAGCCCGGCTCGGCGTCGACCCGAACCGCGTGGCTGCCGGCGGCGGTTCAGCGGGTGGCCATCTGGCTGCCGCAGCGGGGGTGATCGACGGTTGGGATGAGCCCGGAGAAGACCTCAAGATCAGCTCACGCCCCAACGCACTGGTGCTGTTTAACCCCGCCCTGGTGTTGGCCCCGGTCGGCGGGGTGGAAGGAGTGAAGGTTCCGGACCTGAAGGAGCGCGCCGGCGTGGATCCCGTCGAAATCTCGCCCTGGCACCATGTGCGGAAAGGCGCCCCGCCTGCCATCATCTTCCACGGCAAAGCAGATACAACCGTCCCCTACATTACCGCCGAGATGTTCGCCAACAAGATGAAAGAAGCCGGGAACCGGTGTGATCTGGTGGGCTTTGAGGGCGCCACGCATGGGTTCTTCAACTTCGGACGCGGGAATAACGAAGCCTACCGCGAAACGCTCAAGCGCACCGACCAGTTTCTGGTCTCACTGGGCTACTTGACGGGCGCCCCGGCCGTCCCCTGATCGCCCAAATGGGTGCTTCTTCTTTTCTTCGCCGCAATTTTGCTTGAACTTTGTCGCGCTTAGTGATATCTTCCATACGTCTGGGGATTCTCTCAGAACGAGTTTTTCGCCCCCCGGTTTCCGGGAACCGGTCCCGCTCTGCGCGGGCGCTGGAAACCCGGCGGCCAGTCAGGCCGGCGGCGGTAGATCCTCCGATACCGCCGCTAGGCCGCTGGCCGGCCCGCTGTTCTTCAACTTCCGATTACCGGATGCAAAAGTGTGTTAACATCTCACTTTTGCATTGGTGCAAAGCTGAAAGACCGGAACAGCGCCGCTTCCCGGCGGCTCGCCAGCCCGTTGCGGAACCGCCGCTGTCCCATTATCTTCAGCCATTACGTTGGAGGCTTGTTTATGCAAAGCGGAACTGGGACCCGCAAACTGCTCCCGTTCATTTTGGCGTTGACGTTGCTTGCCGGCTCTGTGGCGCTGGTCAGCTCACCGTCAAGCCCGTATACGGTCAACGATAAGGCGTACTATCTGACGCCCGAGGCGCAACAGTTCATCCGTCCGGGTTTGGTCATTAAGATCGACCGCGTGGACATCGCCGCCGACGGAACCGTCAAGGTGCGCGTGAAGCTAACCGACCCCAAGGGCGCTCCGCTGGATCGGGATGGCTTGGAGACTCCCGGAACGATCTCCACCAGCATCATGATCGCCAGAATTCCCAGAGGCGCCACACAGTATGTCTCCTACACCACCCGCGTGCAGGGACCCAGCCCTATCACCGGCGCCTCGGCGACCCAGGCAAGCGCCGATTCAGGAGGACGCTGGGAGAAGCTCGCCTTGGGCGACTATATCTACACCTTGGCGACCAAGCTCCCGGCGAGTTTTGACCGCACGGTGACCCACACCGTCGGCGCGTGGGGATCGCGCAATCTCACCGAATTCGGACTGGGTGTCCAATACGACGACGACGCATACAGCTTCGTGCCCGACGGTTCCAGGGTCACCGTCGTGCGGGATGTCGTCCGCACCGCCACCTGCAATAAGTGCCATGGTTCAATGGGCTTTCACGGCGGAAGCCGGCGCAGTATGGAAGTCTGCGTCTTGTGCCACACCCCGCAGACCAGCGACCCCGATACCGGCAATACCGTGGACATGCCGGTGATGACCCACAAGATTCACATGGGGTCCATGCTGCCCAGCGTCCGCGCCGGCAATAAGTACCAGATTATCGGAAACGCTCAGGTGGTTCACGATTACTCGAAGATTTCTTTCCCCGCCGACCCGCGAAACTGCCAGGCGTGCCACGAGCGGGGCGCGGCGCAGGCGGACAACGTATACAAAGCCAACCGTGCGGCTTGCGGCGCCTGCCACGATGACGTGGATTTTGCCTCCGGCAAGGGACACGTCGATCTCCCGCAAGTGACTGATAATCTCTGCGCCAATTGCCACATCCCCCAAGGTGAGCTGGATTTTGACGCCTCGATTCGCGGCGCCCACACCATCCCGACGCAGTCGCGCCACTTGCCCGGCGTTGTCTTCGAGCTTCTGTCCGTGGAGGGCGCGGCCCCGGGCAAGTCCCCCACCGTGGTCTTCTCCATCAAAGACAAGTCCGGCAAGCCCATACGCCCCTCGGAAATGAATAGCCTGAACGTCTACTACTACGGTCCCAGCACCGACGTGATTTCTTACGTTCGGGAAGACGCCCGCCGCGCCGATTCGGGACCCGACGGGCGCGCTTGGTGGACCTTCAACACTCCGCTCCCGGCCAATGCCCGCGGCTCCTATATGGTGGCCATCGAAGGACGCAGGGACGTGAGATTGCTGGAAGGCACGGTGAAGGCGCAGACGGTCCGCGACATCGGTGTCAACAAGCAGATGGCGTTCTCCGTAGATGGCTCCAAACCGGTGTTCCGTAGGACTATCGTCTCCAATGATAAGTGCAACGCCTGCCACGGGGTCCTGTATTTCCACGGTGGAAGCCGGAACCGCGTAGAACAATGCGTCATCTGCCATCACCCCAAAGCCACCGTGGGCGCAGGGGCGACCTCCATTAACCTCACCTTGTTCATACACAAGATCCATATGGGCAATGAACTGACGCGTCCATATGCCCTCGGCAACTGGAGCCCCAATTCCTTCGGTTATCCGGGCATCCGGAGCAACTGCGGCGCCTGCCACGTAAACGGTTCGGAGAATCTGCCGCTCAGTCCGGACTTGGTTCCCGTAGCCGACGGTTCGGCCTTCGTCAATCCCACGCCACCGCAGAGCTCTGCGTGCCTGGCGTGCCATGACTCGAAGGTGGCGGCCTCACACGCTCTGTCAAGCACTTCGGAAGCCGGCGAAAGTTGCGCCGCTTGCCACGGCGCCAGCGCCGAGTTTTCCGTCACCCGGGTCCACGCGCGTTAAAGCAATCAGCGGCAGGCCTTTCGTGTTTCAACGGCGTGGCGCCGCCGCAGGACGGAATCGCGTATTCAAGTCCACACGGTACGCCCTTGGCGCGCCGCGCGCCACCTTGCGCGTAGGTTGCAGTAAAGCGGCCGTTACGCCGCCCAAACCGCCGTGGGATCATCGGATCTTCCCTGCACGCGGGCCAAACCAAGCGTAAACGCGCTGCTGGCCCAAATAGAACGCGAGCAAGTGCGTGTTCAACTCGTCGGCCTCCCGGCGCGCCGTTTTGGCGGACCCGCCACAGCAGGCCCGGTTCCGTCCTCGCGGCTTTGCCCCGGAGTTCGTACCTGAAGTGGCGGCCGGCCAAGCACGGCATCCCTTCACCAAGCGCTGACACCACCTCCCGCGCCTCAGTGGCCGGCCGGGCGCAGCTTCCGCGAGATCCTGGCTCGCTATTTCCCTGAAACGCTTCTGTTCACCCGCGGCGCGGAATGAGCGATATATCATTGAGGGTTCGCCTATGCTGATCCCTCTCTTCCTCCTGACCGCCGCGCTTGCCCCCGCGGCCCAGCGCTTCCCCCTTCAAACGCCGCCGGACGGTTTCGCGCCTACCATCCTGGACGGCTCCCTTTGGGTAGAGGCGCCCACAGGCAAACACGGCTTCCTGCAAGTGCGCGGCGACAAGTTCGTTTTTGAGGATGGCGCGCCGGCGCGCTTCTGGGGCGCGCAAATCGGCTTCTTCGATAAGGCGCGCGTGGACTACGCAGTGAAACGCATGCGCAAACAAGGCATCAACATCGTTCGCCTTCACCACCTGCCCTGGCTTACCAAGAAGGGCGCGGCGTCGATGTTCGATTACGATCCGGAGGCTTTTGACCGGCTGGACTACCTCATCGCCAAGCTCGGCGAGCACGGCATCTATGTCATTCTGGACACCGATTACCCGCTTCACACCCGCATCGGTCCGGCCGAAAAACTGCCCGGATTGGAAAACGGCGGACCTGCCCCCTATGCCGAGTTCTTCAACGCCGAAGTGGCGCGCCTGAAACGCAAGCGCCTGCTCGACGTGCTGACGCATGTGAACGCATACACCCGGAAGCGTTACTTAGACGACCCTACCCTTGCGCTGGTGGAAATCCATAATGAGGACTCGATGTTCTGGTACGGCGTCAGCAGCCTGCCCGAGCCCTTCAAGACCCAGCTTGAGAACGCTTTTAAGGACTGGCTGCGGCGCAGGTATCAAGATGAATCCGGTTTGCGCAAGGCTTGGGAGGCCAACGGCAAAGTCCCCTTGAACGCCGGCGAAGGCCTGGGCGAAGGGCAGCGCATGGCTATCCAGCACATGAGCGTCTACGACCCCAAGGTGCTGGCTCAAAGACCGGAGATCGAGAAACGCGCCCTGGACCAGTTGCGTTTCTTCCTGGAACTGGAGGAGAAGTATTTCCTGAGTTGCCGCGACATGCTGCGGCAAGCGGGACTCAAGGTCCCGGTGGCGGGAACCAACTGGCAGGGCGGCGGCTTCACCACCCGCGTTCACCTGCTCGGGCAGTCCCGGTTGGACTATATCGACCGCCACGGCTACTGGGACCACCCGCAGGGTGAGGGAAACCTCAAATGGCGCATCGCCACCGCCAAGTTCGTCAACCTTCCGATGGTGAAGGCGTTGCTGGCTGCGCCGGACCCGCAGCAGGAAAACAACGTCGGCAACCTGGTAGTGGCCAAGTCCTGGGAGCGCGTCTTCGGCAAGCCTCTGACCATCAGCGAGTGGAATACCTGCCTGCCGAATGAGCACTCCCTGGAAGGAACCGGGCTGATGGCGGCTTACGGGTTGCTCCAAGGCTGGAGCGCTTCCTTGCAGTTTGCCTACTCCAGTCCCGATTGGCCGGGGCGGCTCAGCGCCGGCTCGTTCGACCTGCTCGGCAATCCCCCGCAAATCCTGCAATTCTTCGCTGCGGCGGCCATGTGGCATCGTGGCGATGTGAAGGAAGCCGCCATCGTCGGGGAAACCCTCTACACCCCGGAATCGGTTTTTACTTTTGAGCGCGACCGCCGGCCGCTGCCGCAAGCCGCGGCGCTGGTGGGCAAAGTGGGTTACCGGTTCCAGGAGCGCTCCGGAACCCCCGTGAAAGCGGACATCTCGCGCTACTGGGATCCGGACCGGCTTGTCGCCCGTTCCATGACCGGCGAGCTGGCGTGGGATGCCCGTCGCGGCGTCGTTACCATAGACACCCCACGGACCCAAGCGGCTATCGGGTTTCTCTCGGCCGGAGTGCCGCCGCTGGACGCCGTCGAGATCCGCTCGGATGCGCGGTTCGGCGCTCTTTATGTGACGGCTTTGGATGGCGGCCGGCCCATCTCCGAAGCGCGGCGTTTGGTGGTCACCGCCGTCGGTCCGGCTCGAAACACCGGAATGGAGTACGTCCAGACCACCGAGATTGCCTCGCGCTACCAGTCGCCCTTCTGGCGCCTGAAACAGGTGGGGGAAGGCCCCGTGCTGCTGGATGCCGTCACCGGCAAGCTGCGCATCCGCACGCAACACGCTTCCTCCATGCGAGCCTGGACGCTGGATGTCAACGGGCGCCGCCTCAAACCCGTCCCGGCAGCCGCCCGCCAGGACGCGCTGGAGCTCACGCTCGATGCGGCGCACCAAGCGGTGTACTACGAGCTGAGCGTGCATTAAGGAGGACAGTGCGCCCGCGGCGCCACAGTATCGGAGTGCAGGACTCGGCCCTCTATTTCTTGGTGAGTTCCACGCGCTGCGCGCGCAGGCTCTTGTAGAGCTTCTTGGCTTCTTCGGAAGTGGGGTTGCGAACGATGTATCCGGCAAGCAGCCGCTGCGCTTCATCCACTGCGCCCTCACGGGCGTACAGGACCGCCAGCGCCATGTCGTTTCCCGCCAGGCGCTCGCGCGCTTTCGCCATGCGTTCCAACGCGTCTGGTTCAGGTACGGTGAAAGAAGCCTTGGCCGAGAGCATCTCGGACCGCCGTCCCTTGCCGGCCACTTGCCATTGATACTTCACCCCCGGCGTCAGGGGCGGCTCGCACTTCCACTCTCCAGCCTCCAACCACGGACTTTCGGCTGCCGGCTTTCCGCCCGCCTCCCACACCCGCGCTTGGTAGAGCTTCAGTCTTTCGTCGCGGCGCCACCGCAGCGTGGGCGTCGTGCTGGACACGAATGTGGATACGGGCCCCTCCAGCATGATGCCGTCTTCCTCCACCGGCGTGTCCTCAGCCGCCTGACGGATCCGCGGCGAGACTTCCAGCTTGCCGGTTTCGAGCGCTTTACGAACCGGCTCGCGCATCTCCGGCGGCGCCTCGGAAATCTCTTTAGGCAGCGGCCTATCCCGCTTGCATCCCGAACCCGCCAGCGCGCACGCAACCATCGCCCAGGTGACCAATCGCATATACGTCTCAGTTTAAATGGTAACCCTGCTGAAATACCGGAACGCCCCCGCTGTCAGCCCCAAACTTGGCTCGGCCCCCACAGCGGCTTCATCATCTGCGCGTTTAAGGCGCGCAGTTCGGCTTGAAGCGACCGCAACAAATCCGGCTTGGCTGCCGCCAGGTCCTTAGTCTCTCCAGCGTCCTCACCAAGGTTGAAAAGGCAAAATGGCGGATCCTCTCTGCCGGGTTCGCGCTGGCGGACAATCTTCCACTCGCCTTTTCTCAGGGCCACGTTCATCCCGTAGCGCCAGTAAAGGCTTTCGCGCGGCAATTTCGCGCTCCGGCCGGTCGCGAGCGGCAATAAGTTGACTCCGTCCAGAGGCTTGCCGGGCAGTTCTGCACCCGCGGCGGCTGCCGCCGTGGGAAACACGTCCATCGCGCACACCGGATGCTCGATCACTTGGCCTGCCGGAATCGTCCCTGGCCACTGGGCCAAGAACGGCACCCGAATGCCGCCTTCCCACAACTGTCCTTTGCCTCCGCGCAGCGGCTTGTTGGAGCTGGTCAATTCCGCCGTCGGTCCGCCGTTGTCGCTGATGAAGAGGACCAGCGTGTCCCTGTCCAGGTTGTACTTGCGCAAACGATCGAGCACCGCCCCCACGCCTGCATCCATGGGCGCCAGCATCCCGGCGAACACACGCCGTTGCTCGTCATGAATGGAATCCTGAAAGCGGCGCACGTCGCTCACTTTGGCCTGCATCGGACTGTGGACCGCGTTGTAGGCCAAGTAAAGGAAAAACGGCCGCTCTTTATGGCGGTCAATAAACGCCACCGCTTCGCGCGTGAAAGCGTCGGTCAAGTATTCCCGTTCTTCCACTGGTTTTTCGCCTCGGAGGATGGGGTTCGCGTCGTCGTACGGCGGCTCGTTAACCCGCAGGCGGGTGATCAGTCCGCGGTACGGCGGCGGAATATAGAAGTGCCCCTCGTGGAGAAACCCGTAAAACTCGTCAAAGCCCCGGCGCAGCGGATGGTAGCGGCTGCTGCCCCCGAGGTGCCACTTGCCGATCAACCCGGTGGCGTATCCAGCCCGCTTCAGGCAGTCGCCAAGAGTTACCTCGTCCAAGGGAAGCCCCGCGTCCGGCTTCAGGTTCTCCCGGCCGATCAGGTTGAACTCATGGCCGAAACGAGTCTGGTACCGCCCGGTCATAAACCCGGCTCGCGACGGGCAGCACACCGGCGCGGTGACATACCCCTGGGTGAACCGCACGCCGTTGCGCGCAATCGAATCGATGTGCGGGGTGTCGATTTCCGGATTACCCTGGCAGCCCAGTTCGCCGTAACCGAGATCATCGGCCACGATGAAGATGATGTTCGGTTTGCGTGCGGGTGGCGCCAACGCAGCGCCTGCGGCGGCGAGAAATTGTCGTCGGGAAATCACCATGTCAGGACCGCCTTCGCCTACAGCGTAATCAAAAATAAAAACGCACCGCCAGTTGCATCTGTCGCGGATCTCGCGCCGCAGTAAACTGCCCCATCCGCGTATTCACCTGCCGGCCGGCATTGTCGAAGCGGGCCGTTGTGTCCAGCGCGGAAAATTGCGTGTGGTTGAAGGCGTTGTACAGCTCCGCCCGGAACTGGAACCGCAACGCCTCGTGCAACGGAAAGTTCTTGAAAATGGCGATATCGAAATTGTTCATGCCCGGCCCGCGGATCACAGAACGGGCGGCATTGCCAAACGTCCCCACGGCGGGCATCGCGAAGACATCGGTGCGAAAGTTCCGGCTGAAGGTGCGCTCGCTCTTGGGGAGAACCGGATTACCGGTCACGTTGACGCGTGCGCCCTGCGAAGGCGTCCCCGTGATGTCTACGGCGCTCACGGTCGCCAGACCGATGCCTAGCGGCGCGCCGCTTACGAAGCTGGCTATGCCCGAAACCTCCCAGCCATGGACCGCCGGCCCGACCATCCTGTGCTTCCATCTGCCGGAGGGCAGCCTATAAAGCCAGCTAATTTTCACCACGTGAGTGCGGTCAAACGAAGAAAGACCGTAGTTCCAAATCCGCACCGGGACCAGCGAGCTCACGGCCTCGGTGTCGGTGGAGTTGAAGTCCATGGATTTCGACCAGGTCCAGGCGGCGCTCAGCTCAAAATTCCGCGCAAACCGCCGGTTGGCGCTCACCTGAAGGGAATGGTAACTGGAGCTGCTGGCGGGTTCTGTAATCAAAATACTGTTGTGGCCGATCAGAGGCCTTAAGAACGCAGGCGGCAATGGTCGGCCGCCGGCAAGGGTTGGGTCGAAATTCTTCGGGTCAAAGTTGGCGCCGGCGGGGATAGGGTTTAGATCGCGGTTCCAAAACAGATGCCGGCCGAGCGAAGCCACGTACCCCGCGTCCACCACGACTCCCCATCCAATGTTTTGTTGCACCGACAAGCTGTAGTTGGTAATGGTCGGAACTTTGCCTTCGCGGTCAAGACCCCGCACGTCGGACGGGAACAGCAACCCGGATGAGGTGAGCAGCGTGGAGAGCTGGCCGTAGTAAATGATCGGCGTCTGCACCAACGGCGGT